>Ga0114977_10002660_pt1 | contig 11480 bp, 9 predicted proteins | sample S_130805_MF_Meta_FD_87026 | JGI IMG/M metagenome (GOLD analysis project Ga0114977, IMG submission 87026) | Freshwater microbial communities from Lake Simoncouche, Canada to study carbon cycling - S_130805_MF_MetaG | ecosystem: Environmental > Aquatic > Freshwater > Lake | place: Lake...
GCTCCCAGATCCTGTGCATCAGCGGCTGCGCAGCGCCTCGCTCGACATCATCCGCGCACTCGGCGTGGAGGGTGGCTGCAATGTGCAGCTCGCCCTCTCACCCGACTACCGCGACTACGTGGTAATTGAGGTGAACCCACGTGTCAGTCGCAGTTCGGCACTGGCGAGCAAGGCGACGGGGTATCCGATTGCGCGCGTGGCGGCGCAGATCGCCATTGGCCGCACACTGCGCGAGATTCCGAACGCGGTGACCGGGACAACAGTGGCCGCGTTTGAGCCGGCGCTCGACTACATCGTGGTGAAGCTGCCGCGCTTCCCCTTCGACAAGTTCCCTGGCGCCGATCGCCTCCTCGGGAGTCAGATGAAGGCGACGGGCGAAGTGATGGCGATTGATCGCACCTTCGGTGCCGCACTCAACAAGGCGCTCCGCTCAATGGAGCAGAAGGGGAGTGGGCCAACCGCGGAGGAGGCATCGTGGGACGGCGAACTCGCCGCAATCGCCGCACGCGGCGGCGCTGGGCTGAAAGAGTTCTTGCGACCATCCGACTCGCGACTCTGGCGCCTCCTCGCCGCAATGCGGCGAGGGGTCAGCGCGGATGCGGTGCATGAGGCAACGGGGATCACACGCTGGTTCCTTGCGGAGTTCGAGCGACTCATCGCTATTGAGCACCGTGTGCGAGAGGCGGGTCGCACGTTGATCGGACCAGATCCAGCATCCATCTCACTCCTCGCTACGGCGAAGCGTTCGGCGATCGGCGATGAAGATCTGGCGCGTATCTCTGGCCTGGACGAAGCGCGCATCACCACGCGGCGCGCGCAGCTCGGCCTCACTCCCGGATACGCAATGGTGGATACCTGTGCCGCTGAGTTTGCGGCGGTGACGCCGTACTTCTACAGCACCTTCGCCGCAGCCGGCTCGCCCGCTGAGGCGCCGCCCGTACCGCGACCAGCGGCGCTGGTGATCGGTTCTGGTCCCGTGCGCATTGGGCAGGGGATTGAGTTTGACTACTGCGCGGTGCGTGCCGCAGAGCGGCTACGCGAGCGTGGTTGGTCGGCGGTGATGGTGAACAGCAACCCGGAGACGGTCTCCACCGACTTCGACGCCTCCACGCGCCTCTACTTTGAACCGCTCGATGCCGAATCGATCATGGAGATCATTCGCGCGGAGTCACCTGAGGGAGTAGAGACGCTCCCCGCATTCGTGCAGTTCGGCGGGCAGACACCGCTCAACCTTGCCGCGCCACTCGCTGCCGCAGGCGTCCCGCTTCTTGGCGCATCACTTGAGGCGATTGACGAGACTGAAGATCGCGTCCGCTTCGCCGCGCTCCTCGACCGTCTCGGCATCCTGCAGCCGCAGGGTGGCCTCGCACGTAGCCGCGCCGATGCCCTCGCACTCGCCGAGAGCATCGGCTATCCAGTGATCGTGCGCCCGTCATATGTGATCGGCGGGCTCGCGATTGACTTCGCCTACACGCCAGATGATCTGACGCGCCAACTCGAACGAATCGGCGAGATCGCTGCGGCGCGTCCGCTGCGCATCGATCGCTTCCTGGAAGGGATCGAGATTGATATTGATGCGGTGACGGACGGCGAGACGGTGCTGATCCCTGGCCTCCTTGAGCATGTGGAGCTCGCTGGCGTGCACTCTGGCGACTCAATCGCTGTCTATCCGCCGCAGCGCATCTCTGCCGCGCGTCAGGCGGAGGTTGCCGAGATCTTCACGCGCTTGGTGCGCGAGATCGGCGTCCGCGGTTTGGTGAACGCGCAGTTCATCGTGCGCGAGGAGGGGATCTACCTGATCGAAGTGAACCCACGTGCCAGTCGCACCGTGCCGTTCATGAGCAAAGTGACGGGGATCCCAATGGTGCCGCTCGCGGTGGACATTGCGCTCGGCGATACGTTGGCGAGCGCCGGCTACGGCTCGGGTGTCGCATCTGCGCCAACCGGCGTGGCGGTCAAGGCGCCAGCGTTCAGCACCGCTAAGTTGCGCGGCGTGGACCCAACGCTCGGGCCCTTCATGCAGAGCACTGGTGAGGTGATCGGGATCGGCGCAAACGCGCGCGACGCGATCGGTAAGGCGCTGATCGCCGCGAACCTCCTCCCGCCACCGCCCCGCGATGGGCAGCGCACCGTTCTGTTGAGCATCGCCGACCGTGACAAGGGGCTCCTGGCGCAGCTTGCTCAGCCGCTGGTAGAGGCTGGCTACGACATTGCCGCAACACCAGGGACGCGCGACGCGCTTGTGGCGATCGGGATCAGCGCATCGCCAGCCGCTCCACTCGGTAGCGGCGGCGGGAGCGGCGCGCCAGAGATCGTGGAGCTGATCCGGTCGGGTGCGGTCTGTGCGGTGGTGAATACGCCGTCGCCGCAGAGTGGCGTCCTCCGCGACGCGTTGGAGATTCGGCTCGCCGCAGTGGAGGAGGGGGTGCTCTGCCTCACCACGATGGAGACCGCGGTTGCCGCCGCGGAATCGCTCGCCGTGCGCCGTTCTCTCGCGAGCGTTGCGATCAGCCCGCTCAGCGGCGAGGGACTCCGCTAGCCGCTACGATGTACGCATGCACCTTGAGTATGTAGCCGGCGCCTGCAACATCGGTCCTGAGGAGATCACGCGCCGCAAGCGGGCCGCTGTAGCGGGACTCGTCGCAACGCTCTTCCTCGGTGTCGCACTCGTTGCACTTGGCGCACCGAGCGGCTTCGGTCCACGACTGTTTATTGCCCTCCCGCTAACTGGCGCAGCAATCGGATGGATCCAGGCGCGTCGACGCTTCTGCATGGCGTACGGTCTCGCCGGCACCTTCAACCTTGAGAAGATTGGCAACATGTCGCGAGTGGTGGATTCCGCCGCACTCGCCGCTGATCGCCGCACCGCGCTGATCATTGCCGCACAAGGGCTCGCCATTGGGCTTCTCGGTGCGATCCTCTTTGCGCTGATCCCGCTGAACTAGCGGAGGCAGACACGCGTGTCTGATCCACTGCCGATCCCACTGAAGGAGAGCAGGCTCGCCAACGGCCTTCGCCTGATCACCGTGGTTGATCGCACCGCACCGATCGCAACGGTAAACCTCTGGTACCACGTTGGATCCAAGGATGAGCGACTGGGGCGCACCGGCTTTGCGCATCTCTTTGAACACTTGATGTTTCAGGGTTCAGCGAACGTCTCAAAGGCTGAACATCTTTCGTTGATTGAGTCGGTTGGTGGAAGCGCCAACGCCACCACCTGGCTCGATCGCACCAACTACTTCGCCACGGTTCCCGCCGAGTGGGTGGAGCTGATTCTCTGGATGGAGGCGGACCGACTCGGCACACTCCTCGCCGCACTCGATCAAGCGAACCTGGATAACCAGCGCGATGTGGTGAAGAACGAGAAGCGCTCCAGCTACGACAACCAGCCGTACGGCACCGCCTACCTTGAGCTGCTCGCGCTCGCGTATCCGAAGGGGCATCCGTACCACCACCCAACGATCGGCTCCATGGAGGATCTCGACGCGGCGAGCCTGCAGGATGTGCGCGACTTCTTCGCCACCTGGTACGCGCCGAACAATGCGGTGCTCACCGTTGTTGGCGACATTGATGAGGCGGAGATCGCCTCTGCCGTTGAGCGACACTTCGGTGGCATCGCTGCAAACGGCGAACTTCCAGAGCATCCGAACCTTGCACTCAGCGCACCACTCGGCGGTGAGATTCGTAAGACGGTGAAAGATAACGTTCCAGATCCGCGTCTCCACCTTGCCTTCCGCGCACCAGTTCTTGCCAGCCCCGACCTTCCCGCCCTCGAGATTGCCTGCCAGATCCTTGCTGGTGGCCGCGGCAGCCGCCTGACGCGTCGCCTGGTTCGCCAGGAGCAGGTGGCGCAGGATGCGGGACTCTCAGTTCTCCCATTCGTTGGCGGCGCGTCGCTCGTTGTGGGCTCCGCAACACTCCGTCCTGGGGCGAACGCCGCAATGATGGAGTCACTCTTCTTAGAGGAGCTCGCCGGACTCGCCGCCACGGGGCCAACAGCGAACGAGATGGAGCGGGCTCGTGCGCTTATTGAATCGGAAGAGATGTCGCTCCGCTCCGATCCTGAATCGATCGCTGACCAGATCGGCATGTACGCCACCCTCCTCAACGACCCTGGTCGAATCAATCGTGACCTTGCGATCTACCAGGCGGTTGACGCCGCCGCGGTGCAACGTGCTGCGTCACTCTTCTCTGCAGAGAATCGTGTGGTGCTCTGGTACGAACCGATCGAACAGGCTGGGGGGGAGACCGCATGAGCGGAGACGGTATGAGCGCGCAGCGACCGGGCCCAGGGAGTCCACGCGAGTACCGCTTCCCGCGCTCAGTTGAGCATTTCACTGCGAACGGCCTTCGCATCATCGTGCTGCCAATGCCGGCGCGACCGCTCGCCTCCGTGCAACTGCTGTTCCCAGGCGGGGCGGCGCTTGAGACGGCGAGTAACTCTGGCCTCACCGCTGCGCTTGCGCGACTCCTTACTGAGGGAGGGGAGCGACACGACGCGGATCAACTCGTTGAGGCGAGCGAGCTGCTCGGTGCAAAGATCGGCGCAGAGGCTGGATGGGAGAGCGTCGTGATCGGTGCCTCGCTGCCAGCGAGCCGTCTCGCAGGGATCCTCGACCTTGTCGCGGAGATCGCACTCGCGCCACGCGTCCCCGAGCGCGAGGTGGAGCGCGTCAAGGCGTTGCGGCTCGCGTCAATTGAGCAGGCGCAGGCGAGCCCACGTGCACGCGCCAGCGAAGCCCTGATTGCCGAGATCTATGGCGTATCCGCCGCCTACTCACGCCCAATGGGCGGTACGCGCGAAAGTGTGGCGGCGATCAGTCGCGATGCGCTGATGGAGCGACACGCGCTGCTCCTTGGCGCAGGGGTGCCCACAGTGGTGATCGCTGGAGAACTTGAAGCTGCCGAAGTGATTCGCACGGTTGAATCGAGTCCACTTGCACAGCTAAAAGCCTCAGCCCCAGCGGCGCCAACTGCAGCGGATGCACCGTCAGCTGGCAGCGCTGGGACGGCGGCTGCGCCGCGACTCCTCCTTCTTGACCGACCCGGATCAGTGCAGTCAGAGTTGCGCATCGGCAAGGTTGGTCGCTCCCGCCTTGATCCACTCTTCTACGCCGCGCTGATCCATTCAGAGGTGCTCGGTGGCCTCTTCGGCTCGCGCCTGAACCGAGTCTTGCGTGAGGAGAAGGGCTACACCTACGGTGCGGCCGCAGGCTTTGAGTTCCGACGCGGACGTGGACCGTTCACTGCGCGTACGGCGGTGGAGAGTTCGGTCACCGCGCCCGCACTGGTTGAGGCGCGCGCACAGATCGCCTCCATGACGCCGCAGCCACCATCAGATGACGAACTCAACGCCGCGCGTCAATACCTTCGCGGCACCTTCCCGTTGCGCTTTGGCTCCGCATCGCCGGTTGCTGGTGCCGTTGCCGGACTCGTTGCCGTGGGGCTTGATCCTTCCGAACTTGATCGCTTCCAGTCGGCGATTGATGCGGTGAGTGGTAACGAGGTTGCCCGCGTTGCTGCGGCGCTTGACGCTGAGACCGAACGCATTGTGGTCGTTGGTGATGCGGCATCTATTGCCGCACCGCTGCGCGACGTTGGATTCGCTGTAGAGGTTCGCGGCGATGCGAGGGAGGCATGATGGAGCAGGGAGTGATCGTGATCATTGGCAGCCCAACGGCACTGCCAGATACGAGCGGGGCGCACCAGGCTGGGGGACTCGCGATCCGGGTCGCTACTGAACTTGTCCGGCGCGGTGAGCGCGTGGAGCTTGTCGGTCGTGTTGGTGCGGATGCGGCGGGTGACCAGGCGATCCTTTCCCTTTCGCGCGATGGGATCGGTCATGTTGCGCTGTTGCGCGATCCAGCACTCGTGACGCCGACTGGCGATGCTGCACTCGGCATTCCCGTGGATGCTGGGGATGTGCAGCTCGGCCTTCGATATTTGACGAGTTTCACGACGGTGCTGCTCATTGACCCGCTCGATGCGTCCGTTGTTCGCCAGGTCACGGAGGATGCCTCGTTTGTTGGCGCGCAGCTGATCATCGTTGCGAAGAGCCCCCTCCCCACTGACGGCTCAGCAGCGTCTGCAGCGCTGGGGGGAGGCTCGCCGCCGCCCCTCTTCATCCCGCGTCCCGAGGTTGAGGGGCCAGAGTTTGACGCCCTCCTCGTTGGGCTCGCCGCTACGGAGCGCGGCGCCGAAACGGGGGTCTAGTGGAGTTAGACGAGTTGCTTGAGTCGAGCGGGCCGATCAGCCCCAGTGACGCTGGCCGTCTCATTGATGTGGGCGCCGATGCGCTGGACGCCGGCGACGCCGAACTGGCATTGAGCTACTTTTTTCGCGCCGCAGGCACTGGCGATCTCTCACTCGCAGGTCGCGCCGCCATCGGTGCCGCTGAGGCGCTGGTTCGACTTAACCGCGACGGGGAGGCAGTTGAGCTCCTTGCGGGGGCTCTCACCAGCAGTGATCGTGACGTGCGCTTCGTTGCGCGCCGCCGACTTGCGGTTCTGTATGTCACAGCTGGGAAGCTGCCACAGGCGCTGAGCGAATACCAGCGTGCCGAGCGCGACGCGCCGAGCGATGCGGCGCGCGCAGAGATTGCTGCTCGAATTGGTTGGCTCACAAAAGAGACAGGGGGGAGTAGCCTGCGCGCACGTCTCGCCTTTGCTCGCTCGCGGGGCCGCGTGGGGGAGCGGATCGCCCCTCTCGTCATGGTCGGCGTTACCGCTGCGATATCCGCTACGGCGCTCGCCTCTCCCGCACTCCTTCAGCCGCTTGCGCTAATCAAGCTTGATGCGGCGGGTGGAGACCTGCTCGCCGTTGAGCCGTGGCGACTCCTAACCGCTGCACTCGTCCATGGGAGCCCGCTCCACCTACTCTTCAACCTTTTTGCCATGGATCTTGGCGCGCGACTTGTGCAGCGACTCTACGGTGCGCAACGGCTGATCCTCTGGTATCTCCTCGGCGTAATCGCCGCATCGCTCACGAGCGCGATTTGGTCACCGCTTGTCCCATCCGTTGGAGCCTCTGGCGGCGTGTTTGCCCTCTTCGGCGTGGCGCTCGGCGCAGAGTGGGCACATCGGCCACTGGTTGAGCGCGGCGTTCGCGCAGCACTTGCTCAGATCGGCGGGCTGATTATGATCAACCTACTTTTCGGTCTCGGCACGAGCGTTGTTGGAGGCGGCATCGACAACGCGGCGCATATTGGCGGTTTGGCCTTCGGTCTCCTCCTAGGAGTCTTCATCGCGCCAACGCGAGCCGAGTCGATGCGGAGCCGCTGGAGCGGACTCGCCGCCAGCCAGACGCGAGAGGGTGCCGTGACACTCCTACTTAGCGTGCTCCTCGTACTGATCTTCGTGAACTGGTTGAGCTTGGCGCAGCTCGTCGATCAACTGCCGATCTAGCCGTGTTCGCCACGCTCTTAGAGCCCGCCGCCTTCGCAGGGACGTTTGAAGAGCGGCTCGCACTGGCGCAGCGTCTTGGCGGGCCCTTCTTCACCAACGATCCAGAGGAGCTACGTAAGACACGTTCCGCGGGCCTACAGGCGGCATACCTCGTCGTTGATGACGAAGGCCGCGACCTTGTTGCTGCGGTACGTGACGCTGTGGCAATGCAGCCAGAAATCGTTGCAATTCGCACCGATCGTCTCCGCGTCGCGCAACTCCACAACGCGAAGGAGTTCGAAGAACTCGCCGTGGCGCTTGCCGCCGCCGATGGCCTCCATCGAATGATCATTGCTGTTGATTCGCCAATCGCGCCGCTCAGCGCGGCGGAGTGGGGGAGGCTCCCAGCAGAGAGCCTCATGATTGATCCGATCGGCGATCCGGACGCATGGCACGCCGCCGCCACACTCCCTGGGGATCGTGGTCTCGTGTTGGGACTCGTGCCATCACCGGGCACCGCAATTGCTGCAGAACCACGCGAAGTGCTCCTCTGGGGACTGCGCTACGCAGCGTCACTCGGTGGGCGTGGCGGCGCGCGTGTCGGCTTTACCGAGCGTCCGCGGCCACTCTCTCTACAGCGTGAAGAGACGGTTGTTGATGCGGCAGCATCTCAGCGAAGCGTTGCACTACTCGCCGAGCTTCTGCGACTGACTGGCGCTAACGAGGCGACGCTACGCGATGAGCTTGATCCGCTTTCATTCAGCCCAGCATCACAGCGACGGGAGAAGCGTCGTGACGGTTGAGCTGCTCGTCCTCCCGATCGGCCCGCTTCGTACCAACGTTTCCCTCATCGGCGACACGGCGCGGCGGGAGGCGATCGTGATTGATCCAGCGATCCCATCGCTTGCCGAACTTGTTGCCCAGCTGGCGGCGCGCAACTGGCGACTCGTCCTTGCCCTCTCCACGCATGGGCATTGGGATCACACGGGAGAACTCGCCGCACTCGCAGCGCACGTTCGGGCCCACGAAGGGCGGCAGCTTGCGATCGGGTCGCACCCGCTCGACCGACATCGTCTTGAGGATCCGCGACCGATGGCGGCGCCGTTTCCCATCCCTGCGGTGATTCCGACGCGGGACCTACAGGAGGGCGACCAGATCACGGCGGGGGAGATTAACCTTCTCGTGATGCATACACCTGGACACACGGAGGGCTCCATCTCGATGCACGATCGCGCAGCGGGGATCCTCTATAGCGGCGATACGCTCTTCCAGGGTGCATGGGGGCGTACCGATCTCCCTGGTGGTGATGATGCGGCGATGATCGCTTCACTTACACGACTCGCCACACTTGATCCAGCAACGCGCGTAATCCCTGGGCACGGTCACGAGACGCGAATAGGTGATGAGTCCGACTGGATCGCGCGAGTTGTGCAGGGCGGCGCGCTGCGGATGGAGCGGCGATGAGTGACGAGGCGGCCCTTCTTCGCGAACTGGTGCGCGACGGCGTGATCGGCGGCGCGCTCGCCGCACACGTTGCACTACTTGTAGATGCTGGTGTGCCACTCGTCGTGGCAGGCAGCAGCTCAGAACTCGCCACGCGCGTTACAGACGCCTTCGCCGCCGCATCCCCCGTCCCTGGAGCTGCGGAGAGTGGTCGTGAGATTGAGGTCAAGAGCGGACACCACTTTGAGTGGCTCGCCGATCCAACGGGGATCGGCTGCATGGATCCGCTGGCTGGCAGTGCGCCGCGCAGTCCGCGCAGCAGCCGCCTCCGTATCGCTGGTCTCCTGAGCGACCTTGACCCTGTGACGGCGCGTGCAGCACTTCGCGCGCTGAGCCGTGGCTTCCCCGCACTCATTGAGGCGCGTGGGACGGGCCTTGCAGAGCTTCTCGACGCGCTGCGCGCAGACCCACACCGCGTTCCCGAAGATGATCTGCGCCGACTCGGCATCGTCCTCTGCCTGGGCGCAACAAACCTTTCCGCGGCGCACCTGATGCGCAGCGCTGAGACGGGGGATCGTCGCCCACCGGCACTCCTCGCTGTCTGGGACGCCACGCGCTCCGTCTGGGACGACTTCGCCTGGGCCGCCGTGCCAGAGCTTGCCGAGCGTTGTTGGGTCTCACAGGCGGCGTATGAGGTGCGGCATGCGGAGCGACTTCAGATCCTTGAAGCGGGCGAACTTCAGTGATGCTGAGCGCAGCGAGGCGCCGCGCTATCATTTTTGCATGAGTAGATCCGCATGAGCCACGTTGCCACCTCGCCCGCAGACTTGCTGCAGGCGCTAAAAGGGTCGCTCCACGTTGCCGCTGACGGCTCACTGACGGTGGTCAACGCCGATCTCTTGCGCACGAGCGGCGCAGCGATCATCGCCTGGAGCGCCGCCTTCTCAACAGACGACGCGACCGTAAAGAGTGCGCAGTGGCTCGCACGTGCCGCAGCCGCTGCGAGCGGCGTCTATAGCGCGAGCATCGCACCGCTCTACGCCGCGCGGGCAGCGGGGGCGTACGAGGGGCTGAGCGTTCCGGCGATCAACCTCCGCTCACAGGTCTTCGACATGGCGCGCACTGCGCTTGAGTGCGCCGAAAAGATGAACGGTGCGGCGCTGATCTTTGAGCTCGCCCGCTCGGAGCAGACCTACACCTTCCAGCGTCCAGTCGACTACGCCACCAGCATTTATGCCGCCGCGATCGCCGCTGGCTGGCGTGGCCCGCTCTTCATTCAAGGAGACCACTATCAGTTCGTTGCGAAGAAGTACGCCGCCGACCCTGATGCGGTCGCCGCAGAGATCGCGCGCGCCTGCAGGCTCGCCGTTGATGCTGGATACCGCAACATCGACATTGATGCCTCCACCTTGGTTGACCTCACGCAGGCAACCGTTGCCGAGGAGCAGCGCGTCAACGTTGAGCGGAGCGCTGAGGCGACGGCGCTGATTCGCTCCATTGAGCCGAGCGGTGTTGAGATCAGCATCGGCGGTGAGATCGGCGAAGTTGGGACGAACAACTCCACCGTTGAGGAGCTTGCTGCATACCTAGACGGCTTTGATGCGGAGCTTGCGCGGCTACGACCCGGCGCGCGGGGCCTGAGCAAGGTCTCCGTGCAGACGGGGACGAGCCATGGCGGCGTGCCACTTCCGGACGGCGGCGTTGCCGAAGTTGCACTCGACTTTGGCGTGCTTGAGCGACTCGGGAAGCTGGCGCGCGAGCGCGGCCTCGCCGGTGCGGTGCAGCACGGTGCATCCACCCTCCCAGAGAATCTTTTCCACCGATTCCCAGAGGTTGGCACCGCTGAAGTGCATCTCGCCACCGGATTCCAAAACACGCTCTACGACCACCCATCCTTCCCAGCAGAGCTACGCAGCGAGATCTCCGGATGGCTGCACGCCAACGCCGCCGACGAGGCGAAGCCTGGCGACAGTGAAGAGCAGTTCATCTACCGAACGCGGAAGAAGGCGCTCGGGCCCTTTAAGCGCCAGCTCTGGGAGCTCTCTGGGAAGAGCGAGATCCTCGAGGCACAGCGAGATCGATTTACGTCGCTCTTCACGCAACTTGGTGTTGCTGGGACGCGCGACATTGTGGGGAAGTGGGTTCCTGAACTTCCTGATCCGCTTCCTGCGGCGCCGAGCGAGCTGATCAGCGCCACGCGCGAGATACTCGCTTAGCTGCGCTTCACTCCAGCCGCGTCAAGCGACTCCTCGAGGATCTTCAGCGCCAGGTCAACCTCTTCCGCCGTGGTGACAAGCGGCGGGATGATGCGAATCACCTGGGCGTAGGCTCCGGCCGAGAGTAGGAGCATCTTCCGCTTATTCGCTTCGGCAATGACGCGCTTCACCGCGTCGGGATCTGGGACTCGCCCGTCGCCTTCGCCCGGCTTGACGAACTCCAGGGCGAGCATCAGGCCGAGGCCGCGCACGTCGCCGATTCCTGCGCGACCCGCCGCGATCCTTTTTAGTCCGGCGAGCATCTGGGTCCCGCGCGTCGCCGCGTTCTCAACGAGCTTCTCGTCTTCAATCACATCGAGGGTTGCGAGTGCGGCGGCGCAGGCGACCACATTACCGCCGTACGTTCCGCCGTGTGTCCCTGGCGCCCAGCTCTCAAGGA
>Ga0114977_10002662_pt1 | contig 11478 bp, 10 predicted proteins | sample S_130805_MF_Meta_FD_87026 | JGI IMG/M metagenome (GOLD analysis project Ga0114977, IMG submission 87026) | Freshwater microbial communities from Lake Simoncouche, Canada to study carbon cycling - S_130805_MF_MetaG | ecosystem: Environmental > Aquatic > Freshwater > Lake | place: Lake...
GATAATGCTCTTGATGAAACAAAGAGTTCTTACAAAAAAGCAATTCCTGTATTTGATAAAACATTTTTAAAACCATATGATAAGACTAAATAATATATTAAACGAAGTAATTAGTGAAGGTGGAGCAGGTGGACATATGGCACATCCATTTGATTTTGTCGATACGGGCGCTAAATTGGTAGATGTATTTGCGAAAGCAATAAAGTCTTTAAAACAAGGCGCCGGCAGTGTAAAGATTGACGGCATTAATGCGAGTATTCGTATGGTAAACGGTCAATTTGTAATGGATCGTGGATCAGCAAAACCACTTGATATTAAAGGAATGCGACCTGAAGACTTACAAACAAGATTTGGAGCTGGACATGGATTTGTCAATATAGGTGCTAGAGTTATCAATATATTTGACGCAGCAATTTCATCTACACAAACTGAGTTAAAGACATTGGGTTTATTAGATAATCCTAATATACTATTCAACGTTGAATATGTAGAGGGTCAAACAAATGTACTTGGATATGGCGAAATTGGAAACTTTTTAGCTATTCATGGATTAAAAGAAATTAAGCCAAAAACTTTTGGTAAAGACGGAAGTGTTAAATCGAGAGAAGCTGTTGAAATACCATATGATAAAACAGCTATGCAATCTTATATAAACAAATTAAATGTGGTTGCTATGAAGAGTGGTTTTAAGGTATTGGGTAGTGTTGATACTACTTTCAAATCAAAACCAAACCTAGCGAGTGTTTTGACGCAATCAGTTACATTGTATCCTACGGGGGAAGCTGTAACTAAGTCTTTGAAAGACTGGTTAAAAGGATTAAAGTTTACTACTCCACTAATTACGAGAGAACAATTTTTAAAAGCGGTTGATAGTAAGAATATTAGTCAAGATTTGCCTAATATAGATTTAAACAAAATAATTACTGATACCATTGTTTATTTAACCACAATTAAATTGGGAGACGAAATATTAAAAAATGCTACCAGTGAAATCGGAGATCTGGATAAACACGAAGGTATAGTTGTGAGAGATAGTAGTATTAGTAACAGTCCATTTAAAATTACAGGAAGTTTTATTATAAAAGGGCTAGGAAGTAAGTTTAAGAAATAAATTAAATACATATTTGTTATGAAGAAAGCATCAGGTAAAAGCAATTTGTCGATTGTAAAAGACTATCTTAGCGGCGAACGCCCGTTTACAACTATTGGCTACGATGCCAATTTGGAGAACAATAAACGCAAAGAAGGTGAAGAATGGGAGGATAGTCAAGGTCACAAATGGGTTTGGAAAAATAAAAGTAAACGTAGAGTTTCAAAACGTGCCACGATTATTAACGAAAAACGTTGTAAATGTTGTAATATGGATGTTCGATGGGGTAATTATTTAGATGATCGTGTTTGGCCTAAAACAACGATGTGTTATGATTGTTTTACAAAATTTCAAACTGATCTTAAACTGATGGGGGTGTTTGATGTCTACAATGAACTACAGGATTTAAAAAATGAACGTAGTATTCTAGAAGAATATAAAAGAAAATTTGAAGAAAGTCAAAAATTTTGTCATGAAAATCAAGGTAAGCCTGTTGAATTCTTAGAAGAAGACGGTTCGTTTGAAAGATGGGAAGGTATCCAAGATTATACTAAAATATTAGAAGACGTGACTAATGATTTGGTAAAAATTAATGACGGATTACTAGACATTAATACTAAAATAAAAGAGTACGAAGAATTGTATGAGTCAGCCAAGTCTAAGAGAAATAATAAAAAGTGAGTATAAGAAGTGTATAGAAGATCCTATATACTTCATGAAAAAATATGTTAAGATTCAACATCCTATAAGAGGTACTGTTGGATTTGAGCTATATCCATTTCAAGAAGATGCTTTACAAAACTTCGTTGATAATCAATTAAATATTGTTCTTAAAAGTCGGCAGATGGGTATCAGTACTCTTACAGCTGCTTATAGTTTGTGGTTAATGACATTTCATAATGATAAGAACATTCTTTGTATTAGTATTACCCAAGAAACAGCGAAAGAAATTGTCACTAAAGTAAGATTTGCAAATGACAATCTTCCAAGTTGGTTAAAAGTTCCGTGTGTAGAAGACAATAGATTATCATTACGATTAAAGAACGGATCTCAAATCAAAGCGGTTTCATCTGCTGGTACAGCAGGTCGTTCATCAGCACTCTCATTATTAATCATTGACGAAGCTGCATTTATCGATGGAATTGAGGAAATTTGGTTATCTGCTCAATATACATTATCCACTGGTGGTAGAGCTATCATATTAAGTACGCCAAACGGCGTAGGTAACTTCTTTCATAAAACGTGGGTTGAAGCCGAGGAAGGTAAGAACAAAGACTTCAAGACTATTAGATTGCCATGGCATTTACATCCAGAAAGAGACCAAGCTTGGAGAGATAAACAAACCGAATTATCCGGAGTTAAAGGTGCCGCTCAAGAATGTGACTGTGATTTTTCAACATCGGGTAATCAAGTGGTAAGTGTAGAAGTTCTTGAATTTTATAGACAAACTCATCTAAAGGATCCTGTAGAAAAACGGGGTAATAATCAAGATCTATGGATCTGGGATTATCCAAATTATAGTAAAAACTACATATTGACCGCCGACTGTGCTAGAGGAGATGGCGGAGATTTTAGCGCGTTTCACGTATTAGATATTGAAACGATGGAACAGGTTGCTGAATATAAGGGACAATTAACTACAAAAGATTATGGTAATTTACTAGTGAGTGTAGCGACGGAGTACAATAACGCATTGCTTGTTGTAGAAAACAACAATGTAGGATGGGCCACACTACAACAAATTATTGATAGAGATTATCAAAATACATTTTATAGTGCGTCTGATTTGACGGTTGTTGATGTGGAAAAAACATACACTAATAAATTAAATTCGGCTGATAAAAAATTAGTAGCTGGCTTTACAACAACAAGTAAAAACAGACCACTCGTTGTTAGTAAACTGGAATCTTTTTTTCGTGAAAAACTCGTCGTCATGAAATCAAAACGATTATATGAAGAGTTAAATGTTTTTATTTGGAACGGTCATAAAGCCGAAGCTATGAGGGGATATAACGACGATTTGGTTATGTCATTGGGTATAGGATTGTGGGTACATGAAACTGCTCTAAAACTTAGAAATGAACAAATATCTTATAATAAAGCAATGGTATCGAAAATATCAAAAGTTTCAAGTCCTGTTACTTTTCATAGAGACGTGAGTGCTATTGCTGACCATCACAAAACAATGGATTTCACTGTTAATGATAAAAAAGAAAGTTTAACTTGGTTGATGTAAATACTTATATACTAGAATAATATGTCAGATCAATCATTTCAAGAATTAAAAAATCGTTCGTTATTTGCACGTTTGAAACGTTTGTTTTCAAATGATGTAATTGTTCGTAATATTGGCGGTAAAAAATTAAAGGTTATTGATACTGATGAAATTCAGTATGCTACAGATCGTAATAGTTTAAGAGACCGTTTTAATAGATTACGTACAACTTCATATAATCAATATAGTAGAGATTTTAATTTATCATATCAAAGCAGTCGTGTAGAATTATTTCGTGATTATGACTGTGTTGGTCCTGATACAATCATACCTCTACCAGATGGTACTAAACCAACTATAGCTGAACTAACGGAGAAATATAAAGATAAACCCCAAGAAAGATTTTATGTATTTTCATACGATCACGAAACTGACAGTGTAAAATTAGGTAAAGCATATCATCCTAGAAAGAAAGAAGGCGGTCCTAGAAAGTGTTGGAAAGTAATTTTTGACAACGGACAATTCATAATAGGAAGTGCCGGACATCCATTTTTAATGAGAAATGGAGAATATAAAAAATTAGAAGATCTATCAATTGGCGAGTCTGTGATGCCTTTTTATCAAAAAGATTTCTACAACAATGGATATAGAAGTTTGTATAATTTTAGTAAAGGATGGCAAACAGAACATAAAATAGTCGCTGAACAATTTAATCGGGAATTAAGTTCCAACGAAGTTGTCCATCATAAAAATTTTGATAAAACAAACAATCTTCCAGAGAATTTACATATAATGTTAGATTCTGATCATAGAAAATTTCACGCAGAATTAAATAATAAAATTATTTGGTCGGTTGAAAATAAACAAAATACGTTGGAAAAGATCAAAAATTCAACTGGATATAAAAATAGAAAATTTCACAGATGGAACGGAGAACGAGTTGGTGTAAACAATCCTTTCTATGGAAAACAACATTCCATTGAATCAAGTGATAAAAGATCTAATACTTTAAAAGAAATATTTGTTAATAGAGATCAAACGGAAAAAAACAATCCGAAATATAGAGATGATTTAACAATTGATATATTAAAAATTAAAGCGTTAAATTATTACAAACAACACGGAAAATTAACATCTTGGGGATTAGTTAAAGATTTAAATTGTGATTATTCGGTTCTACAGAATCGTTTGAAGAAAAATAACACTGAGTGGAAATCATTTAAAAATTATATAGAATCATCTCTTAATCACAAAATTGTTGATATTGAATATATAGGAGAAATAGAAGTTTACGATGTTACGGTTGAAAAGTATCAGAATTTTGCTACGGATTCTTGTTTCGTCCATAATACAATGGATATGGATCCAATTCTAGCATCTGCATTGGATATTTATGCAGATGAATGTACAACGCGAAATGAAATGGGTGATATTTTACACATTAAGTCTACAAATGACGAAATCAAAAATATTCTTCATAATTTGTTCTACGATATTCTAAATATTGAATTTAATTTATGGAGTTGGACTCGATGTATGGTTAAGTATGGAGATTTTTATCTTCGTTTACATATTAGTCCTGAGTACGGAGTTTATTTAGTTGAACCATTAAGCACCTATTATGTTACCCGTGTAGAAAATGCGCAATTAACAAACAAGAGCTTTGTTAAATTTCAAGTTAATCTCCCATACGGAAACAAACTTGAAGATTTAGAAAATTATCAAATTGCACACTTCCGTTTGTTGAGTGATAGCAATTTCTTGCCATATGGTAAGAGTATGTTAGAAGGTGCTCGACGTGTATGGAAACAGTTGAGTTTGATGGAAGACGCAATGTTAATTCACCGTATCATGCGTGCTCCGGAAAAGAGAATCTTTAAAGTTGACATTGGTAATATTCCTCCAAATGAAGTTGATAATCATATGCAACGTATTATGGACCAAATGAAAAAGACTCCATATTTGGATCAACAGACTGGGGATTATAATTTAAAATTCAATCTACAAAACATGGTAGAAGACTTTTTCTTACCTGTCCGTGGTAGTGATAGTGGTACTAGTATTGATAATTTACCTGGTCTTGAATGGACCGGAACAGATGACATTGAATATCTACGTAACAAGATGATGGCAGCACTTAAGATTCCAAAAGCATTTTTGGGATACGACGAATCACTTAGTGGTAAAGCTACATTGGCAGCTGAAGATATTCGTTTCGCTCGTACAATTCAACGTGTTCAACGTATTATTGTCAGTGAATTAAATAAGATCGCAGTTATTCACTTATATTCACAGGGTTATCGTGATGAATCATTAGTAGACTTTACATTGGAGTTAACAAATCCGTCTACAATATTTGAAAAAGAAAAGATCGATGTTTGGAAGAGTAAAGTTGAAGTTAGCAAAGACATGCAAGAGAATAAATTCTTTAGTAAAAAGTGGATTTATGAAAATGTTTTCGGTTTGAGCGATCAAGATATGATCGATTTACAAAAACAATTAATTGATGATGCTAAAGGAAATTATAGATTTAAACAAATCGAAGAAGAAGGTAACGATCCAGCAATTAAATTCTTACAATCTAACGATAAAGGTGAGGGAGACACTGGTGATGCAGCTGCTGATACGGAAGCATCAGATACAATGCCGCCGACTGATACTTCAGCTGAAAAGTCACCAACAGAAGAAAAACCAGCGGATAAAGAAAGTCCACCTAGTGAATCGCCTCCAAAATTAGCGGAAAGAGATCAAACTGGCAGAAAAGACGCAAGTAAATATCCATATGGAGAAGATCCTCTAGGTAGTTTAGAAAATAATAGAAAGTCGGATCTTTCCATAACACACAAATATAAAAACAAATCGCCATTATCACTGGAGTCACTTAAAGGTTTAAGTGATATGTTAAATACTGTAGACGATGAAAAGAAAATTTTGAGAGAAGGAGATGAAAAATCTTACATGGATGAAATAAATGTAAAAGAATAACACAATTCCTATATATTTACACAGTTTATCTATATTTATAAATAATAATATGCATAAGAAAGCAAAACATTCGAAATTTAAGAATGCTGGGATATTGTTTGAGCTTCTTACACGTCAAATAACATCTGATATTTTGGCGGGTAGAGATGAGTCGTTTACTAAAAACTTAATGTTTAAGTATTTCCACGAAAGTAAAGAACTTGGCAAAGAAGCGCAACTATATAATTTTATACTACAGCAGTCCAGTAAAGATGAAAATTCTGCTGATCGTATATTAACCGTGGTACTACAGACCAGATCTAAATTAGACGAACGTGAATTAAATAAACAGAAGTATAATATTATTAAAGAGATAAAAGAAAAGTATAATATTGATGAATTTTTAAAGAACAAAATTCCAAATTATAAATTATACGCATCTGTGTATAAGCTTTTTGAAAATCAAACAGATCAAGAAGTTAAGTTTGACATGACTGAAATATTGGAGTCACGTGAATATGTCGTGGAAAATTTAACAAAAGAAAAGAAGAGTGGAGAAGAAAGTTTGGATGTTTATGGAAGTCAAAGTGCAGACGTAAGATTGTTAGCCTATAAGTTTTTGATAGAAAATTTCAATACAAAATATAGTAATTTATTACCATCACAAAAGAAACTACTTAAAGAGTATATTACTAATATTAGCAATTCAAGTAAATTTACCAAATTTGTTAACGAAGAATATAAAAGAGTTAGTGTCATTCTTAAAGAAAATCTTCAAACAATTAATTCAGATATAGTAAAGATTAAAATTACGGAAGTAGTTAATCAATTTTCCAATAAAAACGTAACCGGTGTAGTAAAAGAAAATCAATTAAATACATTGTTAAATGCTTACGAATTAGTTGAAGAAATCGAAAAGTTGAAGAATGAAACCACACTTAAAACTCAAGATTAAAAAACTCTTAAGTAAATTAAGAGTTAAAAACGAAGCTAGTACTACAGGTACTGGCCCAGTTGCTTCTGGACCAGTTGCTGTAGGCGGAGATGCGGCAAGAACCCCATTTGCTTTTTCTAAAAGAGGCGCTAGACCATCTACTTATACACAACTCGGATATAAATTAGCTAAAGCTATCAAAAGAAGTCCTAGATATAAGTTAGAAAATCAAATGTACAGTGGTCCGGCTTACGCAACACCAGCACAATCAATTGAATTGGGTTCGACATATACAGATGAAAACGGATTGGTACAACACAACGACCCTAATTTAGACCCAAATTTAGTTGGATACAAACAAGGTAGTTTACCATTTACCGAAGGATTCAATGGGTTAAAATATGAACAAGAAGGTCAACCAATTCAACAACGCCCCCCACAACAACCGATCCCAACAGCTAAAGTTCCACAACAGAAATCAAAAGTGGATCCAACGATTGATATCAAAAGCTATGATGTATTGCCTGATTTTACAGCATTTGATACTAAATTAAAGAATAGCACCGAAGTATTAAAGAATAATTTACAAAAAAATATTCAAGATAAAATTTTAGGTAAAAAGATTGTTGTGAGAGCCAGTAAAGGATACAAACAGCCTGAGACTGACTACACAATTAATGTTACCGGTGTGGCTATAGATTATTATTATGATAGATATGTAATCATAATCGTAGGCCGAGAGGAAAATAAACAGAAAGTTGCTAAATTCTTTATTAAACCAGGATTTAAAGTTAAAATTTTAGGAAATGCCGATAATTTGAAACCAAAAGATCAGTACCAAGTCGCTAAATCAAAAGCATTGGTATCGCCTCAACAATCGGCTAGCCCAACAAACACCATTACATCTGATGAAGAGGAATCGACTCCTACTCCACCAGAAACCGGTGCTGAACAACAACCTTCTACACAATCAAAACAATAACATGAAACAAGTATTAATCGATGTAATGCCATTTGAGTTTAAAAAGTGTGCTTTAAATGAATCACTTAAAGACGGAAAACTACTCGTTAGTGGTGTACTACAACGAGCCGATGCAAAAAATCAAAACGGCCGTTTATATCCATCAGATGTATTAAAGAGAGAAGCCGAAAAATACATGGAAAATTTTGTAAAACAACGACGTGCTATGGGCGAATTAGATCATCCAGAAAGCAGTGTTGTTAATTTAAAGAATGTTAGTCATAACATAACGGATATGAGTTGGGACGGTAAAGATTTAGTTGGAACAGTAGAAATTCTGCCTACTCCAAGTGGTAATATCTTGCGAGACTTATTACAATCAGGTATTCTTTTGGGTATCAGTAGTCGTGGATTGGGAAGTGTTAAGAAAGATATGAGAGAAGGAGCTGACGTTGTACAAGATGACTTTGATTTAATCGCTTTCGACTTCGTAAGCAATCCAAGTACACAAGGAGCTTTTATGTACCCACAAGGAAAAATTAATGAAAGCTTTGAACAACACAAAACAATCATTAACCCATATAGTAATGTTGAAAGAATTATCCACAACATTCTATCAGAACTATAATATTTATTATATATGAAATTAAAACATTTACTAGAAAACTCCACTGAACATGCATATACTCCTCTCACCGTATATGAAAAGAAGAATATGGTGGAAACGATTAAATCATATAATGAATATCGTAAAGGTTTAAAAGCTGATAGTGTGTACGAAACGGCTCATAAAATAATGGAAGCTGTTAATTTGGCGGAACGTTATGCTATCAAAGAATGTAACGAATGGATGGAAGCTAAAATGGTAGAACGTGACATGAAAGAAATTAAACGTGATGCTGCAAAGATGTACGAAGAAGCACAAAAGATGAAAGCTATTGAAAAACAACTTGAAATGTTGTATGAAGAAGTTGGTCGCCGTTTAGAGAGATATTTTGAAATTGCGGATCCAATTAATGAATCTCCGCAAGCATATCAAACACAAGAACAACAAAGTTCAGTTAGTATCGATTCATTGGAATAGAGTCTATATATTCTAACATTTTATCAAATGTTTCGAATACATATTTTCTATTAGTTTCCAGAACATAGCCTTCGTCTGTTTTATACACGAAGGCTTTTATTTTTTCATTTTCCATCTTTAAAGACGGAATCTCAACTTCAGAAAACATTTTATAGTCATCGTCTATTCTGAAATTCATTTCCCCCAACATATCTAACTCTGAAAAGTCCCATCCATTTGGATGGTCTAAATCTTCCAACTTATAAATCTTGACATCTTCTTCAAAATTATCATTATTTAAAAAATTGATTAATTTTGGACTCTTATAATTGTTGTAATTATTATTCATTGAACGCACGTCCGGATTAGAATATGGCGTTTCATCACCAGTTCTTTTTATGAACTTGTAATTATCTTTTTTAGTATTAAGATGTTTGTTAAAATTGGGATTAAAATTGTATGGCATAATATTACATTGATCCTAATGTTGTATTAATTCTATCGATAAAATCAGCTAATGTTTTAGTTTTTTCTGCAAGATTTTCGGAGTCAAAACTATTACTTAATAGATCTAATATCTCTTTATCTGGTTTATCTGGAAATGTTCGTTGAATAATACAAGCGTATTTATGTTCTTTACTGTCGTTATCAATTAATTTTTTGAAAACATATTTTTTATTTGTACCATTGCTATTTACCTCTGTGGAAACTTCATTGGTACTTTTATTTTCTTTAAATTTAGTTTTACCAAACCCACTAAAGCCATTTTCTTTGGTTTGAAATACTTGTAGTTCTTTTAGATCAAATGGTAATCCAACTTGTTTAGATAAATGTTTTTTAAAACTTATACCACTAACTTTTTTAATTTTGCCCAAACTATATTCATTCTCTTTTAATCTACGAATGATTTCTTTTACTTTGGTAAAATGTTTTACACTACTTGGTTTGATAGTACTAGCCATTTTACGAATTTGTGGAGATACTTCTTTGGGTTTAATTCCACCTTTTTGCAAGGCTCTCACCAATTTAAATAGTCTGGCTTGTTTTTCACTTTTTGCAGGCATATATCAATAAATATAAAATATTTTTATTTATTTCCATTTTATATTATATTTATTATTCAAATACATCATTCTTTGATGTCATATCATTTTATCTTCTTTGGAGTTCTTCAATAGCTTCACCAACAAATAACAATAAGAAAGACAGAAATATAATTATGAGCGATCTATTAAAAGAAAGCATTGCGGACGCAAAAGCTGTTCGTGAAACAGCCTTAGCAAATGCAAAAACATTCCTTGAAGAAAATTTTGCTGCAAGCATGAAAGAAATGTTCGCAGACAAACTCAAAGAAGAAATGGCTGAAGAAGCCGACTCCGAAGAAGACACAATTGAAGAAAAGCTTGGATCTTCTAATATTGGTAAAGACGACGGTCTTACCGCTAAGACAGCAAAACCAGTAAAACCATCACCTGTTGCTAACAAAAACACAACTGCGGCTGGTAAACAACAATTCGACGTACCACTTGAAGAAGATGCTGATGTCGAAGAAGGTGCTGAAGTAACAAGTCAGGAACTAGACGAAATTCTAGCTGAATTGGAAAGTGAAGTATCTGAAGATATGGGTTCTGACGATATGGGTTCGGATGACGCAGGTGAAGTACCATCTGCATCTAACGACATGGAAGAAGTTAGTTTGGATGAACTTCTAGCAGAATTGGAAGAAGAAGAAGCTGCTCCTGCTGCTGCTCCAGTTCAACCCCCAGTCCCAGTTGATCCAACAGCTCAACAAGTTCCAGCTCCAGCTCCAGTAGTCGGACAAGTTCCTTCTCCAGTAGCTGAAGGTGAAGATAACGAAGACGGAGTTTCTACCGAAGAAATGGCAGAAGCTTTAGTTGCTATCAACGAAGAAAACGAATCTCTAAGAAAACAACTCGCTGAATCTCTACGTACTGTAAAGTATATGAGAGGAGTTCTATCAGAAACTAACCTATTGAATGCTAAGTTGCTTTATACCAACAAGTTGTTCAAAGGTAAGAGTTTGACTGAAGATCAAAAACTTAGAATCATTAACACTTTCGACTTGACCAAAAACATTCGTGAAGTCAAGTTGGCATATACAGTTTTAGCCGAATCAAATAATTCCGGTGCATCAGTTGTCAAGAAAAAGACAAATACAACTGCTCATACTATCACCGAAGGTTTGGCAAGCAAACAAGTATCATCAACACGGCCCGTGTCTACTATTGTA
>Ga0114977_10002665_pt1 | contig 11476 bp, 11 predicted proteins | sample S_130805_MF_Meta_FD_87026 | JGI IMG/M metagenome (GOLD analysis project Ga0114977, IMG submission 87026) | Freshwater microbial communities from Lake Simoncouche, Canada to study carbon cycling - S_130805_MF_MetaG | ecosystem: Environmental > Aquatic > Freshwater > Lake | place: Lake...
AGAATTGCCTATTCGAGAAGAATAAATAAATGTATTAAAAGATTCAATATAAAAAATATTCACTTTTTGAATAATTTAGGATGTTCTTTAGAAGAACTTAAAGTTTACATAGAATCTAAATTCGAACCCTGGATGAGTTGGGATAATTACGGTAAGTATAATGGTGAATTGAGATATGGATGGGATATAGATCATATTATACCTATCTCATCATCTAAAACGGAAGAAGAATTTCATGAGTTATGTCACTATGTCAATTTACAACCATTGTGTAGCAAGATTAACAGAGATATTAAAAAAGATAAAATAAAAAACCCACAATAAAATGTGGGTTTTTTCTTGTGGAGATGAACGGTTCTGCCACCGATGTCTTAATAGTTGTTTATAATTATTCGTTTACAAGCTTAGTTAATTTTTCTAAACTAACAAAATAGATACTTTTTTGGATAGACTCTAAAAAGTTACAAAAAATGGTCTCACCTTTTTTATCCTGTGTGAATCAGTTTGTAGTCTTTTTTGATAGTACTGATTAAACAGTCGCTAGATCTTCTACAGAGATCATGTTGTTTTGTAGAGCCGCTACTAAATCTTCACGAGTTCCTACTTCATTTGTTTTGCCATTTACGACGTGTTACTTAATTTATTAATCGGACACTTAACCACCCGATACCTGCATAACTACCACCACTCTATTAATCGATTCTAAAACATCCCCAAGTGTTGTTGTGATATATATAATATTCTAAAAGTCAAAAAAGTTTAAAAATAAATTAGAAAGGAGCATCATCATCATCTTTTAATCCTTCTTCGTAATAGAAGTTAAATACTAGAAGTGGTTTACCATCTTTAGTTTCCCACATTTCAAATTCTGAATCATATTGAGGAAGAATATCTCTTTTCAATCTTTTAGCTGTATCAAAAACATTCATAATTGATTCAATCTTTTCTTTACGGCCCATAGTAACTGATATTGTTATATCTAGTTCCTCATGGTCAACATAAACATCTTTAATACCTTTATTCTTGAACATAGTTCTTAATAAATAAAGAAGGTTATCCATATCTGAATCTCCTATTTGTTCATCATCATCATCATCTTCTTCAGTTCCTTTTTTGGAGTGACTTGGTCTACCAAAAAGATAATCATCATCATTATAATATGATTCATCATCATCATTATCTTCGTATTCTTCGAATAGTTCTTTATAATTCTTTAGTTTCATATTATTTTAATTCAATTTTTAGATATGTTCCATCAAACATAATATCTGGATCCATTTTATACTTCATTAGTAGTGATTTTAATGATGATAATCCATCAGATATTGATTCTATATCGGAATCATCTAAATCTACTCTTATAAAGACTTTTCCACTATCTCCAATCATTTTAACTTCTAATTCAAATACTGTTGATTTAACATCAGCGATTAGCCCTTTATGTTTTTGTATAATTTCTTGATTTATACCAACCTTTCTTATTGTTGGTAATGAATTCCAATTAACTTTTATAGAAGCCTCACATAATGAGATAAGATAATTCATATTTTGATATTCTTGACCCGTATGTTCATGAAAATAACCTACTGATATATTGGTACATTCTCTAATATCATCTATAAATGATGCTGAATCTGTGTATATTCCTGTAGGATCTAATGATAAATCTAGTCCATTTTTGTTATATTCTTTACATAAAGCTGTTCCAAATTCATCAGAACAACATCTTCTTCCTAATTGTGAAGTAATAACTGAGTGATAATTTCTTCTATCAAATGAAACACATCTTTTGATTTCTTTTAGATAAGAAACTTTATCATATATTAGTGATAGTTTATTTGAACCTATTCCACCTCTTTCTTCTCCTATAAAGAAGTAATAAAGACCTGGTATATTATGTGACATCATATATAACATTACTGCTACACCAGATTTATCATCAGATCCTAATATGGTGCTTTCGTCTGTTACAATGTATTCTTCATCATTCTCAATTATAGAGAATAATTTAGTATCTTTTTGTACTCTATCAGCTGTGTCTAAGTGAGATGTAAACATTGTTTGTGGAGTTTTACCTATTATTTTATAATAGTTTCCTACTTCATCTTTTTGTAAAGAAGGTAAGAATTTAAGAACTTCATCTTCATGTCCGTGTGGATATGTTTTAGTAACTAAAGAAAGGAATGTAGACCTAACATCTTTTGGATTATAAGAAAATTCTTTAATTTCAATTTGATTTCCTGGTTGAACAGGTACTCCTTTTCTTATTTTATTATATAATATTGAAAATTCACTAGCTTCTTTATCACTTATTATTCCTGAGAAATAATATCTCACAAATTTGCCTATTTTCATAGGAATAACTTTACCATCTACTGTTACATCAAATGACCAATCTTGTTTAGATACATCTACTTTTGATATTTTTAATCCATTGTGAAATTTAGAACCTGGTTCAATCATCCAAAGTAATTCAAAGGCTAAATAATTATTTTCAGCTTCTAATTTCTTAAGAATGTTATAGAATTCTTCAGTAAATATCATTTTAATTCCTTCTGGTGTTTGATCTGCCATTTCTATAGTAATTTTATTAGAGTATATATTAAATATTAAATTATAATTTCGTAGGAATTAACATAATCTATTTTAACTTGACCATCATTCATTCCTTTTTCTTTCTTAACAAACTTTCTTTGACAATAAACAACTGTTGATTTTTCATCTTTTGGGGCCTTGCTGTTCTTTTTAGCTAATTCTGCAGCTTTTCTTAAAATTTCTTTAGAGGGTATAGACATTTCTTTAGTTGATGATATTTCTTTTGTTTTAACTACAACATGACTACCTGGTACACCTTTTACATGCATCCATATATCATCATTATCAGACATATTAAATGTTAGATAATCATTTGATTTAGAATCTTTACCGATATAAACAATAAATCCATCTATTTCTTTCTTTTGTATATTAGGGAATTTATCCTTTTTTGATTCTAAATATAATTTGAAATTATTAATATGTTTCATATTGTATATATTAATTATTTAAAAAGAAAAAAGACTCCGAAGAGTCTTTTTTCAAAGTTATAATCATTTTATGATTAGTTAAGGTACTGAGCATCGTCAGTAACTGTAATAGTCATAAATTGTTTTTGAGGATACCAACCCACTTCAGCAACTGCATATCTTGATCTTAGTAACATTCTTGGTGCGAAAGTCGCTTCAGAAATTACAGAGATAGACTGAGCCATTAAATAAGGTACGAAAATGATACCTGGTTGGTCAGGATTGTTCTTTCTACCAAGAACGATTCTGTTGTCATTATACTTCATATATGGATCAACATAGATTGAAATATCTCCAATAGAACCTACTGGGTAAAGTTGACCTTGAGAGTTCATCTTAGATTTAACTGGATTAACTGTGTAACCAGAGATATCAGATAAAGCTGCAGCAAGACCTCCATTAGTGATAAGGTATTGAGCTGGACCAACACGTCCTTCAGTTGCAATGTAGTTAGATGCGTGAGCAATCTTAGTAACTAATTTACGTTGAACAGCGTGTGTAGTTTCACCACCAGGACCTGAAGTAACATAAGATGTGTCTAAGTCAAAGATAGTTAAACCACCTCCAACCGGAGAAACTGGAGCGTTAGTAGCGTTTAGAGCACCCATTTCGAAAATCTTAGCAACAATTTGTTTAGAGATTGTTTGAGATAATTCGTTAACAAGGATTGACTCCATTTTTTGAACGATATCCATACCTGTATTAGCTTTGATATCTTCAATTTCAGTTCTTCTTAGAGCTGAAGATACTTCAATAGTACCAACTGCAATAGTCTTAGAAGAAATTTTTGGTCCGATAACACCAGAATATGAGTTATCATCAGTATCTCTACCCATTGGGTAAGCACCTTGTGCATAACCTGCGTTTCCAGCAGTAGTCATTGAAAAGTTTGATGAGAAACCTGGGATATGATCTTCTAAAGCTGAAATTAAATTGATTGTAACGTTAGATACAGTTACACCAGCAATTCTTTGAACATCAAAAGTTAAAGCCTGAGTAGAACCAAATGTGTTTAATGTAGCATCATACGCAAAGTAATTTAACTGACCAGCTGTATTAGCTTGTCTGTAAGCTTTGAACATAGGTTGTCCGTCAATACGAGAGAAACCTAAAAATTCAACTACACCTGCTTTAGATGTGAAAGTTGAATCAGTAGTAGCTCCTGATAAGTAACCAGCTCCATTGAATGTTGCCGCAGCTGCTTGAACTGTACCATTTAATGCAGTCCATAATCTACCGTTTTGTAAACCACCTGAATTTTGTCTAATACCCGTTGCTGTTAAAGCAGCTGTTAAAGCAGTGTTGATAGCTATGATATTATCTGCACCAACTTTGAAAACCTGAGGTCTTTCGTTAGAAACTGTATCATCATATTGAAAATCAATATAAAGTAAGTCAATTTTTGGACCTGGAGTTGGTTTTACAGCTACTAAATCTAAACCGATTGTTTGAGCTGCAATTTTCATAGCTACTGGAAGTAAGTTTTGACCTACATCTCCTGAACCTGCGAAACCACCGCCGTTTGACCATCCTAAACCATTTGTTGTTCCAGGTAGGTTATTTGCGCCAAGTACTGGGTTTAATACTGCTCCCATACCGCCTACGTTTGATGCGTTTACATACGCATTTTCATTGATTGAGTGAAATTCAGCATATTCAGCCATCCATTCAGCTCTTTCGCCAGTTACTCCCATGTTCTCTAATACTGGAGCCCATTTCTTAACTGCTTTTTGTTTGTCTATTCTAATGTGTGACATATTATTTATTTATTTTTTTTTATGATCTATATATTCTCCTGTTAAAACTCTTATTTTATAAGAGTGGATTTTTTATAGATTAGATGTTTTTGAATCTTTCCATAATTGCAGTAACATCTTTGTCAGAAAGTTTATCTTCTTGAATTAAACTTTCGTGAGCTACTAACTTTTTAGTTACAGATTCATTTTTCTTGAAATTTCTAGTTAACCAGAAATGTTCAACTTGGTTTTCAGTTTTTAATACATCTTCAGGATATAATCTAGCTTGTGAAAGCGCAGATTTTTTAGAAGATTCACTTAACTGTTCCCAGATTGGCTTAATGTTTTCAGGCATCAATCTGATTACTCTTTCTTCAAGAGATTCATTCTTTGTAGATAACGCTTCAGATATCAGAGTAAGTACTTCTTTCTGTGTGAAATAACTTCTTTCGTTTATGTGAAATTTAACAGTTTCCTGTTCTTCATCTGATAGTGCATAAAAGCTGTTAACTTGTGACTTGTTTAAGAACTTTAAAAAATTCAAGTCAGTTGTTTCAGAAACCTTACGTTTTTTAGCTTCTTCAATTAATTTATTAATAGATTCAGATAATTCAGATTCAGAGTTCATACTATAAACTTCTTCTTCTTTATTTTCTTCTTCTTTATTTTCTTCTTCTTTATTTTCTTCTTCTTTATTATAAGATTCTTCTTCATGAGCTGGTGCAATACCATTCACTTCTTGATTCATTGGATTAGCATATACTTCTTCTTCCTTTTCATTTTCTACAACTTCAAAACCAGCAGCATCAAGACCAGGAAATTCCTCTTCTCTACCCATTGATTCATTTAATTTAGAACTGTTTAATCTTTCAACAATCATTCCTTGGTAAGAAATTGATTTATCAAGATTTTCAGCAACATATTCTGAGTAAGCAATATTGTCATCTAAATGTTCAGCGATGTATTCAGAGTAAGCGATGTTACCTTCAACATGTTCAGCTAAATATTCAGAATAAGCAATTGAATTATCAACATGCTCAGCTAAATATTCAGAATAAGAAATGTTCTTATCTAAATTTTCAGCGATATATTCAGAATAAGCAATGTTTTTATCTAAATTTTCAGCGATGTATTCAGAATAAGCAATATTCTTATCTAAATTTTCAGCGATGTATTCAGAATAAGAAATGTTCTTATCTAAGCTTTCAGCTAAGTATTCAGAGTAAGCAATATTCTTATCTAAGTTCTCACCTAAATATTCAGAATAGTTGATTGATTTTTCAAGACTTTCAGCTAGATAGTCATTGTGTTTAATTAGTTTATCAGCAGTTTCTTTTAATGATTTATTTTCATTAACCATAACTTGAAACTTCTCAGCTAAATAATCTAAATATTTAACTACTTGAGAATTAGTTGTATTTAATTCTTCATAGTATTCTAATAGTTGCTCTAATTTCTTAGGATTCATATTGCCTTTAGAAATTGCGCCTTTAACTTCTTTCTTAGTAGAAGCTAGTTCATTAACTAAGTACTTAGAGTAGTCGGTTAATTGTTGTTTTGTAACATAATCACTTTTATTCATGTTAAATAATTCGTTAATTTTTGACTCATCGGACATTTCATATATCCTGAAGTTAGATTTTGGGTTTGTGTATCCTAAAGATTCATTAAGAACTTTTACACTCATTTTAGCTGATGCAAACCCTGGGTCAGCAACAATATCATAAGTGAATAATTTCTTTAATGCAACTGAACCATCAGCTTCTGTGATACCTGCCGCTCTTGAAGAAACGAATACAGGACATCCATCATCTACTAATGATTTAGCCTCTTTACCCCAGTAAGTACTTAGTAATCTAATCTCACCTGAAATTAGGTTAGATTCTTTTACATAATCAGCTTTCGTGATTATGTGAGAAGCTCTTGAAAGTGATGTATCAAATACATCTGGATGATCAAACTCACCATAAACAGCACCAAGTGTGTTCATTCTTTCATTGAGTTCTTCTAAAGCAGGAAGAAATTTATCAGCAGTGTATACTCTTTCATTACGGTTTTTTATTCCGAATTCTGTGAATGTTCCACCCATTATATAGTCCTTCTTACCAGTGCTACTCTCTCTAATAAGAGATGTAGTTGAATTTTCTACAATTAAAACTGGTTTCATTTAAAATAATTTATTTTTTGTCGTGTAGTATATATTATGACCCAATTATCTAAATAAATCAAAGGTGGATTTTTTATAGTTTTTCAAGACATCTGATAAATAAAATGTTTAGTGAGACATGGGAGGAAGAAGTCCATTTTTAATAAATAAAGAAATTGAGTGGTTTTTTATGATCCTAACTAGAGAGATAAATATTAAAATAAATGAATCTAATTATCAATATTATGATGATTTAGGATATGATGTCACCATAGGTGAAGAAATAGTAATTCCTATTGAATTAATGTCTAAAGGGTCTCATTATAAAATAAATTGTCAGTGTGATGGTTGTGGTGTTGAGAAACAAGTAATATTCAAAAACTATGTTAAGTATGATAATAAATGGGGTGAATACTATTGTAGAAAATGTTCAGAAGTTAAAAGAAAGAAAACACTAAGAGAAAACTTTGGTGTTGATTATCCAATTCAGAATAAAAAAGTTCTTTCAAAAATGCAAAATACTCTTATGGAAAAATATGGAGTAGATAATATATCTAAGAAAGATAAAATAATAAATGATAACTAAAAGAATAAAGGTCAATATACCAGAAGATTCTAAAATTTCTGATTTTGAACCTATTTTAAGTACATTTTCAAATTGGACACAATTCAAAAGAGAAATTAAATTATCATCTATATTAGAAGGAAAGAAAATAGAATATCTTATTGAAGATATAAACTCTGCACAAAATCCTATTTATGGTCTATTAGAACAATCTGGTCATCTTGTTGAAATAAAAAAAATATCATTTCTTATAAAGGAGATTTTATTTACTATAAAAGGTCAAGATGTTCTTAGTTTAGAAGTTAGAATAGAATCATTGAATACAGAATATGGTAAGACTATACAATCATTAATAGATGCCGATATTGATTTCACATTAGACTATTATAAAGCATCTGACTCAATGATATATTTCTATATAAGTTTTCCAAAACAAGCCGCATAAAAAAACCTTTCAGATTTGAAAGGTTTAATTTTTTTAATAACATTTTAGAATTCGAATTCTCCGCCCTCAGCTGGTGCTTCTGGTGCTGCTTGAGCTTCTGGTGCTGCTTGAGCTTCTGGTGCTGCTTGAGCTTCTCCGCCACCTTCTGGCGTTGCTTGACCTTCGGCTGCTTCACCTTCTGGTGCTGCTTGACCTTCGGCTCCTGCTGCTACTGCTCCAGCGTCTTTAGCCCAATATTTTTGATTCTCAGCTTTTTCTTCTGGTGTTAATTTGAATATTCTATCCATAATCCATTCAATATGGAAGTAAGGTTTCTCACCATTCATTACACCTAATAATGTTCCAACTATTTCAGATTTCTTAGCTAGATTACCTATCTTCTTCCATTCTTCAAATACTTGATTTGAGTTGAATTTAATATCTACTTCATTTATAAATCTTTCATCTTGCTTTAACTCAGGAAACTCAATTAACATTTGTAATTTAATTGGTTTAACTATTAACTCTTTAAAGTTAGCTCTTATTCTATTTATGAAATTATAAAATTTAATCTCATCTCTTGTCATCTCAGCAGCATCTGTTACTAAATTACCACCACCATTCTCAGCTTCAAATCTATTCATAGGTATTCTAGAAGCTCTCTTTAATGACTTATAGAACCAAGATAACATAGTTTCATCATTTAAATCATGTCCTGTTGGTGACACTAGTTCCATATTTGGTGTACCTGCGTCACCCTCTGGGAACCAGATTTGCTTATTATATGGTAAGTGTTTAGAACCGTTCATTGTTAAAGTTCCTAATGATTCATCCCATTCAACTTCCTCTGAGTAATCATGAATTAATTGACCGATTTGTTCTTCAGCTCTTTGACGAGACATACCTTTAATAGGAATAGTAAACTTTTGATAAATTGTAGCGTTAATTATATTAAACATAATTCTTGTTTGCTCAAGAATCTTTAATTGATTATATGGTTTAATTAAACCTTCAACATAAGATGTTTCTGAATAATCATTTTGTGTAGAATATGAAATATAAACTATTTGAGAATCTAAAAATATTCTTCTCAGTTGAGGATCTTCTGGAAATTGAATCCAAAGATGACCAATATTAGGTTCAAATGCTGGAACTAATGTTTCCGGTCTTAATCTATTAAATCCAATAATATTTTTCTTTTTGTCATCATAAATAATCTCAACAGCTACATATCCATCTATTAAGAAATCTTTTATCATCATCCAAGCGGTGATACTATCAGAGAATCCAAATTTGTTATATATCTTTTCAAAATATTCTTGGTATTTATCTTGAACCTCTTGTGGATAATCATTAGAAAGAGCTTTAGGTGAGCAAAAATCATTATCATCTGAATACACGATACATTCATCTGCTAGTGAACTTATAAAATCTCTTAATTCATCTTTAATAGAATATTCTCTAAGAATTCTTCTTTTATCAGCATAAGCCTTATCTAAGTAAGGAATAGATTTTCTATTTAAAACTGAAGCTACAGCTCTTTGTGAAAAGAAATCATACATTGAGTTTCCTCTAGCTGAATATGGATCTTCATTAATACCAACACCCACTTGATTTCTAACAATCATATCATCATAGTTCATACCATATGATGATAAACCTCTTAGTATTCTACTGAAAAGACCTTTGTTTTCAACTGCCGAATTCGTGTTAAAATTACTATTACTGTTGTTTTGTCCAAATGAATTATATGTAGCCATTAAAAATTATAAAATTTATATTATATATTAAATTTGGTAAGTCCCTTCAAAGTCAATAGTAGTCAGTATTCTATTACTTATCACCTATTTTATTGATAACTTCTTGTTGTCTTTTATTATTTTTTTCATGATTTAATGGATCATATAATTGACTTCCATATCTTCCTTGTCTAGGTTTGAATGACATATTTAATTCTTTAAGAGCTTTGATATATTCTTCTGAATCTGGTCCGTATAATCTATCAGATATTTCTTGCATAAAATCAGAATCAACCTTAGGCTCAATTTTTGAACTTATTTTATCTAAGTCCTTTAGCATTCTTTCAGATTCTTCAGCTGATGGTCTACCAGTAGATGACATGAAACCCTTTGGTATTAAGTCACTTTCACTTTCCTTTTTACTAAACCAACCTTCATTAAATTTATCCCAGTTTTTAATCATATCTAATAATAATTTTATATACTATATATTAATTATTTTCCACCATATTTTTTAAAACTAGATTGTAGTCTTTTAATATGGTCTTTTAGTATAACATACTTATCTGATATCTCTTTTCCTATATCATACATCTCATTTACTACTAATTGAGACATTTCTCTATCTCTTGCGTTACTATCCTTAGCTTTCTTATTCCATATCTGAATTAGTTTCTTAGGATCATATTTGTTCTTAGGGTGTTGTGAGTATAGAAACTTAGGTAATTCCGATAAATGTATTTTATGAGCTATTTTTATTTGAGCTACATTAAATTCCATTACTGAATATTGTAGTTTATATTTAACTAATTCTTTATAAATAGTTTCAAATTTAAATTTTCTCGAATAAATATCTTTTTTCCAAGGATCTCCAGGTGATGATCCTTGAAAATCTTTTGCACTAAACAGCTTATCAAATATTCTAACTCTTACCTCAATAGGAATAAAATTTAGATTGATAGCATAAAGTATAATTAAGTTATCAAATCTTTTCACACTAACTGCGAATATTGGAGACCATTTTATCCAGTTAGAATCATCTAAATAGTGAAGAAAATAAAATCCACCAGTTCTTAATTTAGCAACCGGTATTCTTTCAACAAACTTATCACTTTTTCTATACTTTTTGAAAAAGTATAAACAGTTGATTTTGAAGTTGGATGCTTTATCACCACCCTCAACTTTCACTTGATAATTCACTAGTTCATTTAAAACACCCATATCAGAGATTAATTTTTATTATATATAAATATATGTTAAACTCAAAACCGAATAATAAGAATTATAATCAAGGTAACTATATTCCTAAAAACAAAGACAAAGTACTTAAATTAAATACACAAGGTGGTGTTTATTTTAGAAGCTCTTGGGAAAAGAAAATAATGACTTGGTTAGACCATAATAACAACATTACAAAATGGGGAGCTGAGTGTATGAGAATACCTTATCAAATGACACACTTTGATAATGGAGATTCCAAAGTAAAAGAACATTGTTATTATCCAGACTTCTATTATGAAATGAGAATAAATGGAGTTCTAAAACAAGTAGTTGTTGAAGTTAAACCAATGAAAGAGTATAAAATGGTTCAAGATTTAAATGAAGGTAGATTAAATGTACCAGAGTCTGGAATGAAGAAGTTAAAAAATTTTGAATATGACTTAAAAATGGCTTATAAAAATAAGACCAAATGGGAAACTATGATATCTTGGTGTAATAAAAAAGGTTATGAGTTTATTATCATAACAGAAGACCATTTGAAAAAGTTTAACTTGTAAACTTAATTAAAAGTATAACTCCT
>Ga0114977_10002666_pt1 | contig 11475 bp, 14 predicted proteins | sample S_130805_MF_Meta_FD_87026 | JGI IMG/M metagenome (GOLD analysis project Ga0114977, IMG submission 87026) | Freshwater microbial communities from Lake Simoncouche, Canada to study carbon cycling - S_130805_MF_MetaG | ecosystem: Environmental > Aquatic > Freshwater > Lake | place: Lake...
CTGCAGATCACTCAAGCCTGGCGCTGATTTTGGTGTTCGGGTAAAGATTCCCATGTATTAAATTCTACCGAGGCCACCTCCTTTATTGGGTATTATTCAGCGATGAAAGACCTATTGCGCACCGAGCACTTATCTCGGGAAGATGTCGAACTAATCCTTGATACCGCCGCGCAATTTGCAAGTAAACCATTGCGATCTAAAGATGCCTTAGCTAATCAAACTGTCGCAATCTATATGACCAAATCTTCTACTCGTACGAGACTTGCATCAGAAACTGCTGTGGCCCATCTTGGTGGAACTCCAATTTTCTTACGTGGTGACGACCTACAAATTGGTCGAGGCGAAACGATTTCAGATACTGCAAAAATCATCAGTGGTTTTGCGAGCGCCTTAATTGTTCGAACATTCGCCCAATCAGATGTAGATGAACTTGGTGCCCACGCAACTATTCCAGTATTAAATGGATTAACCGATACTGATCATCCAACTCAATTGCTTGCAGATTGGCTAACAATTCGCGAAGTTTTTGGTTCTGATATTTCTGGCCGTAAATTTGCTTACGTTGGTGACGGAAACAATATGTCTAATGCCTGGTTAACAATGGGCGCCATCATGGGTGCGCATGTTGTTGTTGCCACACCGAGTGGTAAGTGGGCGCCGTCAGAATCTGAAATTAAAGCTGCCCGAGAAATTGCAAGCAAAACCGGTGCCAAACTTGAAATCACTACTGATCCACGCGCCGCTGCTAAAGATGCAAGCGTTGTATATACGGATGTTTGGATGTCTATGGGCGATCCCGAAGAAGTGCGAAGTGAGAAGTTAAAGGCTTTGGCACCATTTGCAGTTACCAAAGATTTAATGTCAGTCTCATCATCTGATTCAATTTTTATGCACTGCTTACCTGCGCATCGCGGTGAGGAAGTTGAGGCCGAGGTAATCGATGGGCCTAAGTCGGTCGTTTGGCGTGAGGCCTATCACCGTCGCACAACAATTCAAGCCGCTCTCTACCACTTGGTCCGCGGTGAATTAACTGGTAATTAATGGGTAATCATTAAAAATAATAGGACACACCCCGCTTGAGGCACTAATCTTCTGGCATGCGAATAGCCGTAGCTAAAGAAATCCGGTCTGGTGAAGCTCGTGTAGCACTCGTTCCAGACATCATCTCTAAATTAACCAAAGCTGGTCTTGAAGTTGTTATCGAAGCCGGAGCAGGAATTGCTTCTGGTTTCCAAGATAGCGAGTTCACTGCTGCTGGTGCCATAGTTAAAAGTGGCAATGTAATAAGTGATGCCGATGTAGTTGCCTCGGTTACCGCGCTTACTCCAGATCAAATGAAATCACTCAAAAAGGGTGCGCTCACAATCTCTTTCCTATCCCCAACAACTTCTGTTGATTCGATAGAAGCAGCTGCAAGTGCTGGCGTAACCGCGCTCTCCATGGAACTAGTTCCTAGAATTTCACGTGCGCAATCTATGGATGCTCTAACTTCACAAGCCCTCTGCGCTGGATATCGTGCCTCATTGGTCGCAGCAGAACTTTCACCACGATTTTTCCCACTGCTTATGACTGCAGCTGGAACAGTTACACCCGCACAAGTTGTTATTTTGGGCGCAGGTGTTGCCGGACTCCAGGCAATTGCAACTGCAAAACGTCTTGGCGCAGTAGTTAGTGCCTACGATGTTCGCCCATCTTCTGCGGATGAAGTTAAATCAATGGGTGCAAAATTTATTACTCTTGAACTTGAAGCGCTTGAAGGTGCCGGTGGTTACGCCCGCGAAATGACCGAAGAGCGTGCTGCGAAGCAACGTGAACTTCTTACTCCGTATCTAGCTGCTGCAGATGTTGTAATAACAACCGCAGCTGTTCCAGGAAGACCTGCTCCAAGACTTGTTACAGGCCCGATGGTTTCAGCAATGAAATCTGGCGCAGTGATTGTTGATCTTGCCGCCGAGACTGGTGGAAACGTTGAAGGAAGTAAGCCAGGAGAAACAATTACAACTGCAAATGGCGTAGTTATCTGGGGTGGAAAAGATGTTCCAAGCCAATTGCCATATCACGCATCAATGTTGTTCTCGCGTAACGTTGTAAATCTTCTCTTGCTTATGACAAAGAGTGTTGATGGAAAACCAACTGGTGATGTAATCCCAGATTTTTCCGATGAAATTATTGATGCCGCAACACTTACACATGGCGGCGCACGTCGCACACCGGAGGGCAAGAAATGACAACTATGGCAATTCTGACAATCTTTATTCTTTCAGTCTTCGTAGGCTTTGAAGTTGTCTCTAAAGTTTCAACAACTCTTCACACACCACTGATGTCCGGTGCAAATGCAATCCACGGAATTATTCTGGTTGGCGCAATTCTTGTAGCCGATGGGGCAACAAATGCTCTTGAAACTACGCTCGCAATTATTGCTGTCATATTGGCCACAATAAATATGGTTGGTGGCTTTGTTGTGACAGACCGAATGCTGGAGATGTTTAAAGGGAAGGGTGGCAAAAAATAATGAATTCAAATATTTACGCTCTTCTTGGATTAGGTGTCGCGGTTTCATTCATTATGGCGCTTAAAGGATTGTCTGCTCCAAAAACTGCACGTCGTGGAAACTTAATCGGTGCCTTCGGCGCTACCCTCGCGACAATAATCGTCTTCTTTGATCCAGCTACAAAACAGCACCACAACACACTTTTAATTATTGGTGCAATTGCATTTGGTGTAATTGTCGGTGTTCCTGCAGCTCGCAAGATTCAGATGACGCAGATGCCACAACTCGTTGCACTATTTAATGGTGTCGGTGGCGGAGCTGCTGCTCTTGTAGCAGTTGTTGAATATCTAAATCTGAGTGCAGAAGGCAAGCCTTCCACTGCAAATCTAATAGCGACGGTTTTCACAGTCATCGTTGGATCAACTTCATTCTCTGGTTCTGTAATTACCTTTATGAAGTTGCAAGAACTTATGACTACACGTCCAGTGGTATTTCCTGGTGGTCGCTTCGTAATTGCAGCTACTTTGGCTGGAGTATTAGCTTCTGGTGGCTGGACAATTGCATCAGGTGGAAATACACCACTTCTTGTAATGAGTATTTTGTCACTTCTCTTCGGTGTTCTATTTGTTCTTCCAGTTGGTGGCGCAGATGTTCCAATTGTTATCTCGTTGCTTAACGCGTTTACCGGATTAACTGTTGCAGCTAGTGGATATGTTCTTCAATCAACGCTATTGATCGTTGCTGGAACACTAGTTGGTGCATCTGGAACAATTCTGACTCGCAAGATGGCAGAAGCGATGGGCCGTTCACTCTTTGGAACTTTGTTTGGTGCATTCACTGCAAAGCCGCAAGCTGCGTCAGAGGCTGGCGAAGCTCGTCCAGTTAAATCTGGATCACCAGATGATGTTGCAATTCTTCTCAACTATGCCCAACGCGTTGTAATCGTTCCTGGTTTCGGATTAGCAGTTGCGCAGGCACAACATACAGTTCGCGAGCTTGCAGATTTATTAGCAGCTAAAGGCGTAGAAGTTGCATATGGAATTCACCCAGTTGCCGGTCGTATGCCTGGTCATATGAACGTTCTTCTTGCTGAAGCAAATGTTCCTTACGAGCAATTAGTTGAAATGGAAGAAATCAACCCAACATTCCCACAGACCGATGTGGTTCTAGTTGTTGGTGCAAACGATGTTGTTAACCCAGCTGCTAAAACCACACCTGGTTGCCCAATTTATGGAATGCCAATTCTTGATGTTGCTAGTGCTGGAAATGTTATTTTCCTAAAGCGTTCAATGCGTCCTGGTTTTGCTGGTATCGAAAATGATCTTCTATACGATGCAAAAACCACTTTGCTCTTTGGTGACGCGAAAGATTCGCTAACTAAAGTTGTTAATGCGCTTAAAGCGCTTTAATTAAATCGCGGGGAATAACTAATTACCTTCAACAACCTCTGTTGGTGCGCCATGCACTCCTGTGACGTCAATCGCTGGAACTGTTCCCAGCAAGCCTTTTTGGAAATCATCAAATGCCTTTAGAACTTCGGCCTTTGTGTTCATTACAAATGGCCCCATCCAAGCAACAGGTTCTTTGATTGCTTGCCCGCCAAGAATTAAAACATCCATCTCTGGTGATCGAGATTCTTGAGTTGGATCGGCTTGAACAATCAAGGTATCGCCATCGCCCATGACCGCGAGTTGTCCCATTTGAACTGGTTGTTTATTTTCTCCAACGCTACCGTGACCATTAAGAGTGTAAATAAGTGCGTTGTAATTCTTATTCCATGGCAGCTCTAACTTTGCACCCGGCGCAAGAGTTGCATGCACAATTGAAATAGGTGTCTGTGTTGAACCTGGGCCAACATGCCTAGCAACTTCACCAGCAATTACTCGGATTAAAGTTCCACCATCACTTGAGGCAAGTAATTTCACATCTGATGCGCGCAAATCTTGATAGGCAGGCTTCGACCATTTTTTCTCCGCTGGCAAATTCACCCAAAGTTGGAAACCATGAAATAGTCCACCGCTCATTACTAAATGTTCTGGTGGAGTTTCGATATGCAAAATTCCAGCACCAGCTGTCATCCACTGAGTATCGCCATCAGTGATTGTTCCGCCGCCGCCATGATTATCTTTATGATCAAAAATTCCATCAATAATGTATGTAACAGTTTCAAAACCACGATGTGGGTGCCAAGGAGTTCCCTTTGGTTCACCAGGTGCGTATTCCACTTCACCCATTTGGTCGAGATGAATAAAGGGATCAAGCTCTGCTAAATCAACACCGGCAAATGCGCGGCGGACTGGGAAGCCTTCGCCTTCGAAGCCTTGTGGCGCAGTAGTAACACTTTTAACCCCACGAGCGCGTGCGTTTGATTCCGCGATAACTCTGGGCAAAATGGTTATGTCAGCAACTGTTACAGCAGGCAATTTCTTTCTCCTTCATAAAATTAATGATTTATGGCTCATATGTTAACTTAATATTGAACAAATTCAATTCGAGTTATATTCCAATTCAATTCTAAATCAGAATATACGACTACCCTTGAACGTATGAAGTTAGGTAAATCTCTAGTTCCGAAGCTAACGCTTGCACTTATCTGCACATTGCTCGCAACAAGTTGTGGTCTACCAACTGGAAATGAACGGCCGGATGATTCAAAGCTTCGTGATGGAATCAAGCTACTGATGAATCAATTTGAATTGAAATACCCTCAGGCAATCAATTGGGACAGCGCAAAAGTTAAAGCGCAGATTTCAAAGCGACTACCGGAAGGAATTGCTACTGAAGCCGGTTGGACAATTAAGTGGTCCGATTATTCAGATGGCGAATTAAATAGCGTCGTGGTCCCCTGGATTATTCTTGCGCAATTTCCAACTAAGTTTGCACCGGAACCTGACGCATACACCAGCGGCTCACCTGTTCCTGCTGGGATAGCGGCTCAGATAACAAAGCTACAACAAGATAGTTTTGGTAGCACCTATTTTGCTGCGGTTATTAATCAGCGTATTTCGAAGATTGATGGTCAATGGATAATTTTTAAAACAGTCCCATATCTTCCGGTAACTGATAATGCATATGGTTTTGCTCAATCGATCAATGGTAAATGGAAAATTGCCGATTTTGGTACTGGTCTCGTTGGCTGCGGAAGCGTTCCTAACCGGGTCCTTAATGAATTCGGACTTACTTGTCCACCGAAATAAAATTAGAAGGATTTGATTTGAAAGTATCTCTACATCCAGGCATGCAAAAATAATAAGTTTCATTATTTATTTCATATTGTGCGGGGGCATCTGAGATTCGAACCTGCATCCCACAAACTAAATCTTTAGCAAATACTTGGTCTGCAGCAGTCTTATCTTGAGTCCGATACATCCAATAAATCCAAGCAATAAGAGCTAGAGCAAGCGCATTTAGGACTGTTGTGTAGTTAGCACCAATTTGATTGGTATGAGACATCTTGTGATTCATTGCAGGGATTAGATTTAGGAACTTAAATAAGATTTCGGTAATTAGGCCACTCAGACTCATGACCAGCCAAAAAACCAAGGTTAATCTGATAGCTAATTTGGTTCCGTAGTATTTTCGATAGATAAGAACAAGCGGTAGCGCAACTAAGTCGGCGAAAATAAAGGAGATAGTTCCACCAAATGAAATTCCGCCATGCCAAAGTGCAGCAGCTAGCGGAATGTTGCCAACTGAGCAGACAAAACTTATGAAGGCAATTACTGGACCAATAATTACATTTTCAATACTTGAAATGAAGCCATTGCCAGATAGGAATAGCGCACTCCAAAATGAAGCTGGAATCATCTTTGCTGCTAACCCAGCCACAACAAAACCAATTACTAACTCATATCGCAACATTTTGAAATCGCCCATTGTGTAACCTGCAGCATCGTGCCAGGTTGCTTTTCTAGTTGAGTTAATTTCGCTGGAGCTTTCGTAGCTTTCACGTGATCTCTCAATTAATGTTGCTGGGATCAGCCTTGGAATCAGTAATTTCAAGAGAAGAATCATTACTGCACCACCAAAGAATTCTGCTACTGCAAACTGCCAGCCCATCATGATCCAAAGGACCAGGCCGAGTTCAATAACTAAATTTGTGCTGGCAAACATAAAAACAATTGAAGAAGTGAAATTCGCGCCTTTTGAAAACAAACTCTTTGCTAAAGCACTCGCCGAATATGAACAAGAAGAGCTAATGATCCCGAAAAATGAAGCTTTGAAAACACTCTTAAAGCTATCGTCCCCGAGCTGTTCTCTCATTTTTTCACGTGAGGCAAATGCCTGAACCGCACCAGATAGAGTAAAACCAAGGATGAGTGCCCAGAATGTATGAAAGAACATCCACCAAGCTTCAATTAAACCATCGATAATTATTTTCGTTTCCTCAAACTTTCATGGCTAATATCTTTTGATTTCTCGTGAATTTTACGCATCTGAAATTCGAGCGCAGTAACTGCTTTATCGAATGCCGCTACATCGTTGAAACCAACGCCTTCGGCACGCATGAATGGTCCGCTGCCGCTCGTTGTTAGGTGAACTTCGTGTGCAGATTTACCGAAGCGCGGATTTTGTTCGTGCAGAATTTCTACCTTAATACTTTCAACTTTTACGCTAAATCGATCAAGTGCTTTGAGCTTTTCGGTGGCAATTGTTCTGAAATCTTCGGCCAAGTTTGCATTTCTGGCATGAATAACGATTTCCATTAAATCTCCTACCTGAATCACGAAAGCTGATATGAAGTTGTATTAACGTCTTTAAGTTACACCAATTCGCCAATTCCCGCAGTAGTATTCAAAGGTAATGAATTACCTAAGAGAATTCCTCCCAAATCGCGCAGATTATAAAAGTGCAGGCACTTATTGGCGAAGAGACTTAATGGCTGGAATAACGGTAGGGATCGTTGCACTACCGCTCGCACTTGCTTTTGGGATAACAACTGGAGCAGGAGCCACCGCTGGCGTGGTTACTGCAATCATCGCTGGATTTATTGCAGCGATTTTTGGTGGTTCTAATTTTCAGGTTAGTGGGCCGACTGGTGCAATGACTGTCGTTCTAGTTCCTATCGTTGCTAAGTATGGTGTGGAATCTCTAATCCCACTTGGTTTATTCGCCGGACTTTTAACTTTAGTTCTTGGTCTTTTGCATGCCGGCTCTCTAATTAACCGGGTTCCTTGGCCGGTAATGGAAGGATTCACCTTAGGTATCGCAGTAGTAATCGCCTTACAACAAATTCCTACAGCTCTTGCAACCCCATCCATATATGGTGGAAGAACAGTTTCTACTGCTTGGCAGACTTTTAAAGGTGCGCTGGCAACCGGGCTAAATTATTCTGCGATTTTTGTAGTAGTCCTAACCTTGTTTATCAAATTTTCTTATCCAAAATTTGTTCACAAATTTAAGATTAAATTTCACATCCCCGCAAGCTTTTTAGCCATTGTTGTTAGTTCGATAGTTGTGTCGCTTTTTGCAATAGCTGTTCCCAAGGTTGGCGAACTTCCCAAGGGTATTTTTCATTTCACCAATTTCGAACTATTTGGTATTGGCACATATGAATTGATCACCGCGGTTATCGCAATCGCGATGCTGGCATCAATAGAGTCTTTGCTTTCGGCAAGAGTCGCAGACCAGATGGCCCATATTCATGAAGCTGAAAATCGATATCACCCAAATCGGGAACTTTTTGGACAGGGTTTAGCGTCGATGTTCTCATCTATTTTTGGCGGAATGCCCGCAACCGGTGCAATTGCTCGAACTGGGGTAAATATTAGAGCCGGTGGAACATCAAGACTTTCCGCAATTTTTCATGCGGTATTTCTACTTTCAGTTGTTTTAATACTTTCACCAATAATTTCACGCATACCTACGCCAGCCCTTGCAGGCGTTCTACTTGGAACCTCTTATCGAATGGCAAGTCCAGCAAATCTCCGTGAAATGCTTAGAACGACTAAATTGGATGGTGGAATTCTTCTACTAACAGCAGCCATTGTTATTTTTGTAGATTTAATTTGGGGAATTGCGATTGGAACTCTGCTCTATTTTACTTTTAAAAAAATAAACTTAATGAAATTAAAACGGAAGTAAGTAAATAATTAAGGTAATTGTCAGTGCTAGCGAAAGCGCCTGGGCCAAGATCGAAATAGCAGTCTTGCGATCAGCGCTGCGATCCTCTGGTGTTGCAACCCTTGATAACTTTCCCAATGGACCAAAATTAAAAGTTCCCATTAGGCCAAAAGCTAAACAAAACTTACGACGCGATTGAATAAAGCCAACTGAGAAAACTAAGGCCGGGACAAAGACGCCGAATCTTGCACTCTTTGCGCTATCCGAACCAATTAGTCCTGCTGCTGTTGTGATTATTAAAATCAAACCAATAAGAGCTACGAATTGTCGACGTCGAATTTCGCCTTTGCCAATGTTGCAGCTTCCTGCGATGTAATCCATTTTTATTTATTTAAAAGAAACTTAAACAGTTTCGCGGTCTTCATCAACAAAAACTTCATGATCATCATCGCCACTTTGCGCGACCCATTCAAATGCGGTCTTAAGTGCAGCTGCTACTACGGCAAGAAAAGTAATTGCGGCTAGTAGGCGGCGGATGGCTTTGAACATGAGACAAATCTACCTTATGAGTTACACCCCTCGCGCTTCGGAAATGGCCGCGGCGGCAATTTTGTCAGACTTTGTCAGACTCATACGTCCGATCTAATTACTTTTACCGTCTCTGGTCTTATACAAACTAAAGATCGAGGTCAGGGCTAGCGTTCCGATAATCATACCTAAGCTGAAGGTAAGTGAAATGTGTGGGAACTTTATTGGTCCAAAATGATCCCACCCTTGGGAATGCATTGCTTCGAGGAATAACTTCACGCCGATGAATGCCAAGATCGCAGATAAGCCCTGGGTTAAATAAACGAGCTTCTTCATTAGCCCACCGATTAGGAAGTAAAGCTGACGAAGTCCCATAAGTGCAAATATATTTGCAGTCACGATTATGTATGGATCTTTAGTCAGTCCGAAGATGGCTGGTATCGAGTCAAAGGCAAAGAGCACATCTGTCATCGCGATTGCTACTAGCGCCAAGGTAAATGTTGAAGCCCCCTTGCGACGCAGATAGCTGATTACTTTTCCTTCTTCCCACTCCTCTTCATCGGATTCCTTAACCAAGGTGTAGGCGGTGTAAATCAGGAAGGCACCGAAGAAGAAAAATACCCAGGAAAATTTGCTTACAATTACTGAACCTAGAGCGATGAATCCACCACGCATGATTAAAGCCATTGCAATTCCAATTAAAAGAATTAGCTGCTCTTTCTCCTTCGCAACTTTCAACCTTGCCAAGATAAGAACGAAAACAAATAAATTATCGAAAGAGAGGGAATACTCCGTTAACCAACCAGCAAAAAATTCATTCTGTGCTTGGGTATCTGCCCACTGTCCAAGTGAAATTCCAAAGACTATTGCTGCTGCAACATAAAATAAAGTCCAACTTACTGCGGTGGTCAGTGAGGTTTCGACGTTGCGTTGCTTGTATGCCATTGCAAAGTCAAAGGCGAGAACTAGTAGAAGGACTGCAAGTGTTATTTCCCAAACATGTGCGCTCATGGCCCGTAAACTACATTACTTTTACGAAAATAGGACCCCGGTACTTGAATGACAGTCATATCCGTTTGGATTCTTTATTAAGTATTTTTGATGGTAATCCTCAGCAGGCCAATAAGTGTGTGGATCTGAGCCTTCAATTTGGGTAACGATTTCCCCAATTCCCTCAGCTGTTAGCAGCGCCTGATACTCAGCTTTAGTTGCGAGCGCTTCATCGAGTTGTGCCTTTGAAGTTGTGAATATTGCACTTCGATATTGGGTCCCAATATCTCCACCCTGCTTATTTAGCGAAGTTGGATCGTGCATCACCCAGAATTCCTCAAGCAATCTTCGGTAAGAAATTTCATTTGGGTTAAATCTCACGCAGACTATTTCTGCATGATTTGTAACTCCGGTACAAACTTGCTCATAACTTGGGTTGGCTCGATTGCCGCCCATGTAACCAACGCTAGTTTCCAGAACACCAGTCAGTTGCCAGAATCTCCGCTCGGCGCCCCAGAAACAGCCCGTTGCAAAATAGGCCTCTTCACTACTCCCCATTTGATTCCCACTTTCTCAATTTCCCTGGCGTAATCATTACAGATTTCTCATAGTTTAAAGTAGGTAGAGTGCAGGCACTAAAAACACTACAATTAATAAATTATTGCCCCCGTAGCTCAGTGGATAGAGCACCGCCCTCCGGAGGCGGGAGCGTAGGTTCGATTCCCACCGGGGGCACAAATCACATAATCAATTAGCAAATGTCCTTGTTATGTCATGTCATACACGGGATAATTACTCCCATGTGAATGGCAATTATTGCCCTTTGCTTCCCCCGATTTAAGTTTGATTCTCTATAAGGAGCCAATTAATCATGGACTGGCGTCATCAATCTGCTTGCCGCGATGAAGATCCGGAGCTTTTCTTTCCGGTCGGCAACACTGGTCCTGCCTTGGCTCAAATCGAAGAAGCTAAAAAAGTTTGTAATCGCTGCATAGTCAAAGAGCCATGTCTTGCCTGGGCTCTTGAAAGCGGTCAAGATGCTGGAGTTTGGGGCGGTCTCTCTGAAGATGAACGTCGTGCGCTCAAGCGCCGTGCTGCAAGAAATCGTGCACGTTTATTAGAAAATCAGAACAGCTTCTAACCTAATTTAATATATTTAAAACTTTAGAACTGCTTGGGTCTCACTTCCAACACGAATTAGCTCGATGCTTCCCTTTAGCTCATTCTCCGTCAAAGTCCTAACAATCTGAAGACCTAGGTTGGAGGATTGATCCCATTTAAAATCAAGTGGTAGGCCAATACCATCATCAATAATTCGAACCTCGCAGCTATCTACTTTTCTAGCTACTTCTACTCGCAGATTTTCGCCAGAATTAGCAAGGCCATGTTCTAAGGAATTATGA
>Ga0114977_10002667_pt1 | contig 11473 bp, 12 predicted proteins | sample S_130805_MF_Meta_FD_87026 | JGI IMG/M metagenome (GOLD analysis project Ga0114977, IMG submission 87026) | Freshwater microbial communities from Lake Simoncouche, Canada to study carbon cycling - S_130805_MF_MetaG | ecosystem: Environmental > Aquatic > Freshwater > Lake | place: Lake...
ACCTACAACGAGCAGACCTTCGTCAACGCCTTGATGCGGCTGATGCGTGCCGGTGAGCGGCTGCTGATGTCTGTCGACGGGCACGGCGAACGCCGGCTGAACGGCACAGCCAATCATGATCTCGGTGAATTCGGCAAACAACTCAACGCCAAGGGCTTTCAGACCAACAGCCTGAATCTCGCCATAGCACCGGAAGTGCCGGCCAATGCCAACGTGCTGTTAATCGCCACGCCTCAGGTGGATCCGCAGGCCGCCGAGGTTCAGAAAATCCGCCAATTCGTGCAGAGCGGCGGCAATCTGCTCTGGCTGATCGATCAGGAACCCCTGCGCGGCCTGCAGCCGATCGCCGAACAACTCGGCCTGGTGCTCGGACCGGGCACCGTGGTTGATCCGGACGCGGCGCGCCTCAATGCGTCGCCAGCGATAGCCATCGGCGCAGGCTACGGACGCCATGCGATCACCGACAACTTCACGCTCAATACAGTGTTCCCGTTTGCACGCCAGATCGGCGCCAATGAAGGCCGCGACTGGCGTGTCACGCGGCTCATTGATGTGGCGCCGCGCGGCTGGGTGGAGATGGGCAAGCTCGACGCCAAGATCAGCTTCGACAAGGGCAGTGATTTGCCGGGCCCGGTGACCATCGCACTCGCACTCGAGCGCAACGTCAAAGATCGCGCACAACGCGTTGTGGTGATCGGCAACGGCAGTTTTCTGGCCAACCAGTTTCTGGGCAACGGCGGCAATCTTGATCTGGGCATGAATATGGTCAACTGGCTGGCTGGCGACGACGCCATGATCACCCTGCAACCACGCGCGACCGTCGACGGCAACCTTGAACTCGGCCGTGGCGTGCAATACTTCCTGCTCTTTGGCTTCCTCATATTCCTGCCACTGTCTTTTGCTGCAGTGGGCACGATGATCTGGTGGCGTCGTCGCAAGGGATGAAAAAAAGCCTGCTGATTAATGCCGGCTTGCTGGCGGTGATCGTGGTTCTGGGTCTCGCGGCATGGCTGAAGCCGGCCGCCAAAGAGCAACAGCACAGCCTGTCGACACTCAAAGCGGCCGAGGTCAAATCGATTGAAGTGACGATCGGTGCGGCTGCACCGCTGGTGCTGGAACGCGTCGCCAACGACTGGCGGCTGAACGCACCGCTGCAGGCGCGCGCCGACGGCTTCCAGGTACAGCGCCTGCTCGAAATCCTCGACGCCAAATCAGGCACGCGTTTTCCGGCCGCCGGCCTCGCGCGCTACGGCTTGAACGAACCCTACGCACGCCTGCGCATTGGCGGGCAGGATTTCAGTTTCGGCGCAGCCAACGAAATGAGTCGAGAGCAATACGTGTTAAGCGGCGACGGCATTTATCTACTGCCCTTGCGCTACGCGGCGGCACTCCCGAAGGACACATTCAATCTGTTAAGCAAACAATTATTCGCCGCCGATGAAGCGCCGCTCGCCTTCGAACTCGAGGGGTTCAAGGTCGAACAGGTCAACGGCACCTGGACGCTGAAAATGTCTGCCGCCAATGCAGCCGCTGGTGAAGCCGGCACCGACGACATCAACCGCTGGGTTGATCAATGGCGGCTGGCGGGCGCCATCAGCGTGCAAGCAGCAACGCAACGCAAACCAATCGGCATCATGAAAGCCACTCTAAAGAACGGCAGTACGGTCGTAGTCAAAATACTGGAACGTGGTGCCGGCACGGTGCTCGCCCGCGAGGACCAGCCGTTTGAATTTGTCATGGCTGCTGAGACCGCAAACCGCCTGCTGGCGCCACCGGCGGCAGCCATCGCCCCAGCGGCAAAGTAATCGTGCCTGAATTACCCGAAGTTGAAACCACGCGACGCGGTCTCGAACCGCTGGTGCGCGGCGCCACGGTCAGCGGCGTGGTGGTCCGCAACCACTCACTGCGGCAACCGGTGCCGCGTGACATCGCCACCAGCCTGCTCGGGCAACGCATCGACGAACTCGAACGCCGCGGTAAATACCTGTTGTTTCGCACGGTTGAGGGCACACTAATCGTGCATCTGGGCATGTCGGGAAGACTGTGGGTGGTCGAGGCGCAAACCGCGCCCGCCAAACACGATCATTTCGATCTGGCGCTGGCCAACGGTAACGTGGTGCGTTATCGCGATCCGCGTCGTTTTGGCCTGGTACTGTGGCAACGCGGTGATCCACTCGAACATAAGCTGCTGCGCGATATCGGGCCGGAACCATTTTCAGATGCCTTCAACACGCAATGGCTCTATGCGCAAACGCGCACGCGCAGCGGTGCGATCAAAACCACGCTGATGGACAGCCATCTGGTGGCCGGTGTCGGCAACATCTACGCCAGCGAGGCGTTGTTCAGGGCCCGTATCAATCCCAAACTGCCGGCGCGACGCCTGGGTCCCGCGCGCTGCGCCACGCTGGTCGAGACCGTGCGCGAAGTACTAGCCGATGCGATCAAAGCCGGCGGCTCCAGCCTGCGCGACTACGTCAATTCGAAAGGCGAAGCAGGTTACTTTCAGAATAATTTTTCGGTCTACGACCGTGCGGGGAAACCGTGCCTCGTCTGCGGTGGCGCGATACGCAGCCTGGTGTTGGCACAACGCTCGACGTTTTATTGCCCGCGCTGCCAGGCACGCTAGCAACAAATCACGACTATTTAACCCGCGGCGTCATTCGCTGCAGCTTGGCTTCCAGCTGCGCATGAGTTTCGACATACCGCGGATCGAGCGGAATACAGTCGACGGGACAGACGATCTGGCATTGCGGTTTGTCGAAATGACCGACGCACTCAGTACACCGTGCCGGATCGATTTCGTAGATTTCCTCGCCCGCCGAGATCGCATCGTTCGGACATTCGGGCTCGCAGACGTCGCAGTTAATGCAAGCGTCCGTGATCAGCAAAGCCATCGCGCCCCCTAGGTTTTGCCGCCAAGGGAGGCGATTTTCTTTTTCAGGCATTGCCGCACGTGTGGCGAGACAAACTCACTGACGTCACCGCCGAGTATCGAGATCTCGCGCACCAGCGTGGCAGAAACAAACAGATACTCATTCGCCGGCGTCAGAAAAATCGACTCGACTTCCGGGTACAGATTGCGGTTCATGCCGGCAAGCTGAAATTCATATTCAAAATCCGATACCGCACGCAAGCCGCGCATGACGACGGCAGCGCCCTGATCACGCGCAAAATGCATCAGCAAGCCGGAGAATCCCATCACCTTGACGTTTTTGTATTTACCGAGCACACGCCGCGCCATCCCCACCCGCTCTTCCAGGGTGAAGAACGGACGCTTGGAGCGACTGTCCGCAACCGCCACAATCACTTCGTCAAACATGCGCGCAGCGCGCCGCACCAGATCCTGATGACCCAGGGTGATCGGGTCGAATGTTCCCGGATAAACCACTTTACGTTTCATGACCCGTCCATTTCAGCAATTGATGAGAGACCGCGCCTGCGCGCCCGCTACGCCAGATTTCCCAGACGCCACCGACCGACTGTGGGGCCGCCGCCTCGACATGTACCAGCGCGCCTTCCGCCAGCCGCGGCACCAGGGCTTGCAGTACCTGCGGCAAAACGTCCATGCGAAACGGCGGATCGAGGAATACCACGTCATAACGCTCCGTGTCGAGGCGCAGAAATTCTAGCGCATCGGCGCAACGCAACTCCACCGTGGAAGCCTCTAACAAACGGGCATTCTCCTGCAAGGTGCGAAAAGCCACCTTGTCGCGCTCGATCATCAGCACTTTGGCGGCACCACGCGAAGCGGCCTCAAAACCCAATGCGCCACTGCCGGCGAACAAATCGAGGGCCCTCTTGCCGGTGAGATCCTGGCCCAGCCAGTTGAACAAGGTTTCGCGCACGCGATCGGGCGTCGGCCGCAGATCGTCACGCGTGGCAAAACGGATGACGCGGCTGCGCCAGGCCCCGCCGATGATACGCACCCGATTGGCCGCCGCCGGCATCAGACAGCGTCCGCGCCTATCGCGCCGCCGGTGCGGCTGGAGTTTCCTCGCCGCCGACGATCACGGTCACCATGCGGGCGGGATCAACATGCCGCGCAAAAGCGCGGCGGATATCCTCGATCGTCACCTTCTCGACCTTCACCGTAAAGTCGTCCAGATAGGTCAGCGGCAGATCGTAGAAGCCGATCATGGCGAGGTTTTCAACGATCTTGCGGTTACTGTCGATACGCAGCGCAAAGCCACCGATGATATTTTGCTTGGCCTTGCTGAGTTCGTCCGCGGTCGGTCCGCCCGACAGAAAATCTGCCAGCGTCTGGCGGACTACTGCGAGCGCCTCTGTGGCCTGATCGCGGCGTGTCTGCAAACCAATCGCAAACGGGCCGCGCTCTTTCATCGGCATGAAATAGCTGTAGGCAGAATAGGCCAGCCCACGCTTGGAACGCACTTCTTCCGTAATACGCGAAACAAAACCGCCGCCGCCCAGTATGTAATTGCCGACGTAGAGCGGGAAATAATCCGCGTCGTCACGCCGTATGCCGGGCATGCCGACCATGATGTGGCTTTGCGTGGCCGGATGCGCCACAACCCGCGTCTGAGCGCTGGTCAGCGAGGCCACCGGGGTTAGCGTTGCGAGTGGCGCGCCCTGCGGCAGGCCCGTAGTAAGCTGTTCGGCAAGAGCCGCCGCAGCGTCCCTGGTAATGTCGCCCATCACCACCACCACCGCGCGCTGCGCCGAATAATAGCGGCGATAAAACCCGGTCAGGTCATCACGCGTAATCGTCGCTACCGTCGCCGCCTCGCCCGAGCCGCGCAGGCCGTAGGGATGGCTGCCGTAAACCATTTCGCTGAAATTACGGCTCAGCAGTGTTTGAGGCTTGGTATCGGCCTCCTTGATGGCGCCGGTCGCACGCGCCTTTTCACGCTCCAGCACAGCGGCTGGAAATTCCGGCTTTTGCAATATGCGTATGAAGAGGTCCAAGGCCTGCTGCATCTCGGCTTGACTGGTGAGGGTGCGCAATGAAAGGCCGCCGCGGTCACTGTCAAAACGGTTGCCCAACTGCGCGCCAGTGTCGGCCATGCGGCGCGAAATCTCGCTCTCCGAGAGGCCGCCCGCGCCCAGACGCATGAGGCCTAGCGTCATGCCCGCCACACCGGATTTTTCCGGCGTATCGAAAACGGAACCGGCGGCGAAGTCGATGCTGACATCCAGCATCGGCAAGTCGTGGCTCTCGACAAAATAAACACGCGCACCGCTTTTCGTCTGCCAATGTTGTATCGGCAGCAAGGCGGCCGCCGGCATCGCGAGCAGCATCAGTAGTGCAGCGACGCAGATGGCTTTCACTTTACTGGCCATGACGGAGCCCCTGGATGGCCGGCGCCGGCTTGCGGCCCTCAACCGGTTGTGGATCAAGCACCGCAATGGTCAGGCTGTCATCAATGAGGAATTTTTTCGCCACCGCCTGCACTTCCGCGGCGGTCACCGCCTGCAATTTTTTCAGCATGACTTCAATTGAGCGGTGCGGATAGCCGCCAATCTCCATTGAACCGATCTGCATAGCCTGAAAATAAATCGAGTCGCGTTCAAACACCTGGCCGGCGATCACCTGCGCCTTGATCCGTTTGAGCTCATCCTCGCTCACGCCGTCGGCGGCAATTTTGGCCAATTCGCGCCGTATCGCGCGCTCGAGTTCCTCGACCGTGCGGCCTGTCGCTGGAATACCGCTGATCATGAACAGCGCCGGCCCGCGCTGTGTATTGTCGTAACCGGCATTGACTGCATTGGCAATTTTCTCTTCGCGCACCAGCGTGCCGGTCAACCGCGCGGCATCGCTGCCATCCAGAACGCCGGCAAGCATTTCCAGCGCGTAGGGTTCGGTTTCATTTTCCACGTCGCGCAACACCGGCGCACGCCAGGCCATCGTCAACACCGGTAGTTCAGCCGCGGCCTTCACCGAGATCCGGCGAATGCCGACCTGGGCAGGCTCATCCTGGGGTTTGCGCGCCGGCACAGCCCTCTGCTTGATCGCGCCGAAATATTTTTCCGCCAGCGCAAAGACCTCGGCCGCCGCGACATCGCCGGCGACCACGATCATCGCGTTGTTAGGCGTGTACCAGCGTTGATACCAGTCAAGCGCGTCGGTATGCGTCATGTTTTGCAAATCGCTCATCCAGCCAACCACGGGCCGGCCGTAGGGATGTGCTGTAAAAACCGCCGCCATCAACTGCTCGTTCAAGACGCCGCGCGGCTGATCCTCGGTACGCAGACGGCGCTCCTCCATCACCACCCGGATCTCCTTGTCGAACTCTTCTTTCGAGATGACCAGATTCGCCATCCGATCGGCCTCCAACCTGAAAGACAATTCAAGGCTGGACTTGTGCAGTTGCTGGTGATAACCGGTGAAATCACGCGAGGTAAAAGCGTTCTCGCGCCCACCCGCGGCGGCGATCAGTCGCGAAAACTCGCCGCTGGGCACGCCTCGTGTACCTTTAAACATCATGTGTTCGAGCACATGAGCAACGCCGGTGCTGCCGTTGAATTCGTCGATGCTGCCGGCCTTGTACCAGACCATCGAAACGACGGTGGGCGCACGGTGGTCCTCTTTGACGATCACGCGAAGACCGTTGGCAAGCGTCTTCTCCGCCGTTTGCGCTTGTGCCCCCACAAAAGGCGATACCAGTGTCGCTGCAAGGGTGAACAGGCAAAGGACTGCTCGCATCAACTTCATGCTTAACGGTTGTTCCATGCGTATTCCTGGTTTGAGTGGTAGCCCGCGGCCGGCTTTCCGGCTAGAATTTTAAGTCAATTGCTGTACCCGCGCTCATCTCATGCGCCGGCATCCTCACCCAGGCGACCATTGTGTGTTTTGTAAAAGTATTGACCTTACGGCGACGGCATTTCTGCGCCCCGATTATTGACCGCGCGCCGCATGTTTAGTTTCTTCAAAGGCAAGGAAAAAACCACGACGTCCGGCGGCTGGGGGCAGCGCCTGCGCGAAGGCCTGGCGCGGACGCGCAAAATTCTCAATACCGATCTCGGCAACCTGTTCGCCGGGGCGCGCCTCGACGAGGCGTTCTACGAGGAACTCGAAACCACCCTGCTCGCCGCTGATGTGGGGGTAGCGGCCAGCGGCTTTTTGATTCAGCGACTGCGTGACGAGGCGCGCCGCAATAACTATCGCGAGCCGCAGCAACTCAAGGGGGCGCTGCGCACGGCGATGCTGGAAATGCTCACGCCGATCGCCATACCGCTTGATATCACCACGCAAAAGCCATTCATCATCATGCTGGTCGGCGTCAACGGCGCCGGCAAGACGACCTCGATTGGCAAACTGGCCAACCATTTTCAGAAAAGCGGCCAGTCGGTGCTATTGGCCGCCGGCGACACCTTTCGCGCTGCCGCCCGCGAGCAATTACAGGAGTGGGGGGCGCGCAACAACGTCGCCGTCATCACCCAGCAATCTGGAGATGCAGCGGCGGTTATTTTTGACGCGGTTAACGCTGCACATGCCCGCAACATTGACGTCGTACTGGCTGACACCGCTGGTCGCCTGCCGACGCAATTGCACCTGATGGAAGAAATCAAGAAGGTTAAACGGGTGATCGACAAAGCGACACCCGGGGCACCGCACGAAGTCCTGCTCGTACTGGATGCCAATACGGGCCAAAACGCTGTCACCCAGGTCAAAGCCTTTGACGAAGCGCTCGGCGTTACGGGTCTTGTATTGACCAAACTCGACGGCACCGCCAAGGGTGGTGTGATCTGTGCAATTGCCCATCTACGCCGGGGCAGCGGTGGAAAGCCGCCCATCCCGCTGCGCTTTATCGGTGTCGGCGAGGGCCTGGATGATCTGCAACCTTTCAGCGCCGAGGAGTTTGTTGATGCCCTGCTCGGCTGATGCAAGCAACAGAATGACTCATTGCGCCGCGCGAAAATACGCGCCGCTTCATTTGAGCACCAGTGGGCGTTGCGCGGTATTTGGTGGACGCTCATGATCTCGTTCAGTCACGTTACCAAGCGTTTCCCTGGCGGCCATCAAGCCCTGCAGGATGTGAGCTTCTCGATCGATGCCGGCGAACTGGTGTTTGTAACCGGGCACTCTGGAGCCGGCAAAAGCACACTGCTCAAGTTACTGGTCGCTATCGAGCGACCAACCAGCGGCAATATCGTCGTTAATGGGCAAAACATCGGCAAACTCAGCCGGCGTGGCGTGCCTTTTATGCGGCGCAATTTCGGCCTCGTGTTTCAGGACCACAAGCTATTGTTCGACCGTAACGTCTTCAACAATGTGGCCTTGCCGCTGCAAATCTCTGGCTTCCCTGGAAAAGACGTGGCACGGCGGGTGCGTGCGGCACTCGACAAGGTTGGTCTGCTCAAGCTTGAATCGGCGATGCCGATCACCCTCTCTGGAGGCGAACAGCAGCGGCTTTGCATTGCGCGCGCGATCGTTCACCGGCCGGCGATTTTGCTGGCCGACGAACCCACCAGCAATCTCGATCACGAATATGCGCTGGAAATCGGCGAATTGATCCGCTCCTTCAATCAGGTCGGGGTGACGGCGATTATCGCCACCCACGATCAAGCCCTGATGGACCAGCTGACACCACGCGTCATTTCACTCAGACAGGGCGTTATCGAAACGGGAGTGACGGCATGAAAGGCTGGCTGGCAGCACATGCCGGGGGGCTGGGCGCAGCGCTCCGAAGAATTGGGGTGGCACCACTCGGTAGCGCGCTTAACGCCCTGGTCATCGGCATCGCCTTAAGCCTGCCGGTCGGTCTGTATCTGATCGTCGCCAATTTGCAAACGGCCTCCCGCGAGTTGACGGTGACGCCTCAGGTCAGCGTTTTTATGGCGCTCGACGCCAATCGAGCCGAGGTAGCACAGGTTGAGGCGCGGCTGAAAAAACATACGCAGATCAGCACCTATCGTCTGGTGCCGCGCGACCAGGCGCTGGCGGACCTTAAGAAATCCAGCGGGCTGACGGATGTTATTGATGGCCTCCCACAAAATCCGCTGCCGGACGCATTTATTATTGATGCAGCAGATGTCGCACCTGCCACACTCGCCGCGCTGCGCGACGAGATCGCACAATGGCCCAGAGTCGCCCATGTGCAACTCGATGCGCAGTGGGCGCTGCGGTTGGACGCCGGCCTGCGCTTTGCGCGCCTGGTTGCCACCGTGCTGGCCACCCTGCTGGGTGTCGCACTGGCGGCAATCACCTTCAACACCATCCGCCTGCAGGTGTTAACCCGGCGCGATGAGATTGAAGTAATCAAGCTGATTGGGGCAACCGATTCGTTTATCAAACGGCCGTTCCTGTATTTCGGTGCGCTTCAGGGCACCGCAGGTGGCGCAGTCGCCTGGCTGATTGTGGCTGCGGGCACCTACCTTGCCAATCTCAGTCTCGGCGAACTCTCCCATGTGTATGCCGCCCTTTTCCAACTGCGCCCGCTGTCCCTGATTGAGGGGCTCGCACTTCTGCTCACCCCTGCGGCGCTGGGCTGGTTCGGCGCCTGGTTATCGGTCAGCCGACACCTCGCCCTGATCGAACGATAAAAAATTAACCTGCTGTTTTAGCACCCTAAATCACCTTCCTTACTCATACACGCAGGGTTGCAAGGGAACCATTTCCGCATTTGGCACTCAGACGCATAGAGTGCTAATATTGGCCCTTCAGGAGGTAAAACCATGGGTAGCCACGCATTGCCGATACCGTCAGCGACGGGCAGCCTGGACACTTATATCCAGAGCGTCAATCGTTTCCCGCTCCTCTCTCCACAAGAGGAGACCGATCTTGCGCGCCGTTTTCGCGACCATGAGGATTTGGACGCAGCGCGGCAATTGATCATGTCCCACTTGCGCGTGGTGGTCTCGATCGCGCGTGGTTATCTGGGCTATGGCCTGCCCCAGGCTGACCTGATTCAGGAAGGCAATATCGGCCTGATGAAGGCGGTCAAACGTTTCGACCCGGAACGCGGCGTGCGACTGGTGTCGTTTGCGGTGCACTGGATACGCGCCGAAATGCACGAGTTCATCCTGCGCAACTGGCGCATTGTCAAAATCGCCACGACCAAGGCGCAGCGCAAGCTGTTCTTCAACCTGCGCAGCATGAAGAGCGGCCTCGATACGTTGGGCGCCGCGGAGGTCAAATCGATGGCCACTCAACTTGGCGTCAAAGCCGAGGAAGTGGTGGAGATGGAAACCCGACTGGGTGGCAAGGATGTCGCGCTGGAACCTTTAAACGATGACAGCGAGGATAATTTTGCGCCCATCTCCTACCTCAGGGACACGCGCGCCGAACCCGACCACATTATGGAGAACGAGCAGTCCTCCCGTTTGCGCGGCGATGGGCTTGAGCATGCGCTCGCCAGCCTCGATGCGCGTAGCCGCCGCATCATCGAGACACGCTGGTTGCGCGAAAGCGAGCATGCAACCCTGCATGATCTTGCTGCAGAGTTCGGCGTGTCTGCCGAACGCATACGCCAGATTGAAAACAAGGCGATGCAAAAAATGCGCAGCATGATGGACGCAGCAGCATAATTCGTAAGCTATGTTCGTAAAAAAGCCGGCAATGCCGGCTTTTTTACGTCTGTGCACGCTCACGCCTGAAGCGCCGGCACAAAGAATTATTGGAGCAATATTCGGATGTCGTGCAACAGTTTTTGCGGGCCCTGCCCGTAGGAAGAGAAAAGCCGCAGACGGCCTGCGGTATCGTAGAGATAAGTGCCTGCTGAATGATCGACCGTATAACCGCCGCCCGTCATCGCCTGCTTCTGGAAAAAAACCTTGAACTCCTTGGTGGTGCGCGTAGTGGCTGCTAAGTCGCCGTACAGACCCAGAAATGACGGATGAAAATTCGGCACATACTTGGATAATAAATCCGGTGTGTCGCGCTCCGGGTCCACGGTGATGAACAGCACCTGTACACGCTCGGCATCCTTGCCGAGCTCCTTCATCACCAGCGCCAGTTCACCCATGGTGGTTGGGCACACGTCGGGACAAAATATGTAGCCGAAGAAAAGAACGACCACCTTGCCCTTGAAATCCTCCAGCGTGCGCGGCTTGCCAAGGTGATCGGTCAGTTGAAAGCTGCGACCAAAATCAGCGCCGGTCAGATCGGTTAGCTGGAATGCTGGTTTTCCGCCATTACCATCGCAACCGCCGAGCAGAAAAACAACCGGCAGGAGCAGTGCGGCGACAAGGCGACGGATAATCCGGCGGGTCATCAAATCACGCTGTGATGTAATGATCGAGCAACAGAGCGGTAAACAACAACATCAGATAAAGGATCGAATAGCGAAAAGTCGTCTGCGCAAGACGGTCACTGTAATCACGGTAGATACGGATTGCGTAGTAGAGGAATACCGCGTCGAGCAGCAGCACTGACACAAGGTAGAGGACACCACTCATGCGCGTCGCGAAAGGCAGCAGGGTGACCGCGATGAGTATCACCGTATAGAGCAACACATGGAGCCGCGTAAACGCGTCGCCGTGGGTCACCGGCAGCATCGGTACACCGGCTTTC
>Ga0114977_10002668_pt1 | contig 11470 bp, 8 predicted proteins | sample S_130805_MF_Meta_FD_87026 | JGI IMG/M metagenome (GOLD analysis project Ga0114977, IMG submission 87026) | Freshwater microbial communities from Lake Simoncouche, Canada to study carbon cycling - S_130805_MF_MetaG | ecosystem: Environmental > Aquatic > Freshwater > Lake | place: Lake...
GCGGTAGTGGCCGGCGACATCCTGGAAACCGAGCGACTCGAGAACGGTCAAAACGGCATCCTGAAGATTGGGGATTTCCACGCTGTTGGCTGCGAAATCACGGTGCAGGTAGACGGAGACGCTCTCGGCGATGTGTTCTGCCAGCCACCAGCGGTCGTATCCCGCGTGCTCGGCGGCGCTGCGGATGGAGGCGGTGATCCAGCGCTTGTCGAAGCAGGTGCTCCTCCCGTCGGGAAGGGCCACGAGAGGCATGCCGTCACGTAGTGCAATCATGAGAGGGGGGGAGTCAGGGGTGTCTTGATGAAGAGTTCCTTCTGGTCGTCGGAGGTGGGGGCGCGACGTTCGAGGGACTGAATCTCATCGATGAACTCGCCGATGTCTTCAAAGCGGCGGTAGACGGAGGCGAAGCGGACGTAGGCCACCGGGTCGATCGCATGGAGGCGCTCCATGACGCAGGCTCCGATGGTCTTGGTGGAGATCTCCCGGTCCTGACCCGACTCGAGGTCGCCGATGATGGTGTTGACGGACTCCTCCATGACATCAATGGAGATGGGGCGCTTCTCGCAGGCCTTGATGAAGCTGGACAAGAGCTTCTGGCGGTCAAAGGGCTCGCGGCGGTTATCCCGCTTCACTGCGAGGAGCTCCACGCGCTCGATCTGCTCGTAGGTGGTGAAGCGGCTTTCGCAGCCGAGGCACTCCCTACGGCGACGGATACTTGTCCCGTCCTTGGATAGGCGGGAATCAATGACCTTGTCGTCAATCGTGGAGCACTTGGGGCAAAGCATTGTGTTGTTCCGTATCCTTGAGATGAATTCACCACAATATGTTGTGGTCGGAAAGTAAAATCAGCCGATTTGAGGTCGGGATTCGGATACTGGAAGGCAAGGAAAAACCAGACGTCTACACAAAGACTTGATTGGGTGGGAGGACGGGGCTGATCTGGAGGCAAAAAGGCACCTCAGCAAGGGGCGCTGGGAGCGGCGCACAACAGGGGAACGCCAGAGTTCCTGAGGGAACGCAGCGCTTATCCGCGAATCAAAGTGCCCGCTTTTTCAGAAACAAACTGCTCTGGCGTCGGGAAAAGGTGATTGTCCGCTGACAATGGAGAAGGGCTTTCACCAGACCCGATTCGGTGAATGAGATCGAGCGGATGCTACCGAGATTGATGAGTTGGTCGCGGGAGGCGCGAAAGAAGAGATCGGGATGCAGTCGGTCGGAAAGGCTTTTCAGTGATTTGTTCACTTTGCCTGTCTTGCGACCCCAGAAGACATGGGTTGTATTCCCCGTGGTCTCCAAGAGTTCGATGCTCTCCACGGGCACAAGGAGGCATTCACCTTCGAGCTTCAGGAGAATCGAGTCCCCGGCGCCGAGCTTCGGGTTTTTCTCCAAATCAGGATCCAATCGGGCCAAAGCCATCGCCAGTCGCTCCTCGCTGAAAGGCTTGAGAAGGTAATCGACCGCCTCTTCCTCAAAGGCAAGGGTGGCAAACTGTTCGTGAGCGGTGGTGAAGATCACGGGAGGTCGTGACTTTCCGAGTCGGCGGAGGAGCTCGAAGCCATCTCCTCCAGGCATCTGGACATCAAGCAGGATGACGTCGGGTGTTTTTTCAGCGACGAGATCCATGGCCTCGTCAATGGAGGCGGCTTCCTTGACGGCTCCTTTCACGCCAAGGTTCTTGAGGGAACGTTCCAACTCTGCTCGGGCCGGTCGTTCGTCATCTACGATGAGTATGTTCATGGGGGGCAGGGGGTTCTCCTTCCAGAAACTTAGCGTTAACTCATTCCCTCTGAGTTTGGAATGTCAAAAGAGGTCATACTTGATCGATTTGTCAGGTCTCTTCGAGTGGTATCCTGATCTCCGCCCTGACCATTCCGTCGGACGACTTGCCGATATGGAAGGTGGCCGCTGATCCGTAGATGGAATCCAGCTGTTCGCGGACACTCTGGAGTCCGAAACCATCGTGCGGGCCCTCGGTGTAGGTTCCGGGGTTGGTCGTGGTCAGGAGTAGGTGATCCTTCTCCAGAAGCGCCTCCACGCGGACTTCTCCGCCTGAGATCCTGGAGTCGATGCCGTGTTTGACGGCGTTTTCCACAAGCTGTTGAAAGAGCATCGGAGGAACCATGGTGCCCTCCGCTTCTGACTCAATACTCAAGAGGGTCTGGAGACGCCCCTCATAGCGCATCTTCTGGAGATCGAGGAAGGAGCGGATCACCGTGAGTTCATCACGGAGCGGGATGAGATTCTGACGTGTCGCGCGCAGCGACGAGCGGAGCAGCGCCGCCAGGGAGACGACGGCGTGCTGAGCCTTGGCTGCATCTTCCATGATCAATGATTTGAGCACGTTGAGACTGTTGAACAAAAAGTGAGGATTCAGCGTGGCGCGGAGATTACGGAGTTCCGATGCTCTCCTGGCTGCCGCGATACGTAGTTCGGTGGACTTTCTTTCGGCAGTGACGTTTCTGAGGACTCCCAGAAACTCGGTCGGTTTTCCCCGGCTGTCTGTCTTCTCAACGCTGCCGTTCAGCAAAAAGACCAATAATTCACGATGGTCACTAAGATGGACTTCTCCAGTGATCGTGTCGCCGATGCGCGCTCCCGTGATCTCCTGGCACCAGGGCAGGAGATGTGTGTCAGCAGGATCCAGCAACTCCATGAACTTCTCGGAAGCATTGGTGACTCCTGATTCCAATCCCAGTTCGGGAGGGAAGGGGTGGTCATGAATGATCAGGCCGGTCCCGACGCTCCATTCCCACTGACCCAGACCGGCTGTCTTGATCGCCAGTCGCGTTTTGGTGCTGCTGAGTGAGCGCTCCTCCTCCACGGCCATGATGATGAGGCACGTGATGCTGAACAGGGCGATGAAGACGCTCAACTCGGCGTAGGTGGCCATGGGATCGTAGCGAATCAACGGGCCGAAGCCGAATGTTGTGAAACCTGTGACCATCGTGGTCACCAGGGTGATGGCCAGTGTGATCCCATGCCTCATCGACAAGGCGAGCCAGACCATCACAGGGAAGGAGATGTAGGCGATGGGAATGAGGCCGGTGTGGGCGGAAGACTTGTTCGTGAAACCAAGCGTCACGATCGTGGCCAGTAGGACCAGCCAGAGGATAGTTCGCTGAAAGCTCATGCCCCTGTTCAGGAATGGAAGCCTCTGCAGAAGCGCCAGAAAGAGCGGGGTGAAGACGATGATTCCCATCACGTTTCCAGTCCAGAAGCAGAGTAGGGAAAGCGGGACACCTTCGGGCTTGATGAGTCCGGGGATCACCAACCCCGCGGTGCAGATCACCGAGTTTAAGAGGGGGCCTACGGGCGCTCCGAGCAGGAAGAGCAGCATCATGTCACGGACGCGCTGCATGTGGTTGGAGAAATCAAAAAGTCGGGTCATCAGGAACCACCCGATGAGGGACTCCAGGGTATTCCCCATGGATCCGGCAATCACGAAGATCGGGTTGTCCCCGAAGCTCACCGTGGCCACGATCGTGCCGAAGGTGATGGCGGGGAAGAGTCGCCACCCGCGCAGGAGCACCAAGGCAAGGGCCAGTCCGCTGGAAGGCCAGAGAGGGGCAGCCAGGGTTCCGGCAACCTTGTAAAAAACCTGCCCGAACATGCAGAGGGAGAAGACACCAATCCCCCCGAGGAGGCACTCCCAGGCATTGCGTCGACTGAAGAAGGTGATGGAGTCAGTCCTCCCCTCTCTCAGTGATTCGGAGCCGCCACTGCCTCCTTGCTGGTGGCGTGCTCCGGGCATCATGAGCGAAGCCTATTTGCCGGCGAGGTAAGGGATCGCCGCCACGCGGCTCTTCACATCCTCGATGCCATCGACGAGATCGGCGATGGAGTCCCAGCGGCCGTTCATGAGCGGCTCGCGGGCATGTCCCGGAAGGGAGAAGGTGGCGCTGAAATCGACGTCATCCACCGTCACCTTGTTCTCCGTCAGATCGAGGGTGACCTGAACGGTCGGAGTTTTTTCAATCAAGGCTGCGAGATCGGCGATATCCTGCTTGGACATCTTCACGCAGGGAATTCCAAGTGTGGTGGAGTTGCCGAAGAAGATCTCGGCGAAGCTCTCGGCGATGATTGCCCGGAAGCCGTAGCGGTAGAGGGCCTGCGGGGCGTGCTCGCGGGAGCTTCCGCAGCCGAAATTCGATCCCGAGATCAGGATGCTGGCGCCGTTGAAGCGGGCGTCATCCAGGGGGTGGAGGCGGCCGGCGGCCTTTTCGGCGACCTTGGCATCGGAAAAGGCAAACTCGCCGAGTCCGTCGAAGGTGACGCACTTCATGAAGCGGGCCGGGATGATGCGGTCGGTGTCGATGTCGTCTCCGGGGACGAAGACGCCGCGTCCTGTGATCTGGGTGATTTTTTCAAGTGCCATGGGAAGAAAAGGTTAAAGGATGTAGGGGTAATGCTAGTGAATGCCGAAGACCTTGCGGGCGTCGCTGACTTCGCCGGTGAGGGCGGCTGCGGCCACCATGAGGGGGCTCATCAGCATGGTGCGACCGGTCGGGCTGCCCTGGCGGCCCTTGAAGTTGCGGTTGCTGGAGCTGGCGCAGAGCTGATCGCCGACGAGTTTGTCGGGATTCATGCCGAGGCACATGGAGCATCCGGCGCCGCGCCACTCGAAGCCGGCCTCGCGGAAGATCTCGGCAATGCCCATCTTCTCGGCAATCGACGCGACACCCTGTGAGCCGGGAACCACGATGGCTTTCACGCTCGGGGAGACCTTGCGGCCCTTGATGTGCTTGGCCACCTCCTGGAGATCGGAGAGACGGCCGTTGGTGCAGCTGCCAAGGAAAGCAACATCGATCTTGATGCCTGCCGCTGGTGTGCCGGCGGGGAGCTTCATGTGCTCGATCGCCTCGGCCGCCGTGTCGCGGTCCTTCTCGGGAAGGTCGGCGGGGTGAGGGATGGACTCGTCGATGAAGATCGCCTGCGCGGGGGTGATGCCCCAGGTGACGGTCGGGAGGATCTCCTCGGCCTTGAAATTTACGATGTCGTCGTAGACGGCGTCCTTGTCGGAGGCGGTGGCCTTCCAACGGGCGACTGCTGCGTCCCACTCGGCTCCCGTCGGGGAGTAGGGGCGACCGCGGAGGTACTCGAAGGTGGTCTCGTCGGGATTCACGTAGCCGACACGGGCGCCGCCTTCGATCGCCATGTTGCAGACGGTCATGCGTTCCTCTTGGGTGAAATTGTCGAAGGTGGATCCGCCGTACTCGTAAGCGAAGCCGATGCCGCCGTTCACACCGAGGTGGCGGATGATGTGCAGGATGACATCCTTGGCGTAGACGCCGGGAGAGAGATTTCCGTCCACATTGATGCGGCGGACCTTGGGCTTTCCGATCGCCATGGTCTGCGTGGCGAGTACGTCACGGACCTGGCTTGTGCCGATGCCGAAGGCGATCGCTCCGAACGCTCCGTGCGTGGAGGTGTGGGAGTCGCCGCAGGCGATCGTGGTCCCGGGCTGCGTGATGCCCTGTTCAGGCCCGACGATATGAACAATGCCCTGCTTGCCGGTGGGGAGATCGAAAAAGGTGACGCCGGTTTCTGCGCAGTTCTTGCGAAGTTCCTTTACCATGGCGTCGGCGAGAGGGTCGGAGAATGGCTCGGCGCGCTGGTCGGTCGGCACGATGTGATCGACGGTGGCGAAGGTGCGGTTCGGATAGAGAACCTTGAGTCCGAGATCACGGACCATGCCGAATGCCTGGGGGCTGGTCACCTCGTGGATGAGGTGAGTGCCGATCAGAAGCTGCGTGCGTCCGTCAGGGAGCGTGCGAACGGTGTGTTCCTCCCAGACCTTATCGAGAAGCGTTTTGGCCATAGTCATTGGAATCTAGCGTGAGTGGTCCTTTGGGGCAAAAGGATTTAGCAAGTTAGGTAATGGGGGGGCTAAATTCTCTCAGCGGGCAGTTCCCCATTGGATCTCTTCCACGATTGCCTCAAGGGTTCGATCCTTCTATGCTCCCTATCATTATGTCCAAGCTTCCCACTATTCTCTACACCAAGACCGACGAGGCTCCTGCACTAGCTACTTACTCGTTCCTGCCAATTGTTCAGGCCATTTCGAAGCATGCCGGCATCGCCGTGGAGCTTCGGGACATTTCTCTGGCTGGCCGAATTATTGCCACGTTTCCCGACTTTCTCTCAGAGGATCAGAAAATTGGCGATGCCCTTGCTGAACTGGGGGCTCTGACGCTCAAGCCAGAGGCCAATATCATCAAGCTCCCGAACATCAGCGCCTCCATTCCCCAGCTCAAGGCAGCAATTGCCGAGCTTCAGTCCAAGGGATACAAGCTCCCTGACTATCCGGACAATCCGCAGACCGATGCCGAGAAGGAGATCCGCTCCCGCTATGACAAGATCAAGGGAAGCGCAGTCAACCCCGTCCTCCGCGAGGGAAACTCCGACCGCCGCGCCCCCAAGGCTGTCAAGGAGTATGCCCGCCAGCATCCGCACTCCATGGGTGCGTGGTCGCCTGAGTCGAAGACCAGCGTCGGCACCATGGATAAGGAGGATTTCTTCTCCAACGAGAAGTCGGTGACTGTGCCTGCCGCGACCGAGGTGAAGATCGAGTTCGTGGGCGCAGATGGCACCGTCACGGTTCTGAAGGAGAATACCCCACTCAAGGCGGGTGAGATCATCGACAGCACCATGATGAGCAAGAAGGCGCTGGTTGCCTTCCTCGAGCAGCAGATCGCCAAAGCAAAGGCCGATGGTGTCCTTTTCTCACTCCACATGAAGGCCACGATGATGAAGGTCTCAGACCCGATCATCTTCGGTCATGCCGTCGAGGTCTTCTTCAAGGACCTCATCGCGAAGCACGCCGCCGTCATCACGGCCCTCGGCGTTGACTTCAAGAACGGCTTCGGGGATCTGGTCACCAAGATCCAGACGCTCCCCGCCGCCCAGAAGGCTGCCATCGAGGCGGACATCAAGGAGATCCTGACCAAGGGACCAGCCATCGCCATGGTGAACTCCGACAAGGGGATCACCAACCTGCATGTGCCGAGCGACGTGATCGTCGACGCCTCCATGCCGGCCATGATCCGCGCCGGCGGCAAGATGTGGGACGCAGCCGGAAAGACCCAGGACACCCTCGCCGTCATTCCCGACAGCAGCTACGCGGGCGTCTATCAGGCGGTCATTGATTTCTGCAAAGCTCACGGCGCACTCGATCCCAAGACCATGGGATCGGTCCCCAACGTGGGGCTCATGGCGCAGGCAGCCGAGGAGTACGGCTCGCACAACAAGACCTTCGAGATTCCCGCTTCCGGCGTGGTACGCGTCACCGATGCTGACGGTAAGGTGCTGCTTGAAAGCGCCGTCGAGGAGGGTGACATCTGGCGCGCTTGCCAGACCAAGGATGCGCCGATCCAGGATTGGGTGAAGCTTGCGGTTAACCGCGCCCGCGCCACCGGAGATCCCGCCATTTTCTGGCTGGATGAGAAGCGCGCCCACGACGTTCAGCTCATCGCCAAGGTAAAGACCTATCTGGCCGACCACGACACCAATGGGCTCGACATCAGGATCCTCGCTCCCGCCGAGGCCTGCACATTCAGCCTGGAGCGCATCGTTGAGGGGAAGGACACCATCTCTGTCACGGGCAATGTGCTCCGCGACTACCTCACCGACCTCTTCCCGATTCTCGAGGTCGGCACCAGCGCCAAGATGCTCTCGATCGTCCCCCTCATGAATGGCGGCGGCTTGTTCGAGACCGGTGCCGGAGGATCCGCTCCAAAGCACGTGCAGCAGTTCCTCGAGGAGAACTACCTCCGTTGGGATTCCCTCGGTGAGTTCTTCGCCCTTGCCCCATCCTACGAGCATATCAGTGAGACCTTCGGAAATCCCAAGGCTAAGATCCTTGCCGAAACCCTCGACGCAGCCACCGGGAAGTTCCTTGAGAACGACAAGTCTCCCGGACGTAAACTAGGAACCATCGATAACCGTGGCAGTCACTTCTACATCGCCCTCTACTGGACTCAGGCGCTTGCCGCACAGACGCAGGATGCGGAACTCAAGGCCCTCTTTACCCCGATCGCAGAGGAACTCACGGCCAACGAGGCTAAGATTGTCTCCGAACTCAACGCCGTCCAAGGTACTCCGGTCGATGTCGGCGGGTACTTCCTGCCTGATGAGGCTAAGGCTAATAAAGCACTTCGTCCGAGCGAGACCTTCAACCAGATTCTCGCAAAGCTCTAGTAGAAGCCGCTAGATACTCATCAGCCTCTAAAATTTTAACATTCTTCCTTCATCCTATTCTTATGTCCCATCAAGCCTGCCCCGAATGCACCATGGAAGAAGTGATCGCTCACGCTGAAAAGTGGGAATGCGTCACCTGCGGCTTTGAATGGCCCAAGGAGGAGGTCGCCGAAGGCCCTCGTGTCGTGAAGGATGCCTACGGCACCGTGCTCGCGGACGGTGACTGCGTCACCCTCATCAAGGACCTCAAACTCGGCGGCTCCTCGGTGCTCAAGGGCGGCGCGAAGTCCAAACCGATCAAGCTCGGCGAGGGTGACCACGAAATCACCTGCAAGATGGATGGGATGTCGGTTGGGCTGAAAGCCTGCTTTGTCAAAAAAGCCTAGGTTTTTCTGACTTGTGCTTTTTGCGCCTGGCGGTGTTGCTGATCGGTCGGCGTAGGACTACTACGCCCTCCCTTGCGCGCCTGGCCAGGCATCAAAAGTCACTGCGCCTAGGCGGGGTGTTTTGGAGTGCTTCTTTTGGTCTTTAATCAATTCCGCTGCCTCTGCGCTTGCCCGGTGCGTCTGCTGACAGCTACCCTCCATCGCTTATGAGCAAAGGCAACGAAAGCGCTATTTCCCCGCGTCGAGAGGAAGATTTTCCCGAATGGTACCAGCAGGTCGTCCGCAGTGCCGAGATGGCCGAAAACTCGGAGGTCCGCGGCTGCATGGTGATCCGCCCCTGGGGCTACGCCCTCTGGGAGAGGATGCAGGGTGCGCTGGATGCCATGTTCAAGGCAACCGGCCACAGGAACGCCTACTTCCCCCTCTTTATTCCGCTCGGCCATCTGCAAAAGGAGGCCGATCATGTCGAGGGATTCGCCAAGGAATGTGCCGTGGTCACCCATCATCGTCTTGAACTCAAGGATGGGAAGTTAGTTCCTGCCGGCGAACTCACCGAACCGCTCGTTGTGCGTCCGACATCCGAGACGATTATCGGATCGACCTACGCCAAGTGGGTGAAGTCTTACCGAGATCTTCCGATCCTGTTAAATCAGTGGGCGAATGTCGTCCGCTGGGAGCTGCGTCCCCGCCTCTTCCTCCGCACGGCCGAGTTTCTCTGGCAGGAGGGCCACACGGCCCACGAGACCGAGGTCGAGGCGATCGACGAGACCATCAAGATGCTCGGCGTCTACGAGACCTTCGCCCGTGACTGGCTGGCGATCCCTGTGATTCGGGGTGAGAAGAGCGAGAGCGAGCGATTCCCCGGTGCGGTTCGAACCTACTGCATCGAGGCAATGGTTCAGGATCGCAAGGCGATCCAGGCAGGCACCTCCCATTTCCTTGGACAGAACTTCGCCAAGGCTTCGGGTATTAAGTTCCTCTCCCGCAATAATACCGAGGAGCTAGCCTGGACCACGAGCTGGGGAGTGAGCACCCGACTCATCGGCACGCTGCTCATGGCTCATGGCGATGACGACGGGGCGGTCATGCCTCCACGGATTGCTGCCACTCAGGTGGTGATCATCCCGATCACACCGAAGCCTGAGACACGTGACGCCGTTCTGGCCAAGGCAGAGGAAGTCGCCGCCGCACTGCGTGGCGCCAGTTATGCCGGCGAAGCGGTGCGCGTCGAGATCGATGCCCGCGACATCGGAGGCGGAACCAAGAGCTGGGAATGGATCAAGAAGGGAGTGCCGATCCGGATCGAGATCGGCCCGCGTGACATTGAGTCAGGAAATGCGGCCGTGGCCCGTCGTGACAAGGGTCCAAAGGAAAAGGAATTCCTTCCTGCCGACTCCTTGCCGACACGTCTTCCGGAAGTGCTGGCTGAGATCCAGCAGAGTCTACTCGACCGTGCATTCGCATTCCGCAAAGAGCATACCCGCAAGATCAACACCAAAGAGGAGTTCTACGCCTTCTTTACCCCAAAGAATCCCAACAAGCCGGAGATCCATGGCGGTTTTGCCCTGACCCATTGGAACGGCTCAGCTGAAGTAGAGGCCAAGATCAAGGAGGAGCTCAAGGTCACGATCCGCTGCATCCCGGAAGCCAACGGAGATGAGTTCCTTGATGAGCCCGGTATCTGCCCCTTCACCGGCGAGCCGAGTCAACGACGTGTCATCTTCGGCAAAGCCTACTAGACTCACGATCTTGGCGGATAGCTGCATTGGTCAGCGGTTGCCGTAGGTCCACTACGGCCTCCCTTGACCGCCTTGCTCTTTATCCAGACTTTTGAGCCTAGGAGGAGATAAATTTAGTCTTTCCACTGTTCATCGCTACCGCCTTCACTGATCCCATGGACAAGCCTCTCACCCTGCTCTGTGTGGTCGAGGATCCTGCGATCAGTCCCAGCAGTCGATTGAGGATCTATCAGCATCTGGAGATGCTTAGGAAGGAGGGCATTCAGGCGGAAGTGGTGCTGCAACCCAAGGGCGGCGCTGAGTGGACGGCGCTTCTTAAAAGGGCGGGAGGATTTGATGCGTTGCTATGGCAGAAGGTTCTGATGAGCCACTGGAATGCTCTCCGACTTCGGATGGCGAGCAGGTGTCTCCTGTTTGATCTCGATGATGCCGTCTGGATGGGGAAACGAAACCATGTACCCTACCCCAGTGGAAAGCAGGCACGACGGTTCTGGTTTCTCATGAAGTTACTGGATGGAGTCATCTGCGGCAGTCCAGTTCTTGAGCAGAAAGTCCTAAGTCTCGTTCCCAAGCTGCAAACTCATCTTGTTCCCACCAGCGTCCCAGCACTTCCGTTGAAGTCATCAACCTCCAAGGAAGAGTTGCCTGTGTTGGTCTGGGTGGGGATGGGGCCGAATGTTGCGCAAGTCGAGGCGATCGAGGAGGAACTCCTGAGAGCAGCCGCCGTCCACCCCTATCTCCTGCGAATCGTCAGCAACCGTCGCCCCAACTTCCGCGCGTTTCAATCATGGGAGTTCATCGAGTGGAGTGAGGAGTCAGAATACGAGGCCATCAACTCTGCTGATATTGGGATCATGCCCTTGGTTGATGATGGATTCACCCGTGGTAAGTGTGCCTATAAGGCTCTCCAGTACATGTCGTGCGGTCTTCCCGTGGTGGCCAGCGATGTTGGGGTCAATCGGGAATGGATTCAGAAAAGCGCTGCTGGTCTCGTCGTGCCCTCTGGAGGCTGGGACGACGCGCTCGGTGAGCTGCTGGCAGATCCTGAACGCCGCTCCGGCATGGGGAGACGAGGGTGGCAGACAGTTCAGGATCGCTTCACCCATGAGAAGGTCGGCCATCAGTTGGCCTCTTCTATCCGGCAGTTAA
>Ga0114977_10002669_pt1 | contig 11469 bp, 12 predicted proteins | sample S_130805_MF_Meta_FD_87026 | JGI IMG/M metagenome (GOLD analysis project Ga0114977, IMG submission 87026) | Freshwater microbial communities from Lake Simoncouche, Canada to study carbon cycling - S_130805_MF_MetaG | ecosystem: Environmental > Aquatic > Freshwater > Lake | place: Lake...
AACTCTTCGAAGCTGACGCGCGGTCTATCGTTCGAGGCCTTCGCGGGTCTCGTCGCAGAAGATGTGCCGAAGGTGGAAGAGAAGCAGCTCCCGGACGAAGAGACCGAGTCCAAGAAGGCCGGTGGCGAAGAGGGCAAGTTCGGCGAGCCCGACAAGACCGAGGAGTCCAAGCTCCCCGACCATGACGGTCCGCTCGTCGAGGAGCTCCAGAACACGGAGCTCGCAAAGGCCTTCGATAGCCTTGCTGACAACAGCCAGCTTCAGGCGATCTTCCAGAACAACGACCTGATGGCGGGCGTGGGCCAGGACTTCGCGACGGCCGGTGAAGGCGACGGCATGGTCGTCGGTCGCGGCTCGGGCGGCATGGGCATGAACGGCAATGGCAAGGGCGGCGGCGGCTTCGGTGCCGGCCGCGTCCATGGCGTCGGCAACCTCGACACCGGCGGTGGCAAGGGCACGGGTGCTGGTCTCGGTCGCCGTGGCGCCAAGGGCCCCAAGGCTGCGATCTCGGGTCGCGCTCGGGTGCAGAACGGCTTCCTCACGGCCGAGCAGATTGAGAAGGTGGTCCGGCGCCACAAGTCGGCCATCAAGTACTGCTACGAGCGCGAGCTCGTGAACGATGCCAAGCTTGGCGGCCGCATCGGCGTGCAGTGGACGGTCGGCCTCGACGGCAAGGTCGTCACCGCGTCTGTCTCCGAGAACACGATGGGCAACCGCAATGTTGAGTCTTGCATCCTCTCCGAGGTGAACAAGATGCGCTTCGACCAGCCCGATGGCGGCATGGTCGTGGTTGCCTACCCCTTCACCTTCCGCTCCGCCGAGGAGTAATCGTCGCCGGGCTCGCCCGGGCTGTCGACCCTGTCTGGTTTCGCGTCACCTTGTCCGTCTGAGCAATCATGAGCAACCTGAGAACTTTCGAAGATGCGGGCGTCGAGCTGTTCGGCAGCGATTCGCCGGTCAGCAAGCCACTCTCCGCGGCTGCAATCCTCTTCATCGGCGTGGGCGTCCTCACCCTCGCCACCGCCGGCTGGTTTGGCTTTAACCACTACCAGACCCTGCGCCGCCCGGTCGTTCACGTGCTGAACCCGCTCGACATCAGCGCGACGGTCACCATCGGCACCGAGAAGTTTGCACTCAAGCCCCGTGCCGAAGAGGCGCGGGTCATGGAGCCCGGCACCTACGATATCACCGTCGTCGACGGCTCCGGCGTGGAGATCTCCAAGGAGACCGCCAAGGAGATCCCGGCCTTCACCGATGTGGTCGCCTACAACATTGCCGGGCTTGGTACGCTCCGTGACAGCACGGTCACCTACCGCAAAGACCGCAAGCTGAAGACCGAGCCCGACAAGTCTGTCTCCCACGTTGGCGAGACGCTGATTGTGAAGGATAACGTCGACTTCGTCTTCATGAAGCCCCCGATGTAGATCTCCACCCGTGGCACCCCGCCGACGAAGATTCAGTACTTCTTCGGCCTCCCTGCCCAGATGGAGTCGCAGATGCCCTGGCAGTGGGAGGGCACGATTGGGTCGCTCTTCTACGCAAACCAGCCGGAAAAGGCGCTTGCGATGCTCATCAAGGTGGCGGCGCTCGACGGCAAGAACCCCCGCGTTGGCAACGTGACGCGTCGCGTGCTTCAGAACTGCGTCAGCTACATCGACTTCCCCTTCATCACGACGGCGAACTGCGGTTCGATGTCCTCCATCGCCGCGCTCGCAGCCAAGGCTGGCAGCCTCGAGCCGCCCTTGGAAGACAAGGTGTTCGACATCTCCAGCGGAAGCGGCGAAGGCAGCGGCTCCGGCAAGTAGGCTGGACACGGGGCCTCGGAAGAGGCCCTTCTTCGTTTTTGGCCTCTGCAGCGAACGGGTCTCTCTTGAACATTCCGATTCTTCTCGAGCGGGACGACCTGCTCGTCATCAACAAGCCGGCAGGCATGACTGTCATCCCTGCGCGTGGCGAAGAGGCATCAGAATGCCTGACGCACCGGCTTCAGGCGCTGCGCGGCGAACGGCTCTGGGTGGTCCATCGACTCGACCGCGAGACCTCGGGCGTGATGGTGCTGGCCCGCGGTGCTGCCGCCCACAAGTCGCTCTGCGAGGCCTTCGAGGCGCGTCGGGTTGAGAAGCAGTATCTGGCCTTCTGTCAGGGTGAGACTGCCGCGCAGCGGGGGGTGATCACGGCGCCGCTGCTCAAGCTCTCTGGCGGAGGCTGCCGCGTTGGGACCGAGGCGGAGGGCGCACAGCGGGCTACGACGGGCTACCGGGTGATTGCGCAGTGGAATGTCGGCGGTGGCACGATCTGCAAGGTCGAGGCCACGCCGCTGACAGGTCGTCAGCATCAGATTCGGGTCCACCTGCGATCGGTTGGACTGCCGCTGCTGGGAGATCGGCGCTACGGGCCCGTCGCGCCACTGCTGACCGCACCGCGCCTCGCTCTCCATGCTGCGAGCCTTCGCCTGCCGGCGCTCGGCGGGCATGCAGCGGTAACCGTCACCTGCGCACTGGCGGAGGACCTGGCCGCGCTGGAGAGCGAGCTGGGTTCGAGCGCAGGTTAGGCAGTTCGCAACCGGCCTTCTGCAAGCTCGAGGTGGGCGGTTGGCTTGAGCCCGTCGAGTGGCTGATGGCTTACCACGATGGCAGTCCAGCCCTGCTCGTGGGTGAGCGATGCAATGAGCTCGGTTGCGCGACGGGCCAGGTCGGGGGGCAGCGCCGTGACGGGTTCGTCGAGGAGGAGCAGGCCCTGACATGCCGTCAGGGCGCGCAGGAGCGCAACGCGCTGGGCCTCGCCCGCCGAGAGTTGCCCTGCGCGGCGGGCCATGATCGGGCGGAGCTCGAGGCTCTCGATGACGCTTGCCTCTAGGTCGGGCCTTTGCGGACGGAAGCGGTAGGTGGCGTCGAGATGATCGCGGGCGGTCCACCCGGGATGAAGCGATGAGGCCTGCGGCTGCCAGCCGATGGCGCGGAGGTGGCTCGGAACGAGCAGGCTGGGCCCATCGGACCAGGTTTGGTTCCGCCAGCGGAGCGTCCCGGACTGCGGCGGGATCGCGCCGGCGAGGAGGGCGAGCAGGGTGGACTTGCCCGCGCCCGAGGGGCCGGAGAGGAGGGTTACGCCCTGCCCGATGGTGGCGGCTGCCCGCAGCGCACCGTGGCTGGATGTCGCAACGAGCGTGAGTTCAAGCTGCAACATCAGCGACCCCGTCGGAGGAGGGAGACCGTGAGCAGCAAGAGGCCCGAGAGGAGGAGCACCGCGATGACGAGCTGGTCTGCGTCGGCGGTTCGGCCAGCTGCGTTGGCGGCGTAGATGGCGACAGAAGCGGTCTCGGTGCGGCCTGGGATGGCACCTGCGATCATCATGGTGATGCCGAACTCTCCGATGCCACGGGCGAGCGCCAGCGCGGCACCGGCGGCGAGGCCGGAAGCGGCGAGCGGGAGACGGACACGGAGCCATACTTCGCGCGGAGGAAGTCCGGCGGCAGCAGCCGCGCTGATGATGGCCGGCGGCGTCTGCTCGAAGGCGGCGAGCGCGGCGCGGAAGAGGAGCGGAAAGCCGGCGAGTGCAGCGGCAACGACCGCAGCCGCGGGCGTGAAGAGAAGGTGGAGGCCGCCGAGCGGCCCATCGTGGCCTAGCAGCCTGAGGAGCAGGTAGCCGACGGCGGTGGGCGGGACGACGAGCGGTAGCGTGAGGAGGGATTCGACCGCGACGCGTCGTCCCGTGGGCAGACCGCATGCCCAGGCAGCGATCGGCAGGGCTGCAAGGGCGGTGAACAGGGTGCCAGCGCAGGCGAAGAGGAGCGAGAGCAGGAGCGGGGTCATGGCGGCGGTCCGAAGCCGGCGTCGGCGAGGCTGCTGTGGAACCAGGCTGCCTCGTTGAGCACCTTCCAGCGGGGCGCGAGGGCCTGGGCGGCTGCGCCGCAGACGATGCCGGTGGCGGGAAGCGCGGTTGCTTCGGCAGTGAGCTGCAGGCGACGGCCTTCGGGCTGCGCGCGGAGGAGCGACCAGGCGGTAACGGCGGCATCGGCGGCGCCGCGGTCGACCCAGGCGGCGGCATCGGCAGCGCTGGCGGCGAAGACGAGTTTGGGGAGCAGGCGCGGCGCCTCGGGGAGCGAGGCGAGGTAGCCGCGTGCGAGCCGGCCGTAGGGTGCATGCTCAGGATTGGCGATGGCGATGGTGGTCACCGCGTCGGAGACCAGCGTCGCGATTGTGGGAGGGAGCGCGAGGTGGGGCGCGACAGCGATGGCGAGGTGGCCCGTGGCGAAGGGGCGGCGCGAGCTGTTGTCGCAGCGGTCCGAGGACAGGAGGCGGTCGAGCGTTGCGCTGTCGGCTGAGAGGAGGAGGTCGAAGGGGGCGCCGGCGAGGAGCTGCGTTGCAAGCTGGCCCGAGGGTCCGGAGACAATGACAACGGGGCCGCCGAGCGATTCGCTGAGCTCTGCCTTGTGGGTGTGGGCCCAGGGGGCGAGATCGGTGGCAACCGCGACGGTGACGGAGTGCGGCGCGGAGGCCGGTGCGCAGGCAGCGAGCGCCGTCGCGTAAAGGAGCAGGGTTGGGCGCATCGCCTTCGATACCAGAGAGAACTGTTTGGAGTTTGCTTGCATCTAACGAAAGGTTGGCGCAAGAGGCCACGGTCTTGTTCAAGGTGCATCATGTCGGTCCTCGGTCGTACGCTGTTGTTGTCTGTTCTCTCTTTTGCGACCGGCTGTGCGAAGTCGGCGGATGTTCCTGCGGCCGATGGTTCGGCGGGCGGAAGCGCCGGGGAGGCAAGCGGTTCGGGCGCAGCAGGGTCAACCGACACCGTTTCGGGGAGCGGCTCGGGCGCCGACACAGCGGTAGGCCAGGACACAGGTAGCGGTTCAGGCTCGGGCACGGAGGCCAGCGGAGATGCAGGCACGGGTTCGGGCAGCGGCATCATCGAGGTGGAGCATATGACAGGACGCATTGATCATACGGTGAATCGGCTCGACGGGACACCCGCGAGCCTTCAGAGCTACCGCGGCAAGGTGATGCTGGTGGTGAATGTAGCGAGTGAGTGCGGCTTCACGCCTCAGTACGAGGAGCTTCAGGCCCTCTACGCCGCCTACGAAGCGCGCGGCCTCAAGGTGCTCGGCTTCCCCGCCAACGATTTTGGTTCGCAGGAGCCCGGCACGAGCACGGAGATCGCGAACTTCTGCTCGAGCCGTTACGGCGTGACCTTCGACATGTTCGAGAAGATTGTGGTGAAGGGCGTGAAGATTGCGCCGCTCTACCGGACGCTCACGACCGAGTCGGCGGCCGCATTCCAGGGCGATATCCCTTGGAACTTCACCAAGTTCCTCGTGGACAAGAACGGCTTTGTCATCAACCGTTTCCCGCCCACCACGACGCCCATGAGCGCTGAGGTAACCGCGGCCATCGAGGCAGCGCTTACCGCACCGTAGCGGCTTCGGCGGAGAGCCTGTCGAGGAGGTCGAGCAGCTCCGCAGGGCTGTCGGCCGCGGCCATCAGTCCGTCTTCGTGCCCGGTCATCGCAGCAGCGAAGGGGAGCGAGGAGCCGGCGGCAATTGCCGACAGTGCCGCTGCCATCGCAGGCGTCCCGTAGGTAGCGGAGGCGGGTGTCGTAGGGAGAGCAATCGCTCCCCTGCAGGCTGCCTTCCAGAGCGCGGGGTGGTGGATGTGGCAAACGAACGTAGCAACGCAGGCCTGATAGATGGCGGCGTGGGTGAGTGACTCGGAGGAGGGTTTGCAGGCGCCGTCGGACCAGAGCTCGTTGGTCGCGGGAGAGGCCCGCGTGACCGTCACCCAATCGCCGGCGGCGAGGGTGGCAAGGTGGCCCGTCTGGGTGGCGCTAACGACGAAGGCTTGGGCCTCCATCCGCCGGCTCACATTGCCGTAGCCGAGGCCGCCGTAGCGGGCAGGGTCGCGGCCAATCCAGCCTCGGGCGTGGAGCGCATCGCGGAGCCGTGAGATGACCTCTGTTGCTGCAGCCTCAGGCGGAGGCGCGGCGCGATGATGGAGCTGAAACTGGATGACGCCGTCGGAGGCCACGCGTTGTTGCCCTGCGGTTGAAGAAGCGAGGCGTTCGGTCTAGCAGCCTGCGCAGAGCAACGGAACGCAGCGTGTGGAGGCAGCAATGAGGCAGTTTGGATTGGCGTGGATGATGATGGGAATGGTCGCTTGTGGCACACCCGCGCCGGCAGCAGCGCCGGTAGCCGAGAGTGGCTCTGCAGAGGCCGTGCAGAAGGCGGCTCCGACGCCGGCAGCAGCCGCGCCCGCCGCCGCACCCGCGCCTGTTGCTGCTCCGGCTGAGGGCTCCGCGGAGCCGGCGAAGGGGCTGGGCTTTGGCCGCACGCCGCCCGAGCAGGCCGCCGGCACGACGGAGCATTACGGTTGGGCCTTCACGACGGCCGGCCCGGCGATGCCCATCTCGACGGCCATCGAGGCCTGCGTCCCCTCGGGCAAGGTCTGCCGCATCGCCGCAAAGGTCTCGGGCGTCTGCCAGAACAAGGGCTGCTGGATGACGCTGACCGCGCCCGAGCTCAAGCAGGAGGTTCGGGTGAAGTTCAAGGACTACGCCTTCTTCATGCCCAAGAACGCCATGGGCGGGAAGGTGGACATCGAAGGCGTGCTGACCGAGCGGGAGATGCCGCAGGACGAGGCGCAGCACTATGCCGACGACGCGGCGAAGGCCGGCGAGGCACCCCGCAAGGTGACGGGGCCCGTGAAGGCCTACCAGATCATGGCAACCGGCGCGGACCTGTCGCTCGTCAAGTAGGTAGCGCGTGGAGCGGAGCGCAGCGGAGCGCCGGGACTTTGTACTGGCGCAGACGCGGCTGGCAGCTGTGCCAGGGCTGGAGGGTGTGCTGCTTCGGACTGCGGACGCCGCCTTTCCGCTCTGGCACGAGGCGGCGGATTGGCTGAAGCGGGGCGAGCTCGCCCTGCCCTTCTGGGCCTTTCCTTGGGCTGGCGGCGTAGGTCTCGCGCACCATCTGCAGCTGCATCCGGAGCTGGTTGAACGCAGACAGGTAACCGACGTGGCGAGCGGGAGCGGCCTGGTTGGCATCGTGGCGGCGAAGCTCGGGGCGGCGCATGTGCACTGCCTCGACATCGACCCGATGGCGGCGGTGGCAGCAGCGCTGAACGCCGAGGCGAACGGCGTTGAGCTGCAGGCAGCAACGGTCGATGTGACCACGCTGGCACCGCGGGGCGGCCTCATCCTGGCTGGTGACATCTGTTACGAGGCGCCGATGGCGCGCGCGCTGCTCGCCTGGCTTCGAGGCTGCGCGGAGGCGGGCGCGGAGGTCTGGCTGGGCGACCCCGGCCGCCACTACCTCGACGCCGCCGGCATGGACTGTATCGGTCGCTACCGGCTGCCCTCCTCGCGTGAGCTGGAGGCCGGCGACGAGTCCGACTGCTCGGTCTACCGGCTCGTCTGATCGGGGCGCGGCGCCCGCTTTCGGAAGAGCATGAGGTAGTTGAAACCGCGGAGGAAGAAGTTGCCCTCGTCGGCAGCCTTTCGGAAGTTGCCCATCTCGAGCGTGCGGTTGTGCCGCGTAACAGCGACGACATCGATGGGGTCGAGGAACTGCCGTGCCGCCGCAAAGAGGTCGAAGCCGAGCGGCTGAAAGGGGCGGTCTTTCTTGAAGACGTCGCAGACATAGATGGCGAGGACGCCGTCGTCGCGGAGCACCCGGACCGCCTCGTCGATGGCGAGCTTCATGGCGCGCTGGTAGCGGCCATCGCCCTTGAGCTTGCCGATGCAGCGGGGGTCGTCGGAGTAGTCGAGGTTGTCTGCGTAGGGCGGGTCCATGAAGACGAGGTCGACGGTGGCATTCTTGAGCGGGATGCTCCGCGCGTCGGCCTGCTGGATGTCGGGGCGGGTGGGCGCGAGGTCGAAGCCAAGGCCGGTGCGGCCGGTGTCGCGGCAGACGTCGAGCGTGGTGCCGGAGCCACAGAAGGGGTCGAGGACCGTCGCGCCTGGCTCCGAGAAGCGCTGAATCACATTCCAGATGACATAGGAGGGGGTTGCACCCTCGTAGGACTGGCTGCCCTGCTGGCCCTGTCCGTAGTGCTGCGACGGGTAGTCCCAGAGGGTGGTTACCTGCTTGGAGAGCGGGGGCTTTTCGGGGCGGGTGTGGCCGGCGGTGATAGCGGGCCGAGGTGGGCCGGGGGGCTGATAGCGGGGGCCGACGCCGACCGGAGCTCCGTAGAAATCGGCATTGCGAGGAGCTGCGGGGCGCTTGGGACGCTGGGTCATGTGTGTTGGCCTGGGGGCGTCTCGGCTGCGTCGCCCGAGAACTGGAAGGGGTTGAAGTTGGTGTTGGTGTCGAAGACATCGACGCCTTCGGCCCGCTTGAGTGCGCCGACGAGGAGATAGGTGACAGGCGTTGCGACGACCTCGAGCGCGACCTTGAGGAAGTAGTTGTTGATGAGGACGGCCAACACGTCTTCGCGGGACCAGACGCCCGCGGCAAAGCCTGCGAGGCTTGGCAGGATAAGGAAGGCGAGGGGGTAGAAGATGACGCTGTCGACGGCCTCGCCGACGATGGTGCTGCCGATGGTGCGGGTCCAGAGATGCTTGCCGCGGGTCATCACCTTCATCTTTGCCAGGACGAAGGAGTTGCAGAACTCGCCGATGAAGTAGGCGATCATGGAGGCGATGAGGACGTAGGGGCTCTGGCCAAGAATGGTCTCGAAGGCGGCCTGGTTGTGGAAGCCGGGCGCAGGGGTTGCGCGTACGCAGAGCTGGAAGATGGCAGCGGCCAAACCAACGCTGGCAAAGCCGAGCCAGATGACGCGGCGCGAGGCCTTGTAGCCGTAGACCTCGGTGAGGACGTCGCCGAAGATGTAGGAGACGGGGAAGACGAAGATGCCGACGCCAATGGTGTAGCCCATCAGGACTGTGGTCTTGGCGGCCACGAGGTTGGAGACGAGCAGCGCCGTGATGAAGACGGCGGTGATGAGGTCTAGGTAGCGGGTGGCTTTCATGAGGTGCGTCCGTCGAGGGAGGGTTGCCTCGTAGGATGAGCGCCGGAGGCGAGAAGGTCCGCAGCGAGCGCTGCGAGGGTGAGACCGACGGCGCCTACGACCATCGCGGAGGTGCCGAAACCTGTTCGGCAGTCGAGTCGGGCGGGGGCGCCGGCTGCGGGCGTGTCGCAGACCTCGCCCTCCGGCGTCGGATAGAGCGCCCGCTCTTGTGAGAAGACGGCGGAGATACCCCACGGCTGGCGGTCGGCAATGCTCCAGCCGTGGGCCACGCGGAGGTGGCGCCGGACCTCGCGCAGCAGGGGGTCGCCGGCGGTCGCGCCGAGGTCGCCGGCGGTGACGGCGGCGGGATTCTTGCGGCCGCCTGCTGCGCCGGAGACGATGATGGGCAGCGCTCTGTCGCGGCAGAGGTGGATGAGGAGGGCCTTCTCGCGGGCGTCATCGATGGCGTCGATGACGAGGTCGGGCGAGCGGCCGAGGATGGCGTCGGCCGTATCTGCGGCGAAGAAGTCTGCGATCACCTCGACGACGCAGCCCGGAGCGATGGCGGCGACGCGGTCGCCCATGGCCTCGACCTTGGGTCGCCCGAAGTTGCCCGCGACTGCGTGAACCTGCCGGTTGGTGTTGGTTACGCAGACCTCGTCGAGGTCGACCAGAATGAGACGCCCGACGCCGGTTCGAGCGAGCGCCTCGACGGTCCACGAGCCGACGCCGCCGACGCCGATGACCATGACCGAAGCAGCGGCGATCTTGTCGGCTGCGGCGTTGCCGTAGAGTCGTCGGACGCCGCCGAGTCGTTCGTCTTGCTCGGGCTCGGTATGGGTCATGGGGGGCGGTTTGGGTTGGCGCTAGCGTCCGCGCGCCTTATGGCATAGTTGCGCCGATGACCAGAAACGCCCTCCCCGCGGGAGTGCGGAACCGACCGAGACGAGGGACGCGCGATGAAGCCTTCTTGGAACTGGAGCCTATGCCTGCTGCTTGCCGCCTGCGGGGACGATCCGAAGTCGGGCGGAGCCGAAGCCGACACCGCCGTGGAAGACAGCGCGGTGGCAGACACGGGGACCGATGCCGAGGCTGACACGGAGTTGGATGGCAGCGCCGCCGACACCATCGAAGACACAGCCCCGGACGGTTCGGGGAGCGGCGCAGACACGACGCCAGCCGACACCACGCCGGCGCCCGAAGGCGACTATCGCCAGCCCGTTGACCCCATCATCTTCTGCGAAGCAGCGCCGCCCGTTTGCTCGTCGGCGACCGACCTGACGACCTACGCGATGCTGCGTAAAGACGCCTCGCTCGACGAGCGGCTCTACCCTGAGTTCACGGACCCGCCGCGCGACGGGGGCCGGGTTCAGATCGTGGGCATCGCGGCTGCCTCGGGTCGGGTGCGGAGCGTGCAAGTCGACGAGCGCGACCTCGAGGCCGAAGTCGGGGCTCAGAACCCGGCGATCGAGTGGTATCATGTGTGGCCGGAGGAGGTGGTCGCCGGCCAGCCGATCTGGCTCAGCCTGCACAGCCGCTCCACCGCATGGGACGATCAGACCGTGCACAAGGTGACGATTGTGACGGACGAGGGCGACGCGCTGAGCGAGCGGGTTGTGATGACGACCACGACGACGCCCATCACCTATGTGACGACGGCCGACGAGGGGACGAAGCTCCTTATCCACGCACAGAATCGTGCCGAGCGGGAGGCTGGGATCCGGGCGATCACGGTCAATGGCATCCGCTACGATGCGACCGAGATCTGCGGGCTCAGCGGCCCGATTGCGCCGGGGGCGTCGGTGCGGGCCGAGATCAAGCTCTGCGAACCGCTCAAGCCGGGCGCCGCCTGGACGGTGGCGCTGGATGACGGCACGGGCGTCCCGTCGGTGGGGGCCGGCCGCGTGGTTCCGGAGTTCTTCCCCATCGAGGCGTGGCCTGTGTCTGAGGACTGCCCGGTGCCGACGAACGAGGCTGATACGACGGCGCTCACGGAGCACCTCGGCGCGGGCTTCGACACCTTTTATCTCTACTGGAACGGCCGCTGCAATGCGACCACCTCCGAGGTGCTGAACAGCATCGCGCCGCAGCGGAACGACTACCGCGTTCTGATCGGCGACGACTACCTTTCGTCCCCCGACGCCGGCACCGGACTCATCGAAACCTCACGCGCGGCCGGCTTCCTGATTGGCGATGAGGTCGACGGCGAAATCTACGATGCAGATGGCCTCTCACGGGCAAATCTCAAGGCGCGGGAGGCTCGCCAGCTCTGGTCGCTGCACCCGGAGCTTCCTGTCTACAACGGCGCCAAGACCCACGGTCATGTGGGCACCTTCGCCGGCATCGCCGACATCCAGGGCATCGACTACTACATCGCCGCCTGCGCGCCCCACATCACCGAGGACGGCGCGCCCATCCAGCTGCTCGGCGGCTACGACTTTCTGCGCAATACGCGTGAGAACATGATGCCGCTGCCGACCTGGCAGTATGCGCAGGGGCTCCACAGCGGGTGGAACCTGTCGCGCGGTACCGAGGT
>Ga0114977_10002670_pt1 | contig 11469 bp, 11 predicted proteins | sample S_130805_MF_Meta_FD_87026 | JGI IMG/M metagenome (GOLD analysis project Ga0114977, IMG submission 87026) | Freshwater microbial communities from Lake Simoncouche, Canada to study carbon cycling - S_130805_MF_MetaG | ecosystem: Environmental > Aquatic > Freshwater > Lake | place: Lake...
CCCGACAGGATGCCGCCGGGCGGGTGACGACGCGCGCTGCCGACTTGTCGGCGCTGCAGGCGGACGGTAGCCTTGGCGCAGAACGGCGGGGGGAATGGGATGGTCACGCGGCGCTGGGTGATTGCAGGCCTGATGGCGGGCGGTGCCGCGCCCGTTCTGGCCGATGCCCCGCTGACATCGCCGCGCCCGCCCGGCCGCCCTGGCGCGCCCGGCGCACCGCTGGTCCGCAAGGTGATGTCCGGGCAGGCGGCTGTCGCTGCGGCACAGCTGGGCGGTCCGGTCGGCTATCTGGCGGTCGATGCCCGCACGGGCGAGGTGGTGGATGCCCTGGACCCGGATGTCCCGCTGCCCCCGGCCTCGACCGCCAAGGTGATCACCACCCTTTATGCCTGGGAACGGCTGGGCCCCAGCTTCCGGTTCGGCACGCGGCTGCTGGCAACCGGCCCGGTGACGGGCGGGCAGATCAGGGGGGATCTGGTGCTGGCGGGGTCTGGCGATCCGACACTCTCGACCGACACGCTGGCCGCCATGGCCGCCGATCTGCGCGCGGCGGGTGTCGGCAGCATCACCGGCCGCTTTCTGGTGAACGAGGCGGCCTTGCCAAGCCTGCCGTGGATCGATGGTGATCAGCCTGACCACGTCGGCTACAACCCGTCGATTTCCGGCCTGAACCTGAACTTCAACCGCGTGCATTTCGAATGGCACCGCACCGGGCAGGGCTGGGACGTGGCGATGGATGCGCGGACCGACCTTTATGTGCCTCCCGTCCGCATGGCCCGCATCACGGTCGTTCCCCGCGACCTGCCGGTCTATACCTTTGCCGAAAAGGGCGGCATCGATACCTGGACAGTGGCCAGCGCCGCGCTGGGCAACGGGGGCACCCGCTGGCTTCCGGTGCGCCAGCCCGGGGTCTATGCCGGCGATGTGTTCCGCACCCTGGCGCGCGCCCAGGGGATTGATCTGCCCGAGCCTGAAATGGTGCGCAGCCGGCCCGATGGCACCGTTCTGGTCCAGGCGGTCAGCGAACGGCTGCCTGCGGTTCTGCAGGACATGCTGAAGTTTTCAACCAACCTGACCGCCGAAGTGCTGGGTCTGATCGCGACAGGCGGTGGCGTGAAGACGCTGGCAGCCTCGGCCGGGCAGATGAGCAGCTGGGCCGCACAGCGCTTTGGCCGGGCAGGGCGGTTTGTTGATCATTCCGGCCTTGGGTCGGGCAGCCGCGTCGCCCCGGCGGATATGGTCGCGGCACTGGTCAAGGCCCAGGACGGCCCCTTGCCGGGGCTGCTCAAGCCCTTTGCGCTGCGCGATGCCAGCGGGCGCGAACAGAAGGGGCATCCGGTCAAGGTCGCGGCAAAGACCGGCACACTCAATTTCGTCTCGGCGCTGACCGGGTATATCGATTCTCCGGACGGACGCCGCCTTGCCTTCACAGTGTTCGCCGCCGATACCGCGCGCCGGGATGCCGTCCCCCTGGCAGAGCGTGAAGAGCCCGCCGGCAGCGCGGCCTGGGCCAAACGCGCGCGCAGCCTGCAATCGCGTCTGATCGAAGGCTGGGCGGGCGTCAGCGGTTAAGGGTGCGCTGAAGCTGAAAAGGCATCCCGACCGCCTGCCTGCCGGGCGGGAGTCTTCCCGGTCCCGGCACCGACCGGGCCATTGGCCCCCGCTTGGCAGGTGACACGCGCACCGCCTGGCGAGGGCGTCAGGGCGACCCCAGCACGGTCTGCCAGAAGACCGCCATCTGATAGACCAGCGGCACCCCCGCGATCATCATGAAGGGAAAGGTGATCCCCAGCGAGGACGTCAGGTAAATCGCCGGGTTCGCCTGCGGAAAGGTGGCGCGCACCGCCGCAGGCGCGTCGATATAGCTGGCCGAGGCCGCAACCGCCCCCATCACGAAGGCAGAGCCAACCGACAGGCCGGTCAGCGTGGCCAGAAACGTGCCGATTGCCCCGTTGATCAGCGGCATGGCCAGCCCGAAGGCCAGCATCCGGGGGCCCACGGCGGCAAAGCCGCGCAGATGCCGTGCCGCCGTCATGCCCATTTCCAGCAGGAACAGCACCAGCACCCCCCGGAACAGATCGACAAAGAACGGCGCGATCTTTGTGAAATTCTTTTCGCCCACCGCCGCGCCGATGATCAGCCCGCCCCCCAGCAGCAAAATACCGCGCCCGCGCAGGGTTTCGGACAGGATCACCTTCAGCCCCCCGGCCGGCCCTGCTCCGGCGCTGCGGCTGAGCGCAAGCCGACCATAGAACAGGGCCACCAGAATCGCCAGTTCCAGCAGGGCAACCAGCCCGGTGATGAACCCGTCCATCGGCGTGCCCGCCCCTTCGGCATAGGTGCGCGCCACGACGAATGTCACCGAGGACACTGATCCGTACAGCGCCGCAACCCCCGCTGCATCGGCGATGGGCAGGCCGATGGCATGGCGCGCCACCAGAAAGGCAAGGCCGGGCAGCAGCAGCACCAGCGCCAGCGTCAGCAGCAGCGCCCCGCCCAGGTTGCCCAGGTCAGACCCGGCCAGTTCCCGCCCGCCCTGAAGCCCGATCGAGAACAGCAGGAAAATCGCAAAAATGCGGATCACCGGTTCGGGGATTTCCAGATCGGAGCTGATCAGCGTGGCAAGGACGCCCAGCAGAAAGGCAAGCGTGACGGGCGAGATCAGATTTTCAACAAGCAGCGCGGTTTCCATGATGCCCCCCTTGGGTTGCGGTTTGTGATGCCGCCTTTTGCAGGCTTGACATTAAAAAGGGAAATGCGAAGTCTTTATCAGATTGATCGGAAAAGTTGATAAATCAGTACCGGGGGAACCGCGATGCATGATGTGGACACGGCGCTGCTGCGCACCTTTGTTGCAGTGGCGGAATCGGGCAGTTTTTCCGGCACCGGTGCCTTGATCGGGCGGTCGCAATCAGCGGTATCGGGGCAGATACGCAAGCTGGAACAGACCTTTGGCCGCGTGCTGCTGGACCGGGACACGCGCAATGTGCGCCTGACAGCGGATGGTGAGCGTCTGCTGGTGCATGCCCGCAGGATGATTGCGGCGGCAGATGCCATGCTGGCGCGGTTCCGCGCTGATGATCTGAAAGGCGAAGTGCGCTTTGGCAGCCCCGAAGATTTTGCGTCCGCCTATCTGCCGGATATTCTGGGTGTTTTCGCCGCTGCGCATGAAAATGTGCAGCTTCACGTGTCCTGCAAGCTGACGCTGCCGCTGATCGGGGAATTCCTGGACGGGGCGCAGGACTTGATCATCATCAAGCAGGACCCGGCGAAACGGCAGGCCGGGTCACAGGCGCTGTGGCGCGAAACCCTGGTCTGGGTTGGCCCGCCCGCGGGTGAGGGGGCGTTTGCCGCCCTGTCCGCTCGGGCGCGCCCGCTGCCGCTGGTGGTGGCCCCGGCACCTTGCGTGTACCGCAGCCGCGCCACCCTGGCGCTGGACCGGGCACATGTTGCCTGGACTGATGTATTCACAAGCCCCAGCCATGCCGGGGTGTCGGCGGCGGTCAAGGCGGGGTTGGGCTATGCGGTGATGCCCCATGCCATGGTGCCGCCGGGGTTGCAGGTGCTGAACGCGGCGCAGGGCTGGCCCGCGCTGGCCCCGGCGGAAATCGCCCTGCTTGCAGCCCCCCGGCCGTCCCCCGCCGCTGCAGCACTGGCAGAATTCATCACCGATCGCGTCGTGCGGCGCAGGGGCGAATAATCATTCCCGCAGATGCCGCGCCCGCGCGCCCCATTCGATGGCGGCGGCATGCAGACGGTCGATGTTCAGCGCGTCCCGGATTTCTTCCAGCATCCGCAGCTCCACATCCCGCAACGTGCCATCGGCAGCCGCCACGTCGCAGGACAGGGCATAGGCCGTCTCATGCAGCCGTTCCGGCAGCGCATCGCGGATCAGGCCGAACAGGGCGTCCAGCCCGTCCTCCTCTTCAAACAGGTCAAAGACGGTCTGCGCGGTGGTGCGGATACGGTCGGCATCATAGCCGCCGAAGATCGGCAGGTGATTGACGATCCGCTGGATCGCCACCAACTCGGTCGTCCGGATGGTTTCGTCCGAAAACGAAACGGCGATCATCAGGGCGACAAGGGCGTCCTGCGGTGTCAGCGACGATGGGGTATCGGGCACGGGCAATCATCCTTGAAGACCTTCTTGCGGGTGCAGAATATTGACGGGGAAGCGCCCCGGCAATAGGACACGGGATGCATCGCGGGCACGGGGCCTGCCGGTGCCACAAGGATGCCGCCGATGTCTGCCCTGCGCGATGCCGCGATGAAGTCGAAAGCCTGGCCCTTTGAAGAGGCCCGCCGCCTTCAGGCGCGTTACGCCAGAAAGGACCCCGAAAAGGGCTATGTCCTGTTCGAAACCGGCTACGGCCCCAGCGGATTGCCCCATATCGGCACCTTTGGCGAGGTGGCCCGCACCACCATGATCCGCCGCGCGTTCGAGGTGATCAGCGATATTCCCACCCGGATGATCTGCTTTTCCGATGATCTGGATGGCATGCGCAAGATTCCGGACAATGTGCCGCAGCAAGAGATGCTGGCGCTGCACCGCCAGAAGCCGCTGACCTCGGTGCCGGACCCCTTCGGCGAATATGAAAGCTTCGGCGCGCATAACAACGCCATGCTGCGCCGGTTTCTGGATACCTTCGGATTCGAATACGAATTCATCTCGGCCACCGAATTCTACCGCTCGGGCCAGTTCGATGCCACGCTGCTGCGGGCGGCAGAGCGCTATGACGCGATCATGGACGTTATGCTGGCCTCGCTTCGGGAAGAACGCCAGCAGACCTATTCCTGCTTCCTGCCGATCCATCCCGAAACGGGCCGTGTGCTCTATGTCCCGATCAAGGTCGTGGATGCGGTGGCCGGCACCGTGACCTTCGATGACGAGGACGGGCGGGACTGGACGCTTCCCGTCACCGGCGGCCATGTGAAGCTGCAATGGAAGCCCGATTTCGGCGCGCGCTGGGCGGCGCTGGACGTGGATTTCGAGATGTATGGCAAGGATCATTCCACCAACACACCGATCTATGACGGCATCTGCGAAATTCTGGGCGGGCGGAAGCCCGAGCATTTCACCTATGAACTGTTTCTGGACGAACACGGGCAGAAGATTTCCAAGTCCAGGGGCAACGGGCTGACCATCGACGAATGGCTGACCTATGCCGCGACCGAAAGCCTGTCCTATTTCATGTATCAAAAGCCGAAAACGGCCAAGCGGATGTATTTCGACGTGATCCCCAGGGCGGTGGATGAGTACCATCAGCAACTGCGGGCCTATCCGGATCAGGACGCCGAAGGGCAGGTCAACAACCCGGTCTGGCACATCCACGGCGGCAACCCGCCACCGTCGCATATGGTCGTATCCTTTGCCATGCTGCTGAACCTGGCCAGCGTGGCCGGTGCGGTGGATAAATCCGGCCTGTGGGGCTTCATCCGCCGGTATGCTCCGGATGCCAGCCCCGAAACCCACCCCGATCTGGATGCCGCCGCCGGATTCGCGCTGCGCTATTACCGCGATTTCGTTGCCCCCACGCGGCAATTCCGGGCACCAACGGAAAAGGAACGTGCCGCGCTGCTGGACCTGCGCGGCAGGCTTGCCGCCTGGACCGGCGGTCTGGATGCCGAAGCCCTGCAAACCATGGTCTTTGCCGTGGGCACCGAGCACGGCTTCGATCCGCTGCGCGACTGGTTCACCGCGCTGTACGAGGTGCTGCTGGGCGCAAGCCAGGGCCCGCGCTTTGGTGGCTTTGTGGCGCTTTACGGCGTTGATGAAACCGTGGCGCTGATCGACCGGGGGCTGTCGGGCGCGCTCGCCGCCTGATCGCGCCACAGCGCCCACCAGCGGACCCACAGCTTTGCCATTTCCTTCGGGTCGCCCGCGAACAGCCGGCGGCCCTCGGGGAACACCCTGGCTTCGATGTCCCTTTGGGCTGCGCTGGCCTTGCGGTTGAACAGGGCTTCGGCCCTGGCGGTCAACACACCGGGCGGCAGATGGCCCTGCAGGACCGCGATGTCGTGATGCAGGCCCAAAGCCTCTGTCAGGTCCTCGGCTGCCTGTACCAGCGGCTGCATCGCTTCGGGCCAGACCGGGGCCAGAAGGCGGGTCTGGTACCAGAAATCCTTGGCGCGCTTGCGCCAGTCATGGATCGCTTCAAATCCGGGGGACAGGGCGGCCTCTTCCATGGCCTGGGCGGCGCGGCGGCGGGTGCGCGCCAGACCGTCAACCAGGCTTCTGCGGTCCGTTCCGGTCAGCGTCCAGCCGGGAACCCGTTCATGCAAGGCACGCAGCATATCAATGGCTTGCGCCTGATGTGTTGGCTCATGGGGGGCATCCCGCTCCAAAATCAGCAGGTTGCGCAGCGGCTGCAGGGCCTTCGGGCTGTCCGGGAACAGCCTGTCAAAGGTCGCAAGACGCACCTCGGCATCGCGCCGCTGGGCCAGCAAGCGGCCAGCATCGCGCAGGGCGGCAGTCTCGCGCGCATGGTCGGGAAAGCTGCCCTGCAACAGGCGCAGCAGCCCGCGCAGTTTCTTGGCGCGCTTGCGCACGTCATGCACGGCGCGTGGCGACAGTCCGCTTTCGTCCAGTACGGCAAGGGCCGCGCTCAGCTCCTCGTCGGCAATGCGCCGCAGCGCCTTCTGCAGGCTGGGTTCGTCTGGGTCAAACTGGTAGGACATGGGCCTCTCCTTTGGATCAACATGGGCGCTCGGGCTCTTTCCGGCAAGCGGCCCTTGTTCCGGCGTCCCGGCGGCCTAAACCATTGGGGATGACCCGTGGTGGAGGCCCCGATGCGCCGACTTCTCCTGAGCCTTGCTCTGTCTGTCCTGTCGGCCCTGTCTGTCTCCGCCCAGGAGGCGCGCAATCCGGCCATCGAAACCACGATCCAGCAGCAGTTCGACGCGTTTCGCGCCGATGATGTCGGCACGGCCTTTTCCTTTGCCTCGCCCACCATCAAGGGCCTCTTTGGCACGCCCGAGAATTTCGGGATGATGGTGCGCAATGGCTATCCGATGGTCTGGCGTCCCGCCGAGGTGCAGTATCTGGAACTGCGCAAGGTGGCGGGCAATCTGTGGCAGCGGGTGATGGTCACCGATCAGGCCGGCCGCACGCATCTTCTGGATTACCAGATGATCAAGACAGATGACGGCTGGCAGATCAACGCCGTGCAGCTTCTGCCGTCGGTGGGCGTGGGGGCTTAGGGACGCCGGGGTGTCAGGTCGTCCGGGGCCAGCCGCACCGCGCGGCCAAATCCGCCGTTCAGAAAGGCTGACAGCGGCACCAGCCGGACAAAGCCGAAATCCCCGAAATCCACGTAAAGCTTCGCCTTGGGGTGGGTTGCCAGCCAGCCGTCCCGCAACGCCGCATGGTCGGCCCCGGCCCGGTCCACGAACCGCGCCTCCACCCGGATCATCAGGCGCGGATGGGTCAGCGGATCGCCCTTCGGCCCCGGCTCTCCCACCATCAGCGCCGCCAGAGGGTTTTGTCGCAGCGCCGCGTGATGGGCGGACAGCGACGAGATCAGCGTTACCGGCCCCCCCGCCGCATCCAGCCCCAGGGCAATGCGGCTGATCCCCGGCGTGCCGGTTTCCGCATCGGTGAAGGCCAGCGCACCAAACCGCGCACCCGCCAGAAGGTTGCGCGCCTGCGCGCAGGCAGCCTCATCGGCCGGCTGCACCGGATCGGGTCTTTCAGCCATCGGTTTCCTCCGACACCAAGCCTGTACTTCCGTTTCGCGGGGCGCAACCGCATCTTTGCCGACACCCGAGCATGGATTTTCTGTTCAGAAGTATCCTCGGGGGGTGAATTGGCCGCAGGCCAAGAGGGGGGCAGACAGCCCCCCTTGCCCGGTCAGGCCCCGGCAAACGGATCATCAGGATAGCCGACCCCCGCCAGATACAGCCCCTGCGGCGGACAGACCGGCCCGCAGGCCGCCCTGTCGCGCGCGGCCAGGGCTGCCGCCACATCGCCGGGCGTCCAGGCTCCCGCCCCGACGCGTTCCAGCGTGCCCACAATTGATCTTACCTGATTGTGCAGAAAGCTGCGGGCGCGCAGGTGAAAGCGGTACTCCCAGCCGCCGGGGACAGCCGCCGCCTCGATCCGCACCTCGTCCAGGGTCTTTACCGGCGATTGCGCCTGGCAGAAGGTCGACCGGAAGGTGGTGAAGTCATGCTTGCCCAGCAGATGCGCCGCCCCGTCGCGCATCGCCCCGGCATCCAGCGGGGTCAGCACCTGCCAGACCAGCCCCCGGTCATGCGTCACCGGTGCGCGGCGCTGCACCAGCCGGTACAGATAGCGCCGTTCCCTTGCCGAGAACCGCGCGTGAAAATCCTCTCCGACCCGGGATGCCGCCAGGATGGCAATCGGTGCCGGGCGCAGATGGGCGTTCAGCGCTTCGGTCAGGCGGAACGGATCCCAGTCGCGCAGGAGATCCGCATGGGCGACCTGTGCGGTGGCATGCACGCCGGCATCGGTGCGCCCGGCCCCGGTGATCCCCGGCGCGGCGGGGTCGAGCCGGGCCAGTGCCGCCTCGATGGCCGATTGCACCGAAGGCGCGTTCGCCTGCTTCTGCCAGCCCGCAAACGGGCCGCCGTCATATTCGATCTTCAGCGCGAACCTTGGCATGGCTCCGGGTTAGCCGATGGTCCGCCCGCTGGCAACCGGGAGCGCCCCCTATCCTTTGCCGCGATCCTTGCCTATCTTCGGGTGCGGACAACAAGGGGCGGCATGTGCTGGGATCGATCGCGGACGGGCTGACACGCGGTGTCGAAGGGGCCTTCTCAACCCTTTCGGGTGCTTTCTTTGAGCCGGTGATCCGGCTGGGGGTCACCGGTCTGTCCCGGTCGGGCAAGACCGTGTTCATCACCGGGCTGGTGGCCAATCTCATGGACCGGGGCCGGATGCCGCAGCTGTCTGCCGCCGCCGAAGGGCGGATTTCGGCCGTTTGGCTGCAGCCGCAGCCGCATGACACCGTCGCGCGCTTTGATGTGGAATCGCATCTGGCGGCGCTCGGCGCCGATACCCCGCGCTGGCCCGCCTCGACCCGCACGGTGTCGGAACTGCGCCTGTCGTTCCGGGTGCAGCCTGTCGGTCTGTTCGCCAGTCTGGGCGGGCCGCGCACCGTGCATCTGGACATTGTCGATTACCCCGGCGAATGGCTGATGGATCTGGCGCTGATGGAGAAATCCTATGCCGAGTGGTCCGAAGACACGCTGTCGCGCATCACCAGACGCCCGCAGGCCGCCGCCTATATGGCGCAGGCCCGGGCCGAGGATGGCAGCCTGCAGCTGGACGAGACGCGCGCGCAATCGCTTGCCGCCGCCTTCACCGCCTATCTGCAGGCGGCGCGGGAGGCCGGCTTTTCCGATTGCACGCCGGGACGCTTCCTGATGCCCGGCGATCTGGCCGGGTCCCCGGCCCTGACCTTCGCCCCCCTGCCGCTGCCGGCCACATCCGCGCGCGGCTCGCTTTGGCGCGAGATGGACCGGCGCTATGACGCCTACCGGCGCGAGGTGGTGCGCCCCTTCTTCCGCGATCACTTCTCGCGCATCGACCGGCAGGTGGTGCTGGTCGATGCGCTGAGCGCCATTCACGCCGGTCCCCAGGCGGTCGAGGATCTGCGCCGGACCATGGCCGAAATCCTGACGGCCTTCCGTCCCGGACGGAATGCTTTCCTGGCATCGCTGTTTACCGGGCAGCGGGTGGAAAAGGTGCTGTTCGCCGCCACCAAGGCCGACCATCTGCATCATCTGCAGCATCCCCGCCTGACCGCGATCATCGACGCCATGCTGCGCGATGCCCGCGACCGCGCCGATTTTGCAGGGGCGCAAACCGCCGGCATGGCCATAGCCTCGGTCCGTGCCACGGTCGAGGAAGAGGTGATCCGCAGCGGCCAGACGGTTCACGCCGTGCGCGGGCGCCTGCAAAGCACCGGCAAGATGGCCACGATGTATGCGGGCGAATTGCCCGCAGACCCCGCCCGGCTGATGTCCCCCGCGCGCGAGGGGGCCGAGCGCTGGCTGGATGCCGATTATCAGGTGATGTCCTTTGCCCCGGCCCGCATGGTGCTTGCCCCCGGCGACGGGCCGCCCCACATCCGGCTGGACCGCGCTGCGGAATTCCTGATCGGAGACCGGCTGTGACCGACGCCCCGCCGCTGAAGCCCCTGTTGATCGAACGCGACGAGGATCCGGATGCACCGACCCCCGCAAGCGTGCCCCCCGTGCCCGATGCGGACGGCCCCGAGGTGCTGGCCCGCCTGCCCCCGCCGCGCGGATCGGCGCTGACACGGGCGGCGCTGTGGGTGTTCGGGGCGCTGGGTTCCTTTGTGCTGTCGGTCGCCGCCTGGGATTTCGTGACCGGTCTGCTGACGCGCGACAGCCTGCTTGGCACCGTGGCGCTGGTTCTGGTGGGCCTGGCGGTGCTGATGGCGCTGGCGCTGGCGCTGCGCGAATTGGCGGGGTTCGCCCGCATGGCACGCATCGACACCCTGCGCCTGCGCGCGGTCGAGGCCGCGGCATCGGCGAATATCAAAGAGGCGCGCAGCGTGGTTGCAGGGCTGGAGTCGCTCTACAGCGCCCGGCCCGAATTCGCCCCGGCGCGGGCGCGGCTGGCGGCGCGCGGTGCCGAGATCTTCGATGCCGATGGCCTTTTGTCGCTGGCCGAGGCAGAGTTGATGGCCCCGCTGGACCAATCCGCCCGGTCCGAGGTGGAGGCAGCCGCCCGGCAGGTGGCCACCGTCACTGCGCTGGTGCCGCTTGCGCTGGCGGATGTGGCCACGGCCCTTTACGCCAACCTGCGGATGATCCGGCGGATTGCGGCCATCTATGGCGGGCGGTCCGGCACGCTGGGCTCTCTGCGCCTCATGCGCGGGGTCTTCACCCATCTGGCGGCCACCGGCGCGCTGGCCGTGGGCGATGACATGATCCAATCGGTCGCGGGCGGCGGGATATTGTCGCGCATTTCGCGCCGCTTTGGCGAAGGCGTGGTCAATGGCGCGCTGACGGCGCGGGTGGGCGTGGCGGCGATGGATGTGTGCCGCCCGCTGCCCTTCCGCGCCCTGCCGCGCCCCAAGACGACCAGCCTTGTGTCGCGTGGTTTGGCGGGGCTGTTTTCTGAGGGCAAGGTGGGCTGAGGTCAGGGTGAATGGACGGCGGCTTGGGTTAGGCGCTTTGGCTGGACTTTGCCTTGTCGCGGCGATGTGCCAAGGGCGATGGACTCAGTTATCACATTTGGGGGAAGTTCTAACGCCTGTGCGGGCGCAAGCAGGAAACGCACCGCGTTTCCCCGCCCGTGCGCGGCGATGCCGCGTAGATCTGCGGGACCGGGAACAACAGAGGCCAGCGCCCGGCCCGGCGGGCGTGAAGCGCCCGCCTTGGGGCGGGACGGGCGCTGGCCGGGGGCTTTGGCCCCCGGCTGGCCTGGCGTCAGCGTGGCGATGTGGCAGGGGCGATGGCCCCTGCCATGGCTGC
>Ga0114977_10002672_pt1 | contig 11463 bp, 7 predicted proteins | sample S_130805_MF_Meta_FD_87026 | JGI IMG/M metagenome (GOLD analysis project Ga0114977, IMG submission 87026) | Freshwater microbial communities from Lake Simoncouche, Canada to study carbon cycling - S_130805_MF_MetaG | ecosystem: Environmental > Aquatic > Freshwater > Lake | place: Lake...
CGACAACCCGAAGTGCAACCTCTACTCCGGGGCCGGGCTGCCACTGACGCCGTTCCGCACCGACGACTTCAAGGGGGTCACGGCCGACGCCAACTGACCCCCCTCCACGAGGGCGATCCCGATCGAGGCGGCCCGGTCACCCTATCTGTCCGTGGACAAAGCCATCCATGGCCTTTGTCCACTGGAAGCACCCCCGGAAAAGCCGAGGTTTTCCGGGGGTGCCCGCCGCCGCATCCGGCGGCGGGTGACTTTTTCCGCAACGATCCAGGGTGGTGACCGGGCCGCCCTTTTTATCGGACTGTCTTTGGGCCGAAGGCCCCCGCGGCAAGGCCGGGCCTCGGGGCGACGGCGGCGGGGGACGGGGCCCCGGTCGGTGGGGCAAACTGGCCTCGCTGGGTTGACCAGCCTGGGGTATTCTGCCGCGGCTGCGGGAGCGGAGCGGATCAGGGTCGGTCCAATTGACCTCCAGCAGCTGAACAGGCGCCGGCCGGCGGGAGCCACTTCCCCCTGGCCGCCACACCCCCAGGGAGGGCAACGGTGATGGCCACTTGGAGTCGTGTTGAAGTCGCGCGGTCGGGGGTCCCGGTCGGATTGGCCCTCGTCTTCTCGACTTCCTGCCTGCTCGGCGCCGGATGCGCCGAACCTGCCAAGGCCCCACAGCGTTTCGTTCGCGCCCAGGCCGCCGAGAAGGCGCCCGCCGCGCCGGCCGTGGACGGCACGGGCGGGGGGGAATTCCACCGCTTTCCGACCGCGCCCGGGCACCGGCTTTCTCGTGGAGCCGCCGCCATCCTCCCCCAGCCCCGCAACGCGGGCACGCCCACCGCAAAGCCAGCCCAGTTGGCCGCCGCTCAGCCGGGCAGGTTCTTGCTGCCGTCGCCCGCAGGTGGCCTTCCCGTCGTCGTCCGCGCCCCGCGGCCGTTTCGTGTCTCGAGCTTGGGCGCCGCGGAGCCGGCCACGCCGCGCCTCCTCGCGGTCACCGGCGGGCGCGCCCTTGCCGAGGCGACGCCGTCGGCGGTTCCCCACCGCCCCGCCGCCGAGCAGTCTCCGCGCGGCGACGAGGCTGACGGGACGCTCGCCCGCGAGGAGATCGCCGCGATGCTCCGCGGGTATCTGGAGGACTTCAACCGGCACGACGCGCGAGCGCTTGCCAGCCACTGGAGCGATGGCGCGGAGAGCATCGATCTGGCCTCGGGGGAGGCCACCCAGGGCCGGGGCGAGGTGGAGGAGGTGTTTGCGGCGCTGTTTCGCGCCGACGCCGAAGCGACGTTCGATCTCGACATCGAGTCGATCCGGCTGGTGGGGAGCGACGTGGCGGTGGTCGATGCCGTCTCCCACATGGCATTCTCCCCCGATGCCGGGCAGAGCGGGGCCCGCAGCCGGCTCTCGGCCGTCGTGGCCCGCCATCGGAACCAATGGCTGATCGAGAGCGTCCGCGAGTCGCCGCTGGCGCCGAGCGCGGCGCCCCAGCGCGTGCTCGACTCCCTCGACTGGCTCGTCGGTGAATGGGAGGACGCCGGGGATGGCGTCACGGCGCACACCCGCTGCTTCTGGAGCACCGGCCGGGCGTTCCTCATCCGCTGCCACACCGCGTCCTCCGATCCCGCCGGCGAAGCGCCGATCGCGGCCGTGGCCGACCGGATCCCCGACCTCCTCCCGCCGGGGAGCGCCGGGACCCGGGAGATCACCGAGATCATCGGCTGGGATCCGAAGGGGAACACGATCCGCTCCTGGGTCTTCACCTCCGAGGGGCACTTCGCGGAGGGGACCTGGACGCGGCGCGGCGATCGGTGGCTGGTACGGATGGAGGGCGCGGGGGCCAACGAGGGCGCCGCCTGCATCGCCACCCTGGAGCGGATCGGCACCGACGAGCTCGCCTTCCGCTGCACCGGCGACACCCTCGCCGACGCCCTCCCACCGGCGTGCGATTTCAGCCGCATCGAGCGGTGAGCGGGTCGGCCTGACAGCCCACTTTCGACTGCCGTAGCCGCGCGAGGCGGCGGATGGCTAACGCCTGCTGGTCGATCGTGCCTTCGCGATCGGCATCGGCTGGATGACATACACCCTCGGGTCGTCGATCACCCAGGGAGTGCTCCGGGTCTTGCCGTCGTCCTTCGAGCAGACGTTGAAGAAGAAGGTCTTGAGGGTCTCGGTGCGGTAATTGTAAGGGAACTGGGAGGTGATGAAGTCGTCGGCCGTGAGGTCGTCGACCCCGGGGCTGGCGTAGTAGTGGACCTGCCCGTCGGGGGTGAAGGAGAGACCGAGCGTCCACCAGCCCATCTGATCGAGCTGGGGGCCGCGGATCTCGCCGCCGTTGCGGCCACCGCGGATCTTGAGATACGCCCCCTCCGCCTTCGTTTTCGACTCGGCCGCGGTCTCGTAGCAGATGAACATCCCGGGCCAGTATTCCTCGAGGCCGAACCGGCCCTTCTCCGGGTGGTCCTCACCGGTGATGACGGCATGCGTGTAGCAGCCGGCGCGGAAGCCGAAGGTGGGGCCGCTGCGCTTCTCCCATTGATCCATCGGCGGCAGGTAGACGCGGGTGACGACGCTCGGCGAATTGCCGACGCGGATCCCGCCGCCGAAGTTCCGCTGCATGTTGTAGATGAGGTCGTCCTGCTCCATCTTGTAGCTCGGCCGGCCGGGAATGCCGGTATTGAGCGAGGCGATGAGAAGGCCATGTTCGCTCCCCTCGAGCCCCGGGGCCGGAAGCTCGACCCGCTTGACGACGTCGGGCGTGCCCCGCTTCATCCCCTCGAACCAGCGCCCATTGACGGCGCGGCCCACCGGCTCGCGGACGCGCTTGTCCTGCTCCTCCGAGCTCTTGGGATGGTTGTAGTTCCAGCTCCACTTCTCATTCTCGAAGTCGTCGCCGATCGACTCGACGACGGTCCCGGTGCCAGGGACGAAGGCCGAGTGGGTGGCCACCGGAGGAGGACCGTTGGAGGCCTTGGGCAGTTGCTTGTTCAGCCACCCCCGGAATCCCTTCTGCGCCGCCGCCGGCTCCGCAGAGCCGAGCAGGCCCAGCATTGCCAATGCCACCACCAGCGGCGTCCGGACCGTGCTCGTCATGGTCGCTCCTTCTCCCTCGCCACAGACTTTTGTCCCACGGGGAGAGGGCCCGCGTGACCCGTCCCGCCGCCGGGGGTATCGGCGCCGTGAGAACCGCCAGTCGATCCCGTTCCCCGCGGCCGTCGGCAACGCCCCTCTCCAACCCCGGGCGCCTGGCCGCCGCCGCTTCATTGACCGGTGCGGATTGACTGGTTCGCCCAATCCACCCGCCCGCGGCAGTCCCGGCAGAAAACCTGTCTGGCGGGCCGGGCCACCGATCTCCTAAACACCCCTTCGGGCCTCCTTGCAGCCCCCCTCTCGTCTTCCCTCACCCGGACCAAAGGCAATGCACGCCGAGCATCGCACGAGCGCCTCGCAGAGCTGCCCGCGACGGGATCGGGGACGGCCTGCTTTCGGGCGGAACGCCGGGAATGATTCTGAGCTGCGGGCTTCGTGGCGAGTGCTGCGACTCACGATCCGGAGATCCGTCGGACTGGCGCTGGTCGGCCTCGCCGCCGCCACGGCCACCGCCCGCGCCGCCACCCCGCCCCGATCGAACCTCCAGTCGGTCGGCGAGGTGGCCGCCGCCGAACGCCGCTCCCCCGCGATCGGCCTGGTGACCTCGCGCGCCCCCGATGTGCTCCGCGATCAACTCGGCCTCGATCGGGGCGCGGGATTGGTCGTCGAAGCGGTCGCCGTCGGCTCGCACGCCGAAAAGGCCGGGCTGAAGCGCCACGACGTGCTCGTGTCGCTCGACGACCAGCTGCTGGTCCTCCCCGAGCAACTCGCCACGCTCGTCGCCGCCTCCCGGCCTGACGCAACACTCGTCATCGACGTGCGCCGGGGGGGGAAGTCACTCCAGATCTTCCTGGGAGTCTCCCCCGCGCCGACTCTGCCACAGTCGATTCCCGCGGGGCCTGAGCCTCCCGCCCCGCAGACACCCGATCGAGTCCCTGCCACCGTCGCCAGTGCCCCAGCGGCACCGGCGTCGAACGTGCCCCCCCCTGCCTCCCTGCCGGCATCCGAGGAGGCGCTCCCGATGACGGCCGCCGGCAGCGGTGAGTCGTCAGGCCCGCCTCCCGTCGCCACCGCGCCCCCCATCGACTTCGTCCCACCGCCGGGATCCCGCAGGCTCGGACCCAACGCCGTCGTGATCGACAATCGCGACTTCTGGATCAAGGTCTACCGCGACACCGAGACCTGCCTGATGGTGCGCGACGCCCGTGGCTGGCTGCTCTTCAACGGACCGATCGCCACGCCCCAGCAACGCAGCCTCATCCCCCGCCGTGTCCGCGACCGCGTGATCCAGCTGGAAACGATGCTCGATGTGGTCGCCGTGCGGACCGACGCTCCACCGGCAGGCGCCCCCCGCAGCCTCGAGCCTGTCACTACCGCGGCGCCCGTCACTGCCGCGGCGCCTGTCACCCAGGCGCAAGAAGCCGCCGGGCCGGGCAGAATCCCGGCGAAGGATGCGGAACCGGTCGCCGAGATCGGGAGTCTCGACGTCGCGCCGATCGAAATCCGCTGAGGCGGTCCCGCGACGGTGCCGGCCCGCCGCTCACCAGCCCCCTTCGGCGGTCCGGCTCGACCAACCGCTGCCTGTCGAACGCCCGCCGCCGCCGGAATGCGACGTCGAGACCGGCCGCCACGGATCGGGGCCGGAGAACGTGCCGCCGGGAAGCTGGATCACCCACGGACCCGAGCCGCGCGACATCCGCACGTACGAATCCTCCATCTGCCGCCGCTGCACCTCGAGTTGCCGGGCCCGGCTGCGACGCTGGGCCTCGGCGGTCGCCTCGGCCAGCGCCTCGCGGGCGAGTCGTTGCGAATCGGTGGCGGCGCGGATGGCATCCTCGTAGCGCTGGCGCGTGAGCAGGCCCTTGGCGTCTTCGAGTGCCGCCGCGGCGCCGCGGACGTCCGCCTTCACCCCTTCTGCATACCAGCTCGCCGCCTGCCGCAGCTGCCGGTCGGCGACCTCGAGCCCTTCGAATCCCTGGTGAGCGAGGCGCTCGTCGTCGTCGGCCAGTTGCTCGGCGCCCACTGCCGCCGCCTCGGCCGCATCGATCACCTGCCCCGTCTTCGGCAGGTCGGGACGCTCGAGCGCCAGGCCGCGCGTGGCCACCTGTACGAGGCGGCCGGCCTCGCGGCACTGTTCATTGGCGCGCACCCGGTCGGTTGACTGGCCGTCGAGCCGGCGGGCAAGCGTCCCGACACGTGCCCCCACATCGGTGCATTTCTGCGGGAGCGACACCCGCAGGCCGTCGAGCGCCGCACGCCTGTCGGTCACCGCCGTATGGCATGTCTCCACCCATTCCTGCTGCCGCGCCGCCTCCTCGACCAGCGCCAGAGCCCGGAAGTAATCCTGCCGTTGCGGCTGGGCCGCGGCCTGGGCCTCGGCAATCATGGCCCGCGCCCGCGACAACCCTTCGTCGGCCTTGGCGAGATTCTCGGCCACGTCCGACCAGGATCCCGGGGCATAGCCGGCGGCGAGATGGTCGAGCGAACGAATCGTGGCATCGCGCCGGCCGGAGAGGATCTCGAGGCGGGCAATGCAGCCGGGGAGGAGCTCCTCGACGCGGGCCTTCGCGGCCAACACGTTCTCGAGCAGCGCCGACCCCTCGGAGACATGCCGTTCGGCCTCCTCGACATGCTTGCGGCAGGCCTCGATCTCCCCGGCATCGAGGAGCCCGGTGGCGACGGCCAGATGCTCTCTGGCCTTCCCGACATGGACCGTCGGATCGGCCCCCGGCTCGGCGAGGAGCCAGCCTTCGGCGCGCTTGGCGCGGACACGCTGCTCGAGCTCGTCAGCCTGCGCCGCCGCCTTCTTCCGCCGGTCGTCATCGGCCTCGAAGGCGTCGAGCCGGGCGATCGAGGCATCGAGCCGGGCCCGCGCCTCCTCCATCCGCGATCGCGCGGCCAGAGGATCGCTCTCGAGCTCGCCACGGGCCAATTCCAGATTCCGCGTCACATCCGCCACCGGACCGCGGAACGACGCCGCCGAACGGCCCCGTTCGGCCAGTCCCTCCAGGCGTTTCCCCGTCGACGCCAGGACCGTCTCGAATTCACCCGCCACCGACCGGGCCTGCTCGTGGGCCTTCTCGAGGTCGTCGAGTGGCGCGCGGCATTCGCGTGCCACCTCCTCCAGCGGTGGCCTGGCGTCGGCCGCATCGAGCATGCGGATCGCCTCGGCGGCGCGCGCCGTCCCCATCGCCGTCTCCGTCTTGATCGCCTCGTCGGCCTTCTCCCACACATCCATCAGCGCGAGCCAGCGCTCGCGGTAGCGGTGGAGCGACGACTGCACCCCCTCGTAGCTGCCGCGCGTCCTCCCCTCCATCGGCGTGGCGAAGTCGGGATCGGAATGGGGCAGCATGCGGTGCCGTTCCTGCTCAGAGTCGATCAGATCGGAGAGCGCCACCACCTCGCTCTTGAAGGCCGCGAGCTTCGCGCGGGCCTCGCCGAGAAGGCGGGCATGGCGGGCACGTTGCGCAAGCAGCGCTCCCAGCGCGGCGAGCCCCGCGATCCCCGCCGCGGCAAGGGGAAGGGTGCGCGTGCGGAACACCCGGTCGGCCTCCCTGCGGGCCACCTCCCGCTCACGGCGCTGCCTCACCCATGACTCCGTGGCATTGACCAGCTCCACCAGACCCGCATCGATCCTTCCATCCTGCGCGGCCGGTACGAACGCCTTGCCGATCAGTTCGCGCTGGATGGTGTCGGGATCGAGGCCACTCCCCGTCTCGAGACTCCAGGGGGCATGCATCGCCAGTTTCTTCTTGTTGACATCGACGTAGATCAGCACGTCCTGCGAGGGATCGAAGGCGGTCTTGGAGGAACCGGCGGGGGCCTCGCGATTCCACCGCGCGAGGATGGCGTCGAGCACCTCGCGCGCCGAGCGATCCCCCTCCGGGCCATTGCCGACGATCAGCACCCGGTAGTCGCGCCCCGTCGCCTGCTTGGCGCGATCGATGGCTGCCCGGAGGTCGTCGAAGGTGTCGGGCACGCCGGAGACGAAGACGTGCTCCCCCGCATCCGCGGCGATCTGTTCGACCGTCGCCTGGGCGAACGATCGGCTGGCCGCGAGCCCCACGACGACGGCCACTGCCAAGCCAACGGCAGCGGGCGCTACGCGGCTGAGAATGAGAGTGGAACGCCGCGGGGGGCGGGGGCTCTGGAAGCGACGCATCGATGTCTCCACGTGTTCAATGGCTTTCCGCAGGCCCTGGGGCGGGCCCGCCTGGCACGAGTCGGAATTGATTTTACGGAGCGTGGCGGCGCCCTCAATCGGCGGGTGGACGAAGCGGGCAAGCGCCCTCCTCCCCGACCATCCCGTCGGCCGGGAACGGCACAAGCACCAGACCATTGGCCTGGGCCACATGGCGCCCGACGCCGAGCTCGTGCTCCGTTCCCGCCGCGACGATGGCACCGGCCCCGAATCGCCCCGCCTCGGTGGCCAGCTCGCGGGCCCCGGCGGCCGAATGGGCATGCGCCGCGACCACGCGGACGCGGTGAACCCACCCGGCAGCAGAGAATGCCTCGGCCCATGCCGGGGCGAAGCGGCCGACGGCGTCGTCACTGGCGATGAGAAAGAGCGGTCCACCGAGCCCGCGTTGCTTGAGCACGCCGACCAAGCGGGAGGCTTCTGCCAGGGCGGATCCGGCGCCGCGCGGGGCGGCTGCCGGAGGCGGGATCGGCTGGGCTGCGTCCACGCTACTTGTCGGGCCTGTCAGGCAGAAGGGGCCGACGCGGAGGGGGGGCCGGCGACGCGGAACGCTGCGGCGAGCGACCGGACTGGACCCCGGAAGTGGCCCCGGATCGGGACGTGGACCGCGGCAACGCTCCGGCGGCGGTGCCTCCGCCACCCGGCGCCGCAGCCGACGGGGCTCCCGGCGGGAGCGTGTCTCTGGGGCGGCCGGCGTTGAGGGGGCGGTCCTTCCTCGATGAAGCGCCTCCGGCGGCTTCGGAATCGGGCGTCGTCGCGCCGTAGCCGGGCCTGGCCGGCGGGGCGCCGGCACGAATGCCCCCCGTGAGCGGCCCGCGCGGGGGCGCTGGATCGCGCTGGCTGTGCGGGCCCGAGCCAAACGGCCCCGATCCCGGCTGCGGATCCCGCGCGCTCGACAGGCCGCGCCCCTCCTTGGCATCGGCTTCCTTCGAAGCGCCCTTCCGCCGGCGCTTTTCCCGCTCGCGCCCAGCGTCGCCGTCGGCGGCCTTTCCGTCGCGGATTGCACTGCCGACAGGGGCTCTTGACGGGAGAAGATCGTCGAGGCTGGTGATCGGCTTCCGGGGGGGGGGCTCCGCTTCCTGGGCATCTTCCGCCTCGCCCCGCGGCCTGCCCGTGAGCGGATCGATCTCCCGTTTCCGCTCCTGGTCGAGGCGTTCCTGCCGCATCTTGGCGCGGCCGATGTCGGCTTCGGCGGGGTCGATCTTCCCGTCGGAGTCGAGGTCGAAGCGGCGCATCAGCTCTTCGCGGGTGATCGGAGGCAGCGACGACTTTCCCCCCGGGGTCTGGGCCCCGGCGACGCCGGCGAGCAAGAAGAGCAGGGCTCCCCAGCCCGCGCCCGGGCCGCGGAGGCAAGTGCGGCTGTCGGGGGGGGCGTGCATGACCTGGTTCCGCAGGGTTGGCCGGCAGCAATGCCGACCCGACCGGACGTCCCGACATCCTACCCCGATCGAGGCCCGGCAGGAACGGGCGGAGTGTCACTGGCCAGACCCGGCCGATGCGGGGAGGGGTCGCCACAGGCTGCGGGCACCGGGGGAGAAATTGGACGGCCCACGGGGGCTGAAGACGTAGCCGCGGATGTCCTTCGAGAATCCATGGAGGCCGGTCCTCCAGTAGAGCCAGGTGACAGGTTGGTCTTCCCAGAGGCATTCCTGGATCCGGGCATAGCGCTCGGCCCGCTTCGTCCGGTCAAGCTCGCGCCGCCCCTCGTCATAGAGGGCGTCGACGATGGGGTTGGAGTAGCCGACGAGGTTCCTCGCCCCCCCCGTCGTCCAGGCACTCTCCGTGGCATCGGGATCGGCGGCGGCCCCCCAGGCACCGTGCCAGGCCTCGAAGCGGCGCGCCTGCGTGCGGTCCACCAGGAGCGCCTGCTCCATCGGCAGGATGGCCATCCGCACGCCAATCCGCGCCAGATCGTCGCGGAGCAGTTCGCACGTCCGGACGCGGAGGGGTTGGTTCTGGACGAGCATCGTGAACTCGAAGGGGACGGCGATCCCGTCGATCTCCCGGTCGCGGACGCCGTCGCCGTCGCTGTCGATCCAGCCGGCTTCATCGAGGAGCTGCTGGGCCCGATCGAGGTCTTGCTTGGCTGCCACCTGACGTTTCTTCGGCACCACCCACGACGACTCGTGGAACGGCCCCGTCGACGGCTGGTAGAGGCCGCGGGTGAGCTCGGCCAGCATCCGCTGATGGTCGAAGGCGTAGGTCATCGCCCGCCTCACGCGGCGATCGGCGAAGAGGGGGCTGCGGATGTTCCAGGCGAAGAACGCGCCGGTCCACTCCGGGGCCGCCACCTTCGTGCAGCGCTGGTAGAACGCGCCGTCGGTCGCCTGCCACTGCTCCGGCGTCAGCGCCATCTCGTCGATCTCCCCCTCCTCGAGGGACTCTCGCGCCCGGGCGGGGTCTTCGATGATCCGGAAGCAGATCTCGCGGAAGAACGGAACCTCGCGGACGCGCCGGCCGTCGACGGTCGACCAGTCGTCGCGGCGGCGGAGCACGATCCGCTCACCGCGGATCCATTCCACGATTCCATACGGGCCCCCGGTCACCGGCTGCTCCTCCAGCGCCCTGTGGGCGGGGCTCGTGCGGAGCGTGGGATCGTCGCGCCAGCCCGGCTCGTAGGCGTGCCGGGGGATGACCGGGAAATTGAGATTCCAGGTGTTCGTCGCCAGCCGCTCGCGATGGAAGAAGACGACCGTCCGATCGTCGTAGGCATGGACGCCACGGAGCTGATCGGTGCCGGCGCGGACGCTCGGCACGCGGACGTCGTCGTCCATGATCACGCCATAGCTGAAGGCGATGTCGTGCGCCGTGATCGGCCGGCCGTCGCTCCAGACCAGATCGTCGCGGATCACGACCTTGTCGTGGAGGCCGTCGGCGGTGGTCTGCCAGCTCGTCACCGTCTCCGCCGTGGCGAACGGTTCCATCTTCCGGTCGAACGAGAACAGCGCGAAGTCGGTCAGCCCGAGGACATCGAATTCCGCCTGCGTGGCCCGCATGATCGGGTTGGTGCTGGCGATGTCGGAGCGGAGATGGCGCACCATCCGGGCGTCGAGGTCGGCCTCCCCTTCCTCGGGCAGTCGCCCGAGCGCCGAGAGGATCAGGGCGTTCTCGGCGGGCGAATCGTTCCGCGTCGCCAGCGCCTCGGCGACGGATGCCCGGGGGGGGTCGGCGGCGAATTCGTCCCGCAGGGCACGGAGACTGTCGCGCACGGGCCGGTCGATCCAGGTGCAGTCATGCTCGAGCTGCTCAGCCGTTGGCGCCACGAAAGCCCCATCGCGCCCCTTGGGGAGCGCCTCCACGGCTGCCGGCGGCCCCGTCCGGGCGTCGAGTGCCTCGGCCGTCATCCCCCGGGGGAGCGATTCGGGGCGGCGGCTGCAGCCGATGCCGATCGCCACCGCGACGACGCCCGCCATGACGACGCCCGCAGCCGCAAGCGGCGGCATCGGCGACCAGTCGCTGCGGCTTCCGATCGGCATCGCCACGCTCCCGTGGCACCGGCCACGACGGTCTGCCCGGGGGGGCGGATCATTCGGGGAACCGGTGCCCCATCTTCTCGCGCTTCGTCTGCAGATAACGCTGGTTGAATTCGTGCACCGGCGGCAGGATCGGCACCTGATCGACGACCTCGAGATCGAATCCGCCGTAGATGAAGGCGTCGGTCTTCTTCGGATTGTTGGTGAGCAACCGCACGCGGCGCAAGCCGAGATCCTTGAGGATCTGGATCCCGACCCCGTAGTCGCGGGCGTCGGCCTTGTAGCCGAGGGCGAGATTCGCCTCGACGGTGTCGAGGCCCTTGTCCTGCAGCGCGTAGGCCCGGATCTTCTCGACCAAACCGATCCCGCGCCCCTCCTGGGGGAGATAGACAAGCACCCCCACCCCCTCGCGCCCGATCGTCTCCAGTGCCAGGTGGAGCTGGTCGCCGCAGTCGCAGCGGAGGCTGTCGAGGAGGTCACCGGTGAAGCAGGAGGAATGGAGGCGCACCAGCGGGTCCCGCGCCGTGGCCGGATCGCCCATCACCAGGACGATCGGCTGCTGCGACTCGAACTTCACCCCGTAGGCGATGACGCGGAAGTGGCCCCACCTCGTCGGCAGGTCGGCCTCGGCGATCCGCTCGACAAGCTGTTCGCGGGCGCGGCGGTGACGGATCAGCTGCTCGATCGAGATGATCTCGAGCCGGTGCTCGCGCGCGATTCTCAGGA
>Ga0114977_10002674_pt1 | contig 11461 bp, 13 predicted proteins | sample S_130805_MF_Meta_FD_87026 | JGI IMG/M metagenome (GOLD analysis project Ga0114977, IMG submission 87026) | Freshwater microbial communities from Lake Simoncouche, Canada to study carbon cycling - S_130805_MF_MetaG | ecosystem: Environmental > Aquatic > Freshwater > Lake | place: Lake...
CCGGCTAGTGAGTTCATATCAATCTGGTAATCATGTGCTAACTTTTGTAACATTTCCGCTTTTTCTTGGTATGATCCCATTCTAAGCGTGTGTTCGGTTTTCAATAGGTTAGTAAACGCCACGTCTGGAGTTACGCCTAGGTTGTGCATGTAATCTTTATAAGGCGAAATAGCTTTATCTATAGTTTTAGCATAGTTGGCTGCTTCCTTATACTGTTCAATCCCTTTATGAAATTGATCCTGCCGTTCAATTATATACTTCTGTGCATCTTCAGGCAAGCCTTCCATTACTTTAGCAGCATCCGCCTTCCATGATTTCCAAGGTGAGCGTTCTTGAGATACTACTTTAGGTTCTTCAGGTGCTTTTTCTTCAGGAGCTTTATCTTCAAGTTTATCAAATTCTTTACTGATAATATCTTGTGTAGTTTCAGGTTCATTTGACTCAATAGCAGGTGTTGAATCTACTGATTCTACTACTTCGCTTGAGTCGTCAAGCATTGTATCTTCACTCATTTCTTAATCCTTAGTTGAATTTTTCAGATATTTCTCTACGCAAAGCTTCTTTCTTACGTTTTACCGCAAAATGATCTACTTTTTGTTCTGTACTATCATTACCAACTTCACGCACATTATGAGTAATCAAATGCTTGCGATGTTGGCTTCTTCCAGTAATCATTTCCCCAGTCATCATAGACTTGTAAGGTTTTATGTCTTCAAATACCGCAGGTGCGGTCATTACCCGAATGGTGATTTCTCCACAACATTCAGGTAACTTATCCCAATCAGCCAACTTGCGGAATATATCTTGGTGTTCTCCGCAAGAACTACATTTGACTTCATAAATAGGCATTAAATGATATCCTCAGTCCATTCAATAAGCATATATAATGATGCGCCTGCTGGTACAGCTGCGCCTGCAAAGTTAAATGCTATTGATTCAGCTACACCACGTAATACTGGAGCTTTATCATTACGGTTGCCGAACATAAACTGTCTTTCTGTTACAGCACCTGCTGGAGTCGCATTATTAGGTAAATATATTATATTCGCTTCTAAAATTACACCAGTTCCTAATGCTGAAGGATTAGCAGTATATAGTGCTAAAGTAGCTGTAGCATCTGCATCTAATGAATCAGATTTTGATGGTGTAGGCGCAGTTGAAGTACCGCCAGTATTAGCTGTAGTTCGTTTAGTAAGGTATAGATCATATTTACTTGCCGCAGTAGCTGATCCCAATATAGCTACTCTAGTTATACGAACTACTTTAGTAGCTGAACCTTTCAATACTAAAACATCAGTTGCAGTAGCTACGGGTGTTATATCTACCGCATTATATCTAAAAGTAGCTTTAGGGCTGTTATGACTGACGCATAATATTGAACCGTCATTACCTGCTGATTGTTGAGCTGCCCCATTTGAAGCGCCTGTTATTAGTGCTGATCCTGCCATTTGATTTGCCTATAAAAGTAACATTAATGATTCTTCATCGTCTAATTCGTCTTGAATTAAACGGTCTATTTCAGCTTGAAGCGCCATTGCTTGCGCTTGCATAACCCTTTCTTGAAGCCTAGCTATATTAGCTTCTTCAGCAACTTTAATTTCAGCTTCTAAACTAATTTCTTCAAGCTCAGGGGGTATATCTTCACCTGTAACTTTAGCTATAGCATTTGCTATATCATTTTCAACTTCTTGACGTAAATCTTTATAAACTTTAGATTTTTTCTTGCCCGTTCCCCCTCGGTGCTGAGGTACAAACGTCTGAAAGTAAACAGTTATATCTTCTAAAGTTAAAGCTAAAACACCTTCGTGAACATCAGAACCTAATATTTGTACACTTATATCTTCAAGAGGAATAGCTATTGCCGCATTATGAACGACTATTCCTGACGATGTATAAGTAAAGTCATCTAAGGTTAAACTTATAGGCCCTGCATGAACATCTTGCCCGGCTACAACTACATCAATATCATCAAGAGCCAATGTTATTGTTGCATGGCGGGTTATTACGCCACTAGAAGCAACAGTTATATCCGCAAGCGATATGGCTATTGCAGCAGAATGTACAACCTTACCAGTAGAAGCAACAGCTATATCCGCAAGCGGTATGGCTACGGTTGTTTCTATCGTAGACCATTTAGAGGAATCCCATATTCCAGAATCCCACAAAGCCATTTCTAAGCGTTGCCTTCAGTGATCGTAGCTGAAGATATAGCAACATTATCACCTGTTGTTATTAAAGTACTTGAAAGATTAACATTCGATGCAGATGTACCTACTGTTAAACCACTAATTACTAAAGTAGTTCCATCAGCTTTATAAATACTTGCATTAGTCGCAGTTCCTGTAGCTCCTGCTGTACCTTGAGCAATAGCTGTTAAAGTTAAAACTCCAACTGAAGCCGCAGGTGCAAATGGTGTTCCGCATACACATTCAACTAATTGAACTGCACCAGCAGTATAGATTCTTAATTTAGCCCCACCATTAGTAAATGAGGTAATCGCATCAGCTCGGCTATTGCGAAGCGTTGTGTTTAATGATACAGCCATTATTGAACTCCAATTATTTTACCGTCCGCACCGCGAACAATTTGTTTAGGTTGAGAAAGTTGAGCCATCATTTCAGCATGTTTTTGCATTACCATTTCATTTTGCATAGATGACATTTGAAGCATCTGTGCATAGTTTTGATTTACTGCATCTATAAGCCCTGATAATGCGCTAGTAGGTTGTTCTTCACCAGTTTCGCCCATCTCTATCAAACCTTCTTGATCGCGAGCTGCATTTATAGTCATTGATGATTGTTTCAAGCTAGTTTTACTACTCATTTCAGCAATCATAACTCTGGTGTCAGAATCAAGTTGTGCTTTCCACTGTTCAAACTGTAGTTTCTGCGTTTCAAGTTGTTGTTCAGTTTGAAGTTTAGCTTGTTCCATTTGATTCTTAGCTTGAGCATTTTGAACTTCTGCTTGCGCTCTAATCATTTCAGGAGTAGGAGGTGGTGGTTGTGGAGGCTGTGCAGCTTTAGCTTTAGCTTGTTGAGTTGCTTGAGAGATATACTGCTCAAATGAACCTTCAATAGTACGACCTATTTTAAAGCCTCTAATACCAAACAATAACATTTCACCTAATAATGGAACTAACTCAGGATGTTGTTGACCTACTGGTAGTATTTTTTCAAGATATGAACTTACTGAAGTTAAGAACTCAACTCTGTTTGCTTTTTCAGTTTGTTGATCTATCTGTACTAAGGTGTCAGTTTCAATATCGATATTGAAGTTACGCATTGTTTCATTCTTTAGCAACTCTATAGCTGCTTGAACAAACTGAGCGTCAGGCGTACTCATAACACCTGATATTTGCACTAAAGTTTCAGGTTGATATTTAGAACAAATGATTTCTGACTTCATACGTAAAATGTCACGAGCGAATCTGCTCATGTCATCTTTCATATTGTTTAATCTTAATGATGCAAACTGTGATTTAATTTGTTGAGCCGTAGCAGTTTCAGATGCTACTGATGCTCCACGCATAATATCTGATAGACCTGTAGTTTCGTAAACTATTTGCTTACATGATTCACGAGCTACATAAAGTTGTTGTAATGCTTGAGCTACGTCTCTAAGAGGCATAAACTGTACTGCACCTTGAAGACCACCTTTCTCAACAAATGCTGCCCAGTTCTTAACAGGTATAAGCACCCCGTCATTACCTTCTTTCATTAATCGTTCAATAGCAGGTTCATCAGCAGCATAGATACCCATAACCTTCATGGCTTTGGTAAGATGCTTGATTCGACCTGTTAGGTCATCTATTTCGTCTGCTTGATCTTGATACAATAAGAAGTCAGCAACAGGAACTAAAGAACCTGAAGTAGTTGTAGCAAAATAAGGTTTAGGACAAGGAAAGAAGTTTATCAGTTCTAATGGGTCGTCACGATGATCTAAGACTATATCGTAGTTTTCTGCTATCCAGTAGACGCATTTTTCTGATTTAGACCAGATTTCCCAAATTTCAGCTTTCTTTAATGATTGAGTAGTTTCTTTCTCGCCATCTTGTCTATCGGGTGATAAAGTTAATGGGACTAATTTAAATACATCACCAAAACGTTCTTCACCTTCTTCTAAGGACATATAAACGCGTCTAGCTACCCAAGTAACTTCTTCCCATGTTCTAGCGGGTAGATGGGCAAAATCTTGCCAGTAAACGTAATCTACAGGTGATGTTTCAGATGTTATCTGTTCATATCCTTCTTCTTCATAACCTTCACCTACTTCTTCATAATCAGTGATCTGAGGTTCTGTCTCAACTGATTCGATAACTGGTTCGTACCTAATCCAAGCGACACCACGCCCCGGCAACAGACGATCATCGACAACATTACTAAGAGTAGCGTGAAAGTCAGGATACTGAGTAATCTCATAAGCTAACACCCTTTCTAATATAGTTGAAGCTACTCGCGCTGCATCATTCTGGTCATCAAAGCGTCTTGATACTTCAGGATTAGGCGGTTTAGCGTAAATAGCGGGTTTTAACGTCTGTACGTTAGACCAAAAGATATTAAACCTAGCATCAGTAGCCTCAACGTCTTTCCGTTCATCACGGTAGCGTTTAACGACCTTTTCACCACGTTCAGTCCACTTTTTGAACACTTCTTTATAGCGCGATAGTTCATCGTGCCAAGGCTGTGCTGACTTCTTATCTTCTGATTCTGCCATTTTGACACTCATTTATAAAGGTTTAGAGGGATTATAACATTAAATTCGCTTTTTCAATGCTTTTGTGCTTGTTTCCCATAATTCATTCAAAGTTTGCTCTTGCCAATACTTAGCCTTCTTAACTTTAGGTTCAGGACGTTGTTCACGCCATGCTAATGCCATGTATCTAAATGCGTCTGAGAAATGGCTTGTCCAGTCGTGTTTAGGACGGTCATTAAACACTTTCTTATCCAGATTATACTCACGTTGGTATTGTGTTAGCGCTTCCATTCCTTCTTTACACTTAGGATCGAACCAACAGTCAGCCAAAGTCAGACGTGCTGCTTGTATCCCATCCATCAGACTTACGCTTGGTACAATCCTTGGTCGCCATCCTAATGATCTAAACTGTTCTTCTATAGATCGCCCAGTTTGTAGGCTTTTAGCTTTAGCATCATGTGGTAAATACAGCCATTCACCATAATCATAACCTCTACCCTTTAGCACTTCATGATAATGACTAATAGGCATCCCACTATTACTGTAACAGTCAATTACTCTTAGTTCTTTACCGACTACTTGATACCACCATATAGCTGTATCATCACTCCATCCTAAATCGAGTGCAGCATACGTCTTTAATGAGCGATCATAACATGGTTTCACTCGCCCAGCTTCAGCTAATTCATACATTTCCTTACCATATATAGCTCCCGGTATAGCTGCATCGAAATTACACTCCATTTCCTGTAGCCATGCGTCTTCACTTAGCTCATTCTTCAGTTCAGCTAGTTCTTCTGCATCAAGTAATCCTGATTCAGAAGCCTTCAGTATTAATGTAAAACAGTTCGGGTCTTGTTTCCCTGCTTCATACCGTTCATAAAAGGCGTTCTTTCCTTTCGGTGTCCCGATGATGATAGCCCAGCCTTTTCTATCAGCTAATGCAGGTCTAATTACATACGCCCACACCGATGACTTCCAATCACCATATTCATCCGCGATAATTCCATCAAAATATAGCCCACGTAATCTATCAGGATTGTCAGCACCGAACAGTTGTAGTCTTGCGCCATTAGGAAAGTCTAATCTTAACTCAGATTCATTCACCTTTATATTAGGTATAGGTTTAGTGAAGGTTTTACAGTAATCCCATATCACCTGCTTGGCTTGCGAATAGTAAGGACAGATGTAGCCATAGCGCCCGTCACCAGACACATCTTGACAGGCAGCTCTTATAAGCTCGTTGATGCACGATACTGACTTACCTGCCCGTCTATGAGCCACTACGACTGCCCAACGCTCCTTGCGGTTGTGAAGGGGCTTAAATACATCTCTTGGTCTATAAGGTAAGACTACTTTCATATAGGTTTTATAATTACTAATGCACTTGGAAAGGGTGCGCTGTTCTTATGCCCCCCGAATTTAAGTCTACCTTTAATAAAGCGTACTTCATGTTGAATACAGTAGTCATGCCACCATCGAGTATCTGTTCTCGCTGGCACTAAGCATACAACAGTGCAATTCACTTCATTAGCCTTAGCCATCCATTTGCTAATTTCCCTACCGTAAGGAGGGTTCATCCAAACTACGCCTTTCCAATCTTGAGAAAGTCCATCATCCTCTTTAGTATAGAATGAAGCACACTTAGCGTTATCTGCATTAGCACAAACATCTAAAGTAAAGTTAAACTCTTTATCTAATTCATCAAAGAACGATTGTGGAGTAGCCCATAAATCTGTCTCGCTTGAGAAATGAACGCTCATTCCTCCCAACCTATAACTAAATTCATAGCTGAACCATCAGCGTTCGTCAGTCCTACCGCTACTCTCGTTGACTCCTTAGCGGTAGCCCAACCATGTGAGTGTTGCAATATCGCTAGCGCTGCTTTAGAGTCTCCGTTTCTAGCGGCATCTCTTAGTTGAGTTGACGCTTCTACTTCTGCGTCAGCAGCACCCTTCATTGCGGCTAGTTCTACAGTAGGGTCTAGTTGGCATAACTGTCTATATTCAGAAGGTAACATCCCTGATGCTAAGGCAAGCTTGTCACCTTTCAATCCGAGTTTAGCAGATTCATACACTTGAGTTAGACGCGCCTCTGTAGCTTGGAGTTCGCGAGGAGAATAAGGAAAGGAAATCATAAAGCACCAGTCGTGGTTAGTTTAGTTTGTAGCCTAACACATTTATCTATGTAAAACAATCCTTAACCTTTTAAATTTTTCTCAAAAAAAATTTCAAAATTCTAAAAGATTTACAAAATTAAAATTCTAAAAGATTTATATATATAGCCCCGCCACCGCTCACGCAGGTAACCCCCCCAACCGACCAACCGACCGATTCAAGCCCCCACCCCAAAGCCTTTAAGAATCAATAACTTACAAACAGGCACAGGCTACAAGCCACGAATAGCAAGGCGTTAGCATAAGGCCGGCAAGGCGTTAGCATAAGGCCGGCAAGGCGTTAGCAATGTCAGCAATGTCAGCAATGTTAGCTATCAATAATATTTACAGCTATACAATGGAACTGTAAGCGCTCCCCTTAATATGTCAGCAATGTTAGCTATTAAAAAAGAATAGCTGACATTACTAACATTTAGCACCAAATTAAAAATGTATGCAATGTCAGCAATGTTAGCACCTGTTTCAAACTACCTGGCAGTGGGACATTATTCTTTTACATATATATATACACTTTAAAACTAAATATAATATTTAATAGCTAACATTACTAACACATAGCTCTAAGCCTCGCCCTTGCTAGTCTAAGCCGTATGCAATCATCAATAAAATAATAGCTGACGATCAACTAACATTGCTGACAAAAATAAAACGCTTGCTAATGTAAAATATAGTGTTACAATAAACACAACTTAAACGAAAAGAGAAAAAAAAGATGAAAAAGACAATTACAGAATTAATGGACGAAATGTTAGCAGAACAAAGGGCGCATAATGCTAAGCTAATATCAGAATTTGACGCTCAAAATGCTAGACTATTAGAATTACTAGAAGAAACATTAAAAGCAGAATTTTAAACTCAATCAAGGCCGTCATTAGGCGGCCTTTTAATACACTAAACTAAGGTAAACTAAAATGAACAAAAAACTAATAGCAGCAGTAGCAAAACAAATGGGTGGAATGAAGAACCTTAAAGAGTCAGCAGCAGATATATGTAATCATGGTGCTAGTGGTGGTGTAGACGGTTTTATTTACTACACTGAAACAGAAGCGTTCACAAAGCGCAACCACGCTTTAATTATGCAAATGCTTAATGATTGTGCAGATGACATGGGAACAAATGCTATTGAGTTATTAAGCAGCTTTAACTGCTTTAATGGTATGTCAGACGCTGAGATATTCGACGGTTTGATGAACCCTAAGAGTGACGACCGGACGACGATCTATAATGGCTTAGCTTGGTTTGCATTAGAAGAAGCGGCGCGTTATATAGAAGAAAATTAATTTTAACAATCAAGGCCGCCTAATGACGGCCTTTTAATCTAAAGGTATATTAAAATGAAAAGGTGTAATTTATGACAGTAGAACAAATGCAAATAGTTAAACGTATAGCGCGCCATATTCTGGCTACTATTTCAGAAGTAGGCGCAGCTCCTGCTAGTGCAATATATCTAGCGTTAAAAGAGCAAGGCGCGACGCTTAATCAATTCAATAGCATTATGTCAACTTTAGAAGCTAAAGGTTTTGTAACTTTAGAAAATGACGCTTATCAAATCACAGGCAAAACACTATGAAGCCTTTATTATTGAATTTTATCGCCTACGCATTTTGCGCGGCCGTTATTGTAGCCGCTCTTTTTTGGGTGCAATTATGAAAAAATACACTGTTTGGGTTGGCGATGTAGAAGTAAACGATTATCTGCTTACATTGGAACAAGCCAAAATATTAGCTGATAAATATATTGATGATGATTATGATGATGTCATTATCGAGGCGATAGAATGATTCTCGCAATTATCGCGGCCTTTATTGTGGCCGTCATAACTTCAAACATAGAGTAAAAGAAAAGGCCTCACGGCCTTTTTTTTATGTTCTTAGTATTAAAGAAAAGGCCTCACGGCCTTTTTTTTATGTTCTTAGTATTAAAGAAAAGGCCTCACGGCCTTTTTTTGTTTTACTTGACTATCGATAGCCTTTTAATCGGTTCAGGTTCTACCATACGCCTAAGCTCTGATTTTGACAACTCTCCAATATCAGGCGCAGTGAAAATATGTTTAGCCGATGTATAATCTCTACTACTTAACCGGCCTTTATCAATCCAGCCGGCCTCCTTGAGTGCATGTAGAAAAGCCGGTTGAGGGATTTTATTGCCTGATGATTGCGTTAACCGCTCGCATATCGCATGGAATGGCGACGCTATAACACCTGATGCAAACTCGCCAACGCGCAAGCGCATCATGTCCACCAAATAACTTTCAGCACTACTCATGCCTTGTTCTACTAGATTAAGCTTAAATTCCGTCATCATGGGCGCAGCACTAGGATTAAATTTACTCACGTCTCGACTATGCAACCATGATGCGATTGCTTCATAGCCTCCGCCAGTTTTAAACCATTCCCACATCGTTTGCGCTTTATCAGGACACATACGGGGCGCATGCGACCACACGCAAAACCAACGACGATCTTGTGACTCTAATTGAATAGGGACAGGATCATTAGAAAATGCAAGCACAAACACGCGGTTAAGCATGTCATAAGGGTGTAAACCTTTTCTATTGATAGTCAAAGTTTCAGGAGGCGCTGCTATGATAGGTTTTAACTTGTTAGCTAACGCGCGTCTTTCTTTAGCATCGACTTCTTTCAACTCATTGAGTATCAGGATCTCAGACTCTAAAGCATAGCCAAACGCGCTTGTAATGTTTGAGCTATCCACCAGACCACGATTTTTAAGATGTGCGCCACAAACAGCCCATATAAAAGGCGCATACATGGTATCTTTACCAGCCCCTTGATCGCCCCCATGTAGAATGGCGTGATTGATCTTGACTTCTGGGTGTTGCACTTTATACGCCATAACGTTAAAGATATGCTCTAATTCGTCATGATTACCGACTAAGGTCTTGCAATGATCTAACCAACGGGTAACGTCACCGGCAGAATGATCTGGCCTTGCATCACGCCAACGGTTACCATACAAATCACCGTCAAGAGCAGTTATAACGCTTTCACCGGCTGCATAGGTGATACCAACAAGTGTTTTTGCTCCCATAGCCTGTCTGTTTTCGTCATAACTGCTGGCGGCTTCTATCTTGCGGCCGTTATGGATCGACTTACAATCGACATGTTTATATAAAGCATTGAAAGCGGATCTGCTAACTTCACGCCTAGACTCAAGATCAAAATAGGTTTCGTCTTGAATGACATAAGCAAAACGGTTATACCATTCCTGCTTTTCAATACGCCCAAACTCTTTACGCTCGACTGCTGCAACGATATCATCAGCGTCATGGGTGAACATGTCCGAAGGTTCTAGTTTGGCTAGGGTGTCATTCATAACCGATGCTAATAACTCCTCCCGTAGTCCATGACTATGAATCGGGCCACCGTTAGCCTGTACCCACTCAAGGAAGCCTTTACTGTCTAAATGCTGGCATGACTCATGAAAGCACATATAAGCTCGGTTTAACGGGTGATAGCGCGCCATCGGGTTATTATCTGAGTGAGCCGCAGCATTAATACAATTAACACCGTACCAGCCCTCACCGTTAACCGACTCAATGACATCACCGCGCGCATCAAGCCAAGTCAGCACGTCATCTTGACCATCGTCCATCAAATCTATACGCTTAACAGTCGCTGTGTCTGCCTCAGCAGGTATAACTCCAAGTGCATTACAAATTTCAGGCAAGCTAAACTCCAGAGTAGGATCAAAAGAAGTTAACACTGATTTAAAGTTATCTCTGCCGGGCTTAAGATTGACAGAGCCGGGTAGTCTAAAGTTACGCACAGCGTTAATAGCACCACCATCTGTGAAACCTGCTAAGGCTATTGCTTTAATAGCTGCGCTAAACTCACCTTTAGTTGGCTGGTCATCAAGTCTGAACGTATACCCGTATTGATAGTTATTAGGTGAAGTCTCGATTATCCACGTAGGCGCAAGCTCAGGCGTTTTTGACTTAGTACCAACGTCATCTAGCACAAGGAACGCAACAAGCTCACAGTTAGTCGCAGAAGCGCTAGGTTTGCCATCTTTGAATCTATTGACAATGAAACTAGCAGTATTACAATACCAAGCACCTTTCCCGTCATACTTAGATGGAAGGTAGGCGGGCCAGCTACATTTTTGTGCGCCATCAGCATGAAATAGGTCTGGTTTAGCTATTTGTTTTACAAAGAGGACAGTTTCGCCTTCAGGTGCTATACTTTCTAAGTATTTTATCATTTTCCGTACCTTGTCATAATTGATAACTCGACATCCAAAGGTAAACCATTAGCCCAGACAGGCGGTTTACACATAATGGATGTCATTTTTTTTGCCATAAATTCCGCATCTTCTTCTTTACACTCCACGACAATTTCATCATGTACGTGAATGACTACATTATCTAATTGCCTAAGTGAATGGCGGAGTAAATCATTAGCTGTAGCTTGAGCGCAGTTTTCAAGTGCTATTCCACTCCATAACCTAGCGCGCGGCCATTCCTCAGCATCAGCCGCAGGTTTAAATGCAGCTTTGAGGTAGGTGACAGCGCCATCTTCAATTCGAGCGAAAGGGTAATTCAATACTCTCCCAGACGGAAGAATATACCACAGA
>Ga0114977_10002679_pt1 | contig 11448 bp, 7 predicted proteins | sample S_130805_MF_Meta_FD_87026 | JGI IMG/M metagenome (GOLD analysis project Ga0114977, IMG submission 87026) | Freshwater microbial communities from Lake Simoncouche, Canada to study carbon cycling - S_130805_MF_MetaG | ecosystem: Environmental > Aquatic > Freshwater > Lake | place: Lake...
CACCTTCATCGACATCGTGATGGGGAAGGAGAAGGCGGAGAAGGCCTTCATGGCGGGCAAGATCAAGGCGTCGAACATGGCGGACCTGATGCGCTACGCCACCTCGTTCGACATGACGAAGGGAGCGAAGGAGATTGCGGCCCGGATGACGGCGCCTGCTGCGCCCGCGGCTGCTCCGGCCGCCGCTGCGCCTGCTGCGGCACCGAGCGCGAGTTCGGTGACGGATGAGGTCTTTTCGCGGATGGCGGAGGCCTTCTTGCCCGAGAAGGGCGCCGGCTGGACGGCCAACCTGCTCTTCGACATCAAGGGGATTGGCGAATACTCGGTGGAGATTGCCGGTGGTTCGGTGAAGACTGCCAAGGGCAAGGTGGGGACCCCGACCTGTGTGATCAACTTCGCGTCGGGCGACACCTTCATCGACATCGTGATGGGCAAGGAGAAGGCGGAGAAGGCCTTCATGGCGGGCAAGATCAAGGCGTCGAACATGGGCGACCTGATGCGCTACGCGACCTCGTTCGACATGACGAAGGGAGCGAAGGAGATTGCGGCGCGCATCGCGGCTCCGGCTGCTGCGCCCGCTGCGGCTCCGGCTGCTGCACCTGTGGCTCCCCGCTCGCCCGTCGGCCTGCGCTACCGCGAACCCGCGGAGTTTGCGCGTGCCGCAGACATCGAGGCCTATGCCAAGGCCACGCGCGACAGCAACCCGCGCTATGCTGAAGGTGCCGACCAGATTGCGCCGCCGCTCTTTGCGGTCCGCGCGGTGCACAAGATGGCGCAGGGCGCCGTCATGGATCGGAGCCTCGACCTCGACCTCGGCCGATTGGTCCATGGCGAGCAGGAGATGACCTTCCACCAGGTGCTCCGTCCGTGGGATCTGATGACGCCGCGCGGCCAGCTGCTAAAGGTGGAGGAGAAGGCCTCGGGCAAGGTGATCGACCTGGGGCAGACCATCTTCGTCGACGGCGCTGCCGCAGTGGAGATTGTGAGCCGCTACTTCATCCGTGGCAGCAAGTCGGGTGGCAGCAGCGAGCCTGTGGCAGAGCCCGATCGCGGTACGCCGATCTTCACCTCCACGGCCACGCTCGAGCCCGGCCAGACGGTGGACTACGCCGCCGCCTCGCGCGACGACAACCCCATCCACACCGACGAGAGCATCGCCATGGCGGTGGGCTTCCCCTCGGTCATCGGCCACGGCCTGCTGACGATGGCCTTTGTGCAGCGGGGCGTCATCGACAACCTGCTTGCGGGAGAGGCTGCCAACCTCAAGCGGCTCAAGGTGCGCTTCTCCAAGCCGGTGCTTCCGGGCGATGAGATCACCACCCGTGGCTGGCTCAAGAGCGAGGCGAACGGCCGCCGCATCATCGAGATCGAGTCGGTGAACCAGCGTGGCGAGAAGGTCATCACCAACGGCGAGGCCGAGCTGGCTTAGGCCGGTTCGCAAACGCGCGAAGGCGAGGGTCGGGCTTCCGGCCCTCGCGCCGTTTTTGGCTCAGGCGAAGCGCAGGTCAGATCGTCCAGTCGCGGGGCTGCAGCGCGGCCACCATGCGTGCCTCGTCGGAGCCCGGTGCGGGGTGGTGGTCGTAGGCCCAGGAGGCGTTGGCGGGCATCGACATGAGGATGGACTCGATGCGGCCGCCGGTGCGGAGGCCGAACTGGGTGCCGCGGTCGTTGACCAGGTTGAACTCCACGTAGCGGCCTCGTCGGAGGAGCTGCCACTGGCGGTGGTGGGGTTCGAAGGGGGTGTTGTCGCGCCGACGAGCGATGGGGAGGTAGGCGGGGATGAAGGCCTGGCTGGCGTCGCGCAGGAAGGCGAAGCTCTCCTCGGGCCGGGTCATCATGTGGTCGAAGAAGATGCCGCCGACGCCGCGCATTTCGCCGCGGTGGGGGATGGTAAAGTAGCGGTCGCACTCCTCCTTCATGGCGGTGTGGTTGGCGACCTCGGGGTGGGCGTCACAGACCGTCTTGAGGGTGGTGTGGAAGTGGCGGGCGTCTTCTTCGAAGAGGTAGTTGGGGGTGAGGTCTGCGCCGCCGCCGAACCAGCCCGTGCTGCCCCGCTCCATGCGCCGGTAGTTCATGTGGACGGTGGGTGCGAAGGGGTTGTGCGGGTGGAGCACGAGCGAGACGCCGACGGCGCGGAAGTGGTGGCCGTCGCCCGGCATATGGGTTGGTGCGACGCTGCCGAAGCGGCCCTCGACGACCGATAGGTTGACGCCGCCGCGCTCGAAGAAACGGCCATTCTCGATGACGCGCGTGCGACCCCAGCCGCGGAGGATGGGTGCGGCGGGGTTGTCGCTCTCTTCCAGCTCTTCGCGCTCCCAGTCGTCGCGCCGGAAGGTGGCGCCGCCCTCGAGCTCCTCCACCGCAGCGAGGATGCTCTCCTGCAGGGCGATCATGTGGTCGGTGGCGCGGTCGAAGAGCGACGGAGAAGACATGGCAGCGGCTCCCTTGCGGTGGTGGTGCGGGCGTTAGCAGCGGCCGTGACGCGGCGCACCTTTCCAATCTGGTGTGGTGGTTCTAGAGGACAGTCGGCGACGGGAGGCACCGGTTGCTACGAGCGAGGTGAGATGATGCGAGCGATTCCCTGTCGAGTGCTGGCCCTGTTCGTTGTGACGGGTCTTGCGGGCTGCCAGAGCGAGCTCCCTGTGCGGAACACGGACCGCTCGTCGGGCGGCTCGAGCTCGGGCGATGGCGACACTGGCGTGGCCGACAGCGGCGCCAGCGACACGGGCGCTACCGACAGCGGCACCACCGATACCGGAACCGCTGATACCGGCACGGCCGATACGGGCACCGCTGACACGGGTGTAGCAGACAACTGGCCGGCCTCTTGGACGCGGCTCGAGGCCGACGCGCTGGCGGAGGTCAATGCGGCGCGCGCGCGGGGGGCCGATTGCCACTCGGAGGGTGTCTTTGGGCCGGCGCCTGCGCTCCGTCTCAACCCCATCCTCGTGGGCACCGCACGGGCCATGAGCCAGGACATGGGCGACCGGAACTTCTTTGACCACACCAACCCCGATGGCCTCGACCCCTTCCAGCGCATGGAGGCCGCCGGCTACAGCGGTGGTGCGATGGGCGAGAATATTGCTGCCGGCTATTCGACCGGCGCGGAGGTGGTGGCGGGCTGGCTCTCGAGCGACGGCCACTGCCGCATCATGTTGGACCCCGATTTTGGTGTCATCGGCATCGGCTTCGCGAACGTGCCGGGCTCCGACTACACCGAATACTGGACGCAGAATTTCGGCGATCGCTAGCCGATGCGCTCTTCGGCCGGTGCGGTCCGCTTCGCCGCCGGCGCGAACCCGTGCCGCGCCATGAAGCCGGCCATCCGTTCGTCGACCTCGTCAGGCGTGAGGCCGCAGGCTTCGAGGCTGTAGTCGTGGCTGCTCGCAAAGCGGGCCTGGCGCCGGTCGGCCGCGGTGAGGGCCTCGCGGAAGTCTGGTGCGATCTCCCAGCCGAAGTGCTCGTAGATGGCCTCCACAGCCGCGCTCGGCTTGGCAACCAGCTGCTGGTAGTCGAGCACAAAGCGGCGCTCCTCCGGGAGGCGCGCGATGAAGGCCTCGTAGGTGTTGCTGTAGTCCATGAGGAGGTCGGCCCAGGCCCGGGTCGCGGCGGGGTTGTAGGCGAGGTCGGGTGAGTGGAGCCGCCAGGGGCGGGAGAACATGCTGACGCCCGACGCCACCGTCTCGTGCGGGTCGCGGACCAGGTAGATGAAGCGGGCGTCGGGGAAGGCCTCGTCCAGCGTCTCGATGCGGCCTGCGAGCAGCACATTCTTGAGGAGCAGGGTGCGGCGCTGCGGGTCGAGCGAGGCCTGCTTGCTCATGTAGCGCCGGAGGAAGGCGATGAGCGTGGCGCGGACGGGGGCCGGCATGAGGTCGATGTAGCGCAGGTGTCGCAGCTCTTCGGTGAAGGGGAAGGCGAGCCACATGGCAGGCGTGAGCATGGGGAAGCACCAGAGGCACTCGTCTTCTTCGGGGCGCATGAGGCCGGTGGCGTGGATGCCGTCCCAGCCTGCGAAGGCGGTCCGTTCGATGGCGCCGATGAGGCGTGCGACGGGGCTGCCGATGAGGCGGTCGAGCGCCGCGAAGGCGTCGTAGATTTTCCGGCTGCTGACCGCCGGGAACATGCTGTCGAACATGGTCAGGAAGCGGAAGCGGGCCCGGTCTTGCGCCATCAGTCCGTGGAGGAAGGTGGTGCCGCTGCGGGGCACCGCGACGACGATGACGGGGGCCGGCGTGGGGGTGGCTGCCGCCGTCGGAAAGAGCAGCGCATCGAGCGCGTCGAAGAGCCAGTTCTGCGTGATGACGAAGAGGTAGTAGGCCACCAGCAGCGAGATGCCGGCGAGCCGTCGCAGTCCGAACCAGCGGCGCGAGAAGAGGGCGCGCAGGATGATGCGGAGGGTGGGGAGGTGGGGGAACAGGGCGGGCTCCAGTGCTGGCGTTCGCCTCTTCGCGGGGAGGGTGCTGCTGTGTCAACCGGAGAGGCGCGGTCCAAGGCGCAGGAAGGTTGCACGACGGCCTGCAAGTCACCACGATGCGCCCCGAACGTAGAGGAGGACGCCGTGTCGAAGTCGCTTGTAGAGGAGCTGTTGGCCAAGGGGGTAGAGATCCCCGCGCCGTCGTCGGTGGTGGTCGAAGACCTGGATGTTTCGCGCATCGAGGCGGGCGTGGTGCTCTACCCCGGCTGCGTCGTTCGCGGCGCCGAGACGCTGCTGCGCGCCGGCACCAGGCTCGGCCGCGCCGGCGGTGGCTTCTTCGAGAATGTGCGCTGCGGCGAGCGGTGCGACCTCTACGGCGGCTACTTCGAAGACGCCGTGTTTCTCTCCGACGTGACCATGCGCGGCCACGCCGAGGTGCGGGGCGGAACGCTGCTCGAGGAGGGCTGCGAGGCGGCCCATCATGTTGGCTACAAGATGACCGTCTGCCTGCCCTATGTGGTGGCGGGGAGCCTCATCAATTTCTGCGACGCGCTGGTCTCCGGCGGCACGAGCCGGAGCGACCACAGCGAGATTGGCAGCACGCTGGCGCTCTACAACTTCACGCCCTGGGGCGACAAGTATGCGAGCCTCTTCGGCGGCGTTGCACGCGGTGTTTTCCTGCGCGAGCGGCCCATCTTCGTCGGCGGCCAGACACAGGTGGTGAGCCCCGTGCGGGTGGGCTTCGGCGCAGTGCTGACGGCCGGCTCGGCGGTGCGGCGCGACGTGCCCGAAGACCGGCTCTACGGCGAGGCGACGACGGTCATCGATGAGCCCTTCGATGCGGTCCGCTATGGCGCGCTGCTGCCCAAGTTCGACGCAACGCGGGAGTACACCGGCAACCTCTGGGCGCTCATCGCCTGGTATGAGCGGGTGCGGATTCCGACCGCCAAGGATGCGCTGGAGCTGGCGCTCTACGAGGCCGCGCTGCAGCAGCTCCGCGCGGGCGTGACCGAGCGTGTGAAGCGGCTCGGCAAGGTGGCCTCCAAGCTCGAGGCGTCGCGGCTCTCGCACGAGGCTGCGGCGCAGGCCGGTGGCGAGGCTGCGGCCCGTCACGCCAAGCGTGCTGCGGAGCATGCGGCGGTGCAAGCTGGCTGGCCCGCCTGGGAGGCCGCGATGAAGCGGCCGGAGATGCCACCGCTCGAGGCGCTCGACACCGTCGCGGCGAGCTATCTCGCCTGGCGCGGTGACATCGGTCGCCCGCTCGTCGACTTTGTGCGCAAGGGCGTGACCGATGCGCAGCGGTTGGCAGCCACGGAGGCGCTCGCGCAGGTGGTGCAGGCGGTATCGAAGTGAGGTGGCTCGCTGCGCCGCTCCTCGCGTTGCTCCCTTCCGTCGCCGCCGCCCAAGAGGCTGCGCCGATGAAGGAGCTCGCCATCCTCCCGCGCCAGATCGCGGCACCGAAGGTCACGGGCTCGCTCGCACAGCTCTCGCTCTCGCTCGACGGCCAGGCCACGGAGAGCGCCTGGGCCGACGCGATGCCGCTCACAGGCTTCTCGCCCTTCTCGCCCGACGACGAGGGTGAGGCCGGCTTTGGCGTGACCGGCCGCATCCTCCGCACCCCCGATGCGCTCTGGTTCACCGTCGAGGTCGCCGTCCCTGAATCGCAGCTCAACCGCGGGCTCGGCCCCCGCGACGGCTTTCCGAGCGGCGACTATGTGGAGCTCCAGCTCGACCCCTTCGCGACCGGACTGCGCGCCTATTCTTTCGTCGTGAGCGCCTCGGGCCAGCTCCGCGATGCGACGGTGAACGATGTCGCCTCTGCCGACCCCTCGTGGGACTCGCTCTTCGACGCGGCCGTGACCGTCTCGCCGGACCACTGGACCGTGGAGGCGAAGATCCCCTTCTCGTCGTTGCCGCATCCCACGGATGGCACCGCCTGGCGCATGAACCTCTTTGCCTCGAGTTGGCACCTCCAGCAGACCGTGGTCTGGTCGCACATCCAGCGCGACCTGCCCAACCGGCTCTCGCAGGCCGGCCGGCTGGGCGGCATGGAGGGCCTATCCAGCTCCGGCGGCCTCTCGCTCTTCCCCGCTGTGACGCTCGACGCCTCCAACAAGGATGGTGGCTTCTCCTTCGACGGGTTGAAGCTGGGCCGGACCGGTCTCGAGGCCGAGGGCGGCGCGCTTCGCCCGAGCCTGGGCGCGCTCTGGCAGCCCAAGCCGCAGAGCCGCGTCGAAGCGGTCTGGAACCCCGACTATTCGCAGGTCGAAGCCGATGCAGGCCAGCTCGCGGTGAACAACCGCTTTGCCCTCTACCTCGAAGAGAAGCGCCCCTTCTTCCTCGAAGGCCAGGACCTCTTCACGCTGCCGACGCAGCTCATCTACACCCGCTCCATCGGCCGTCCGCTCTATGCGATGAAGGGACTGACGGAGTGGTCGTCGGGCCGCGCCGGCGTGATCGCCGCCTACGATGTGGAGACTGCGCGCCGCCGCGCTGACGGCGAGAGCTTCGTCTTGGCCGAGCGGAGCCAGTTCGATGCCGGCGAACGCAATGTGGTGGGTCAGACGCTGACCTATCGGCAGGCCGACCCAGAAGGGTCAGGCGACGAGAAGTCCACCAACCTCGTTGCCGGTGTCGATGGCTCCTTCTACCTGCTCCCCACGCTCCGCCTGAAGAGCGACCTCGCAGCGAGCCACACCGAGCAGGGCAACCTGGCGCCGGATGGCACGGCCGCCAACACCACGCTCACCTGGGAGCAGAAGAAGTTCCGGCTCGCGACGCAGTGGCAGCGCATCGATGACGACTTCCGCGCCGATGTCGGCTTCGTGAACCGGGTTGGCTACCAGATGGTGAAGGCCAAACTCGACGGCTACTACCGCAGCAGCGAGGGCCGCGTGAGCTACGCCAGCCCCGGCATCTGGCAGCAGCAGTACTGGGACATGGAGGGCAACGAGGTGGAGAGCGTCACAGGCGCCAACACCTACATCCAGACCGCCGCGCGGAGCTGGCTCTTTGCCTCCGCTACCTACAACCGGGAGCGCGAGGAGCAGACGGGCGCCTGGCTCGAGACGCCCTCTTCCGAGATTGCCGCCGGTCTGGAGCCAACCGACTGGCTCGCTGCGGAGGGCGGCGCCCGCGTTGGCAACACCGTGCTGCGCGACGAATCGATCCTCGGCATCAATGCCGCCGGCGAAACCAACCCGGCGCGCGTCGGCTTCGAACTCTCGCCCTACGCCGACGCCGTCATCCGCCCCTTCCCCTCCATGGCGCTCACGCTCGACTGGCAGTCACGCGAACTCTTCGACGAGGCCGGCGGCCGCGAGCTCTCGCGCCAGCACATCCTGCGCGGCAAGCTGCAGCACTGGTTCCACCGCACGGCCGACTTCCGCTACATCTACGAGTGGGACAGCCTGGCCGAGGTGGCCACGCAGGACCTTCTCTTCTCCTATCAGCCGATGCCCGGGACGGTCTTCTACTCGGGCCTCCATTTCGATGGCGCGACTGACGCCGATCCCGCCGCCTGGAGCCTCTTCATCAAGGGTTCGCTGCGGCTCGAGGCGCTCTAGCGGCTACGACCGAAGGATGGGCGCAAAGCCCGGGTTGCGGGCCCGCTCGAGCAGCGCGCGGAGCAGGCCGAGCCGCTCGCCGTCATCCAGCGAAGGCGCGAGCGTGTCGGCCTCGCCGAGCAGGCGGATGGCGACCGGTTTGAGCGCGTCGGCGACGGCCATCAGCTCGGGACGGACGGCATCGAGGTCGGCCTCGCGCGCCGCGAGTTCGAGCTGTCGGATGGCCTCTGCGAGCAGGCTGCGCAGGCTCTCGCACATGGAGGGCACGGGCTCCGCTGTGCCGATGGTGTCGCGCAGCCGCACGAGCAGCGGCAGCGCCTTCAGCACAGAGGTGGCGCGGCCGATGCCGAAGCCGAGATAGAACCAGGCCTGCAGGCGGGCCATCTGCTTGGCGTCGGCGATGTAGGACCAGCGGTTGACGATGTCGAAGACGCCGTTGGTGAGGAGCAGCCGGTAGTCATCCACGCCGTTGGGCAGCGGCCACGCCACGCCGTGCGCGGCGCCGACGAGGGCGCAGAGTCCCTCCATCCGCTCGCGCGTCGCGAGCGCATCGTCGGAGACCAGCGTGAAGGCGTGGGTCAGCGGCTCGAGCCCGCCTGCGGCCGGCGCGGCAGCGGCCACCACCTCCATGCCGTCGAAGAAGAAGCCGGAGGCCGATGCGAGGTAGCCGAGCTCGAAGGCCTGCGCCGGCTGCATCTCAGCGGTCGCTGCGGACGAGGATCACATACTCCCAGTCGTTGAGCGTGAGCGAGATGTTGCCGCCGCTCACGGTGGCGGTGCGTGTGCCGCCGAGCGCGTCGCGGAAGGTGGCGCCTTCGATGCCGAGCGCGGAGACGGAGATGGGCGAGATGGTGGCCGGTGCCCCCTTGTTGAAGGCAACGATGGCCACGTCGCCGCCGCCGGCGTCGCGGGCGTAGGCGTAGAAGGAGTCGTTGACCCAGAGCTCGCGGTAGTCGCCGCGCCGGAGTGCGGTGGAGTCGGCGCGGGCGCGGCCGATGGCCTGCACGCGGGAGAGGATGCGGGCCTGCTGTTCGGAGAGGTCGGCGCCGAACTTCATCATGCGCCGGTTGTCCGGGTCGCCGCCGCCGTAGAGGCCGATCTCGTCGCCGTAGTAGATGAGCGGGAGCCCGGGCTGGGTGAGGGTGAAGGCGAAGGCGAGCGACAGCCGGTTGACGACGTTCCACGTGGAGCTGTTGGTGGTGGTCATGGGATCGGCCACGTTGCCCCAGGGGTCGATGCCGCCGGGTGCGTAGACCACCTGCGAGAAGCGGGGGATGTCGTGGTTGCCGAGGAAGGGGCTCATCCACTTCCAGGCGGTGCCGTAGGCGTCTCGGCCGACAGCGACACGGGCAGCGAGGTTGCGGAAGGTGCCGCCGCCGCCGAAGGCGTCACGGATGGGCCACATGAGCGGGAAGTCGAACTGGGCGCGGAGCTCGTAGTCCGACACGTAGTTCATGATGAGGCCGTGGCCGTCTTGGCCCGTGAAGGTCTCGCCGACGGTATAGATGGGCATGCCGCCGCCCCGCTCGAAGCGGTCCTTCAGCATCTTCGAGATGCGCCTCATAATCACGTGATCCATGTGTTTGGCGGCGTCGATGCGGAGGGCGTCCACATCGAACTCGGTCACGAACCAGGCCACATCTTCGGCCATCTGCTGTGTGATCTCGTGGTTCTTGTAGTTGAGGTCGGGGAGGTAGCCGATGAACCAGCAGCCGATGGGGTTGGTGTCCCAGTTGCAGGCGCCGGGCGAGGTGGTGCAGTTGCAGGGTGCGGCGGTGAACCAGGAGGGCTTGCCGGTCACATACTCGTGCTCTGCGTGCACATGGTTGAGCACGAGGTCGAAGAGCACCCGGATGCCACGGGCATGTGCCGCGGCGATGAGCTCGCGGAGGCGCTGTTCGGCTGTCGCTCGGTCGTCGCCGAAGCGCACCTCGATGCGTCGTGCCGACGTGGGCCAGTAGCCGTGGAAGCCGGTGAAATCGTGGGTGCCGTCGGTGGCGATGTAGTCGGTGTCGGGGTTGTCGTAGACGGGCGAGAGCCAGAGGAGGTTGACGCCGAGCCGGTCGAAATAGCCCGACTCGATCTGCTGGATGACACCGGCAAAGTCGCCGCCCTGGTAGTTGGCCTCCGGCCGCACATTCGGCACCGGTCCGAAGGCGGCGGAGGCGGTCCCCGCGTCGCTGTTGGCGAAGCGGTCGGTGAAGACGAAGTACATCGTCGCGTCTTGCCAGACGAAGGGGGTCGGCTCGTTCCAGAGCGGGATGAAGAGCTCGCGTGCGGCGCGGCCAAACTCGTCGCCGGCGAGGATGCGGACGGAGTTCTTTCCGGTCGGCAGCGCGGTGGTCCGGAGGTGGATGGTTCCGGCCTCCGCGTCGACCTCTGCGGTGACGGTGCGGTTGCCAACGGTGGCGATGATCTGTGCGGCGTCGAGAGGCACGCCGTCTGCGGCGGCGACGAACTGGGCTGTCACGTCGACGGTCGTGGCGTCGGAGGTCGCGGAGAGGGTGTAGAGGTCGGGTGTGGTGCAGTCTGCAATGGCGAGCAGCCGGTTCTCGGAGCCGCCGACCCACTTGGTGTCGTAGCCTGCCGCAGCGACCGATGCGGGCACCTCGGTGCCGTCCCACTCCCAGCTTCCATCGATGAAGAACTTGTAGCCGTACTCGCCGGGCGCGAGCGCGACGGAACCTTCGAAGATGCCGTTTCCGTCGGGGTCGGTGAGGGGTGTCGCGCTGGTCGAAAAGCCGTTCCATTCACCCGCCGCGAACACCGTTGCAGGGTTACCTGGCGGGTCGAAGGAGAGGCGGCCGAGGCAGTCGCGGACGGGGTAGGGGAAGGCGGGCGTGCCGGTGTCGCCGGCTGTGTCAGCGGAGGTGTCTGCGGCCGCGTCTGTGGAGGTGTCCGATGCGGTGTCGCCGCTGCTGTCTGCCGCGGTGTCGGCGGCATCCTCACCGCCGTCAGAGAGGCCTGTGTCTCCGCCGCTTCCGGCGGTCGTGTCGTCCGTCGCATCTGCGACGCCGGTATCCTCGCCGGTATCTTCGCCGCCCGCCGCGGCGTCTGCGGTGCCCGTGTCTTCCGCTACGAAGAGGCAGATCGGCGCCGACGCGCAGCCGTCATCGAGGCAGTCCACGAGGCCGTCTTGGTCGTTGTCCTGCCCATCATCGCAGCTACGATCGCTTACCCCTTCATCGGTGGGCGAGCTCTTCTCAATCACCGCGCAGCCGGAGAGACCGAGGAGGATGGCAAGGGCCAGGAGGTTGCGCTGGGTCATGCGGAGGCCATGGTCAGAGACAGTGTCGCGACGAGGTAGAGCCTACACGCAGCCGCTGCAAGGTTGCGGCGCGGTCAGCGCTGCTCGGCGGCCCGCTTCTTGGCAGCCGCGAGCACGGGCAAACGGAGCGCGCCGCTCTTGGCGAGCCGCTTGGCCGTCTCGAGCGGGAGCCGCGCGACGAGCCGCTCCGCCACATGCAC
>Ga0114977_10002680_pt1 | contig 11448 bp, 3 predicted proteins | sample S_130805_MF_Meta_FD_87026 | JGI IMG/M metagenome (GOLD analysis project Ga0114977, IMG submission 87026) | Freshwater microbial communities from Lake Simoncouche, Canada to study carbon cycling - S_130805_MF_MetaG | ecosystem: Environmental > Aquatic > Freshwater > Lake | place: Lake...
AATCTGAGTTAGATGATGACGATGATGATTTTGGTGTTCTTTCAGTTCACAACATACACCTGTGATGAATCTGAGTTAGATGATGACGATGATGATTTTGGTGTTCTTTCAGTTCACAACATACACCTGTGATGAATCTGAGTTAGATGATGACGATGATGATTTTGGTGGCCATACTCAGCATTAATTAAAAAAGGGGCTTAATCGCCCCTTAGTTTTACGCTTTAATCTTTGATGTCATAGTCGTACTCATCTTCGTTTTGATTTTCATAAAAATCTTTATTCCTGATCATACCCGCATACTTTTCTTCCATCGCTTCACGACCTTTGCCAAAGGTAAATCCAAATATTGAATTTTCTTTAGCTCTGTTGGCAGTTTTTATCGACTGTCTTTTATGTTTTGCAAGGATTGGTCTGTCTGGGTATTTATCATTATACGCATCTATTTTATTGTCAATCTCAGTAGTATCGCCATCAGCGTCCTCTATCTTACGATACTCGCCTAACAACGTGGTTCTTTTATTCTCAGCAAAACTAACATCTGTTTTAGCAGACCGCGCAATTTCCTCACCCTGCATAACTTTGTATGGGCTAATACCAAATGCTTGTTTACCAATATCCCAAGGTGTAAAAGATTCTTTAGGGATAACTTGATCCCCTTTAGCATTAATCTTACCTTCGGTGGCAAACCTGCCAGCCATCATAACGTTCTTAACCAACGCACTAGGCACAAGTTTTTCAATGGCTCGTTCGGTCTCACCACTTGTGAATAGTTTTAATCCATCCGAAACGTTAACAACCAATGAACCCGCCGCACCACCAAAGGTTTCAAACAATCTATCTTTTACTGACACGTCCAATGTGTCATGTGTTTCTGACTCATGAACCATCGGTATAATTTCATGGGCACCTAATCTTTGTGACAACTTAAGATCAAGTATTGTTGACAGTGGGCCGTCTAATAAAATATTAATAAACGACTCATCAACATTTTTAGCTTCCAAGTACGATCTGAAGTCAGCCTTATAGTTATGCCACTCATCATCACTTAACAGGTCTTTGATAAGGTCATTTGCCCCACCAATCAAACCCGCGGCAGGTAAACCCAACGCACCTGCGAACAGCCAATGCATTGCCATTATACCTGTCAAATGCTTGACAGCTTCTTTACGCTCATGACCATCTTTACTGGCAAGGTTTAGTGCAGACTTAGCCATAGAGAATAATAATTTAGCCCCGTATTGTTGGAACTGCCATACTACTCTGGCCATATCACCTTTGGTTAATGTGGCTCTACCTGTAGAACCAAAGTCACCCATATCCAAATAAACAGAATCAATCGCTTTTTCCACAGCTTGATCATGTGTCATACCAGATTTCATATTGGCAATATAAGACGCTGTAGCTACAATTTGACGTGATGCCGATTCCATTTCAGCAAAAGGTTGAGACATGATCGCCATAAGGTTTGTCGCTTTTTGCATGACGTTCTCATGCGCACCTGTTGTTCTACCTTTACCACTAAACGCCTCAGCGCGTACACCACTTGTTATGATACCTTCTTTTAAAAAGCTATCATAAGCCGTCTCAATATTAAACTGATCAGCATGGGTAGCATTACCTATTAACTTTTTATAACCGTTGTTTTTTGCCTCATACTTTTTTGCTCCACGCTGCATGTTAAAAAACCCAACGTCTTTACCAATACCGCTACTAATATATAAGTTGATCGCGGCAGTCATAGCAGAGTGGGCCAACACGTAACCGTGCGTCTTACCGATGCTCGGTATACCTTGCAATGCGATAGAGGATAACTGTAGTAACGCAGATGCTGGTGAGGTCAAGTAATAACTAAACGCAGCGCCTGTGGCAAAGTTAGATATTGGGCCAGTTAGCTTAGGGTGTAACGCATCAAGAATTTCTCTGTTGAACGCCTCATAATACGTGTTGGCTTTTACAACATCGCCCTCAAACGTGCCTCGCATAATCTCACCATGCAGGTTCTTTTTAATATCCAGCAAACCAGAGGTGATACTACGACCTAGCTTTATTCTAGGTAGCTGTCTTGACATATTCATAGTGTAGCTATCAAAGGCCCTAAACACATCATTAGAGTAACCCGGAGTGCCTTTACGATGAATAAACTGCTTACCAATACTTTGATCAGACTTACCCATCAAATGCATCTGAAACACAAAATCCTTTAGCCCTTCTTTAGAATCTTCAGGTGCACCTTCAAAAGATTTATCTATCTGCGCATACAAATCCATCATTGATTTGTTGTCACCAATCATCTCTTTATTAAACTGTTTTATGTCAGGGACAATATAGCCATTTACTTTTACATTAGTTAAGAATTTTTTAGCCTCTGATGATGTGTCAAACTTAGTAAACTTTTTAATAAGTTTGCCTGTGTCTGGATCAGTGTCCCCATCAGTATACGCAACACCGTATTTACCAAAACGCATCAAAGGAAAATAATCACCTTTACCCTCAATGTTTTTCATTTGTTCTTTAAACACTGCAAGCTGCTTTGCTATAATTTCAGGGCTAATACCAGATGTTTTTATACTGTGCTCGTAAGCCTCCTTATACTCCTTCATTGACTTCTTATAGTGATCGGCCATTTCACCATAAACACGCTTACCATCAGGGTTTAATTTTGCATAGTTTATTTGCAATGCTTGTAAACGATGAATTAATTGAGCAAAACCTTTTGGTCTGTCGGCTTCTAACTTAGCAATCTTGGCATTAATGTTTCCTTCTTCACCAACCTTTGCTCGTGGCGATACACCTAATAATGTTGTTTCAGATTGCACGTCACTAAGTAACTTTAACTGCTTGTGGTTCTTCTTAATGTAAGGGTTAAAGCTATTCTTACGCATGTTAGCCATTTCGGTTAACTTCTTGTCGCGCATACCCGATAACTCACGAGTAAGTTTTAATACTTCCTTACCACCCTTTAGATACTTTGCTCCAAGCTCATAGTTGCCCGAAGCGCTGAAGATACTAAGAAATGCAGGTAGAACTTTATCACTTGCACTATCCGCTTGCTTTTTAAATGACTCAACTTCGTCTTCAAACGTTTGTTTTATTGAGTAACGTATATCAGGGTTTTCAGTAGAGAACGCGCCTGTATTACCTGTGGCCGACTTGATTTGATTAGGGTTAAAAACTAAAATTTCAGCGCCTTCCAGTTGATTTGCTTGTTCTCCAATAACACCATCATAATTATTTTGTTTTAATATTTTATTTCTAAATTCAACGTCTTCATAAAAACGATCATCCACATCATCCAAAGCCGAATCGTTTGAAATATTAAAATCTTTAACGACACCATCCCCATGTGGTTTTTTAATATTTAAAAAAGCTTCTACAATCCTATCTTCTCCAAACTCTAAAGCGTCTTCTTTATCAGTAGAAAAATAAACACCTGTACCTTGACCTTCAGCAAATGAAGGTTTGAAAGTGTTAAAATCTTTTGTAGTACCATGATAAACCACCAACGGCTCACCATTCTCATCAACAACCTTACTAGCATTTGCAGGGTCATTTTCCCAATCACCAAACCACTTTTTAAACTCAGGTGTTCGGACTTGAGCGTGTTGCATGGAATTTAGTTTAGACGGTTTACCATTAGGTGCAAGCAATACACCTTTACTAAACGCAGTTTCTTTACGAGCAGTTCTTTCAGAAGTACTAGCTTCTCTGCGTAACGCAGAAACAGCAAGCTGTCTTGCGTCAGCTTCTGTAAGCCTAATGTTTGCACCAAAAGTGGTACGCATAAAGTTACGAATAGCGGCGATAATTCTACGCACCAACGGTAGGTGACGACTGTTTTCAACAAGGTACGCTAGTGCTTCTTCAGCACGTAAGTTGTCTGGTGTGTTTTTAGGAATAGCTGCGCGAGCCGCATCAAACTCTTTGCCTTGATTGGTCATGGCTTGATTCTTAACATCTTCCCACACCTTAGCACCAAGCATCTTTTCCATGCCAGCATGAACCCCGGCTTCGTGCAAGGCTACATTCTGCATGGATTCTGGTGTAAGTTTATTAGCAACGTAATGCGTAACGCCATTGGCGGTAGTCATACCCTGAACATTCGCAGGGTGATTCTCACCGGGCAGTGTTGCTTGCGTGTCATGAATAACAGCCTTGCCCGTTCCTACCAGCCGCCTCATTTCAGGCGTTAATGTACGTTTTAACTTTTCAGCTGTGAAACCTGTTGTTGATGAAGATGGCGCTGCTGAGTACAGGTATTCGTTTTTAGCTTTAGCGCCACGTTGAGCGTTTTTAGCTAGTACAAGTGCGCCTATTTGTATTACACGATCAGCGCTGGTGATAGGTTCTTGAGTTTCACGGTCATAAAAATAACTATGACGTTCAGGATCCATACCGACTTGTCGCCAATCACCCTCACCTTTATTATATTCATCCATAGCCTGCTTAGCTTCAGCTTCAGCTTGTTCCGGTGTATGGTTTTCCCACTCACCTTCCATTGTGGCTATGGGTGTTTTAGATGTTGGTATCTCTTTGCCCGCACGTTTATCAAAAACAGGTTTTCTAGTAGCTATTGCCAAAGAGGGTTTTTCTTTAAGCTTCATAGTAACATTGTTAATAATACTAGTGCTTCTATGAGCTATTGTTTTTGCCCCTTCGTGTATGGTTGGTATCCAACGATTAGCATTTGTATACGCGGGGATGTCTAAACGAACATTAACCTTTTTACCTTCTTCAATATTGGCGTTAAGCTTATCTTTTTTGTCTTGACCTGAAAGTGCCGCCCACATGTCCTCATTTGATTCAGGTTTTGGAACATAGTTATATGCTGTTACAGGTTTATTTTCATTAACTAGTTTTTGATAATCCTCATGCGTTATTTCACCACGTTCAATTTGTCGTGCACCTTCTGTTAGTTTTGCACTACGTTCAGCCGCCTCTTTGTTGGTCATATCCAATCTAGCTTTCTGTTCAACAGTAGCGTCAGGGTATCTGTCTGATATTTTAGAAGGTTCTTCTTGAGCTACCGAATATCTAGGTGCTTCTGTAGGTTTTATCTTATTGAAGTTTTCTTCAGCTTGCTCAAAAGATATTTTGCCACCACTGTTAGTTATCTGTGAGCGAATAAAATCTTGCTTGGTATAATCGGCACCACCTATAGTTACCGTTTCGTCTGGGTTTACTATGGTTTTTAACTTATCAAGTTGTTCATTAAGTTTTGCTCTTTCTTCTAAGGTTTCACCATGCGCTTGTTCAAACTCAGCGTCTGTATTATAAAGCTTCCTAATACTTTTATATGTTTGATCAGATAAACCTAACTCTTGCGCTCTAGTTTTTGGAGCTTCGGTTATTGGTGTATCCGCTTCGGTTATTGGTGTACCCGCTTCGGTTATTGGTGTACCATCTTCGGTTGTGGCGCTTACTTGTTCGGTAGCTTGTTCGGTAGCTTGTTCGGTAGCTTGTTCGGTAGCTTGTTCAGTCATAGGGGCAACCGCTTTAGGCGCAGTAGTTGACACGTAGTCTTCATCAGCAACTGTAGTTACAGGTACATCAACCCTATTTCGTAATAGCTCAAACGCTTCTTGCGTACTCATACCTTCGTTGTTTTGAGCCAACGCACGAGCCATAGCGGGGCCATAGTTTCTAAATCTTTCAGCATCTAACTCAGCATCACCATCGGCAATGGCTATTGCATCAGCAGCTAATTCTTCACGAGCTTGTTTGGCATCAGACGCAGCAACATACGCTTGCGGTGCGCCCATAACAGTTGCAGCGCCACCACCAGCGGCAGCGCCACCAGCGACAGATTCTTTAACATCTGCAAAAGCCTCATCACCTGTTAAAGGTTTACCTGCGGCGTAACGTTCTAATTCTCTTTGTATCCCTTCTGTTGGCCCTTCTGTAATAACGCCACGGGCAGTGTGTTTTATTAGTTCACCACCAAATGTTTTGTTAATCTCTTGCGCGGCGGCATCTCTTGCAGCCCTACTTATACCGGGTATTTTCATACCAAGGGTAAACCTATCGGCAATTAGGTCAAGTGCACCTGCGGCAATAGATGGCAGTATCGCCTTTTCAGGATCAAGTTCACCAGCAGCTTTTGCCGTATCCATCTGCTCATCAATCATTGATCCAAATTCTTGAACAATGGCTGCAACAATACCTGCAGGGATTGCAAGTGCGCCACCTGAAACAGCACCAGCAGCCAAACCTGCAGCCAATGGGCCAGCCGTTGCTGGTGCTGATTCAACAATCTTTTTGCCAACATAACCCGGAATCTTTTTAAGGGCAGCCCACACACCTTCGTTTTTAGCTGTATCTTCGATCTCTTGAAAGGATGTAGCCTTTGGCCCTTTAGCTTCAGCCTCAGCCATCAACTTATCGTGGGCTTGATTGGCTTCTAATCTTTTCTGTACATCTTCATCATAACCTAATAGCGATTCTATACCTGTAACAACACCTTGCCCAGATTGCTTTACACCCTCAATACCTCGACCCAACGCTGCGCCAAAAGTGCCTTGTTGTTCAACAGGTTTTGCTTGGGCAGCTTGCGCATCTCGCTCCTTTTTATCTTGAAGATACCAAGCAACTTCATCTGGCGTTAGCCCTTCAATTTTAGGTAAGTTAGACGGCGGTGCAACTGTCGCATCTTCAAGGTATTTCCCACGCTTACCCATAACAGAGTTAGCATAACTTCTGTTTTCAGAAGGGTCTTTACTTCCGTAATATCGTCCTAACGCCCATATTTCTTTTTGCCCTTGGTCAAGGGTAGGATTAGCTTTATCTATTAGACCACGTAACTTATGCGCACCCGCATGAATATTATACTCAGGGTCACTTGCCAGTAATGCTGGGTCATACTCAGGATTCCATTTAGGGATCATTTGGGTTAAACCAAGAGCATTACTTGTTCCCGGAGTTAATGGTCTACCGCTCTGATCAAACTGTCGAAAATTAGATTCCTGCTCAATCAAAGCTTTTAAAAGGTCTGGTGAAACACCTTTACTTTTAGCAGCTTCTTGAATATATCTTTCATAGTTTTCAGCACTCATGATTAACCTCTGATTGGTGGATATGGCGCTTTCATTGCTTCTTTAGAAAACTGTTTGTCGTTATCCCCAATCCCCCTAACCCTTTCTGGATCATTTGGCGCGGGCGCTTGGTATTGAGGTGTGTCACCACGCAGAATCTCACGTTCTCGTTCTAAATTTTTTATTTTTAGAATCTCTTCTGGGGTGTATTGATACTTATCAGGGTTGGTTGAGGTTCGTTTATTTGTTGCAAATGTAGCTAATTCCCTGTCAATACTAGCCAAGCGCCCAGTGCCTGTAACCGCACGTGGATCGGCTCGACCTTCGGTTTCTATTCTTGATCGCATTGTAGCCCCGAACTGAGCTTGTTTGGCGATCCTTTCAGCGGACTGCATTTCTTGTTGTTTTAAACCATACGCAACTACCTTTTCATCATGCTTTAAAAACAACTCACTAGCATCAGCTTTAGCTTTAGTCGCATCTTTAAAACGACCTAATTCTTCAAGGCGAGCGGCATGGTTAAGCAGATACTCAGACTTATCTAAGTCTTTCATCATCTTTTTATTTTCTTTAGTATCGGTCATGATACCGGGAATAACAGATGTTATAGCTTTTAAACCTGCGGCAAGTGGTGCGCCGGGAGTAGAACCCCAATTAGCACCAAACTCCATAAGACGCATGTACATTTGTCGTCTGGCTTCATCAGGGGCATTAGCACGCTCATCCATGATAGATTTACGGTAAGCCGCTGTATCCTCATCTTTACCTACAAGCCTTTCTTCCATTTCTTTTTGGCTTTTTACACGATCTTCTACAGATATATTAGCATCTGCCTGAGCAGCATCTCTAGCTTTAATCATACCCGCTAAAGTAGTATCTCCAACAGGTGCGGTTTCAGGCAAGATAGAACCCACAATACCAGCTCTATCTTGCCTTGGGATTGTTGTACCCGCAGCTTGGTTTATCGCATCGTTTTTTAATGAGTCTTTAGTTCCCAACGGGCCAACTTGACTTGCTTGCGCTGGCGTTATTGCAGCGCCTTCTCCAGTGGGTTTAGGCGTTTCAACAACAGCAGGGGCTTGTTGTTGAGCGGCGGGTGTCTCAACAGCGGCAATACCCTTGTTGCCACCCACAGGTGTTGTTGCCCACTTTTTAATAATTTCATATCTTTTAGAAACGGAGTCTCCAAACTCATCTAATGCCTTAGCTAAGTCCGGACTTGATTTTCTCAATTGCTCACCAATTGAGCCACCAGTTCCTTTTTCAATAAGATGTTTGGTTATCTCTGGGGCAAGTGACAAGCCACCAAGAACACCATGCTCAACACTGGATAATGTTGACTCAGAACCCAGACCTTCTTTAAATCGTTGAGCGTTTAATTCAGAACCAGCAACAGCAATGTTTCCAGGAGTTGCCAATGAAGCGATCCCCGACCCAACCTTGGCAAGTCCTTTTTTTACATTACCGCGAACATCAATATTTGATCTTTCAGCCCAAGGGTCAGATGAAGAAGATGGTGCGCTTTCAGTTACAGGTGCAGCGTCTCGTGCAGCCACTTCAGCTTCATATGCCATTCGCTCTTTAGACGCGGGCAGCCCACCTCTTTTGATTTCTTTTTTACCTGCAGCGACTTTATCTTCCGCTCTCATTTGTTCGGCTGTTTTGCTATCAATAGGGTATTGGTCGTTGTATCGCAGTTGCTTTGCTAAATCTTCCGCTCTCATTTGTTCGGCTGTTTTGCTATTGACAATGCCTCTGTCAGCAAAAGCAACAATACCACCTTTAGCATAGTTCGTAGCTAAGACTTCTTTGGCTAACTTAGTCAATTCAGGGCTTTCATTTTCTCTAATAATAGACTGTAAGTGTGAGGCATCTAAATCCTGCAACTTACCACGCATACTGTTTTCTACACTACCACCGCCAGCATGCCCAACAATACCACCATTAGCATAACCCTTATCTTCAATCACACCACCATTGGCCTTTAACGCGCCATACGCGCCAATACCTGTAGCCGCTAGACCACCTATTTGACTTAGCGCACTTGGCGCTGGGGCGTATGTTGTTGCTGCGTTACTACCTGTGGGTATACCTCTTACAAGATTAGACATCGTGCTTATATCTGTAATAGGTTTGTTTTGCGCGTTCTGGTAGTCAAGCACTGCTTGATCTTTAATGGTTTGTTCCCTAGAGCGAGCCAAGGCACCAGCATCCGCTTGTGTTTTAAGAATACTTGTTTGTGCAGCTAAGTCTTGTCCACCTATATTACCTAATGTACCTGCGGCTTGACCCGCTTGGCTCATTCCTTGAAGACCTAGATCAGCAACGGCCTTTTGTTGTGCTTGAGCATTGGTAAATGCGTTTTGATAACCTGTGGCTTGTATACCACCAATCGCTGTGTTTCTATTACGCTCATTTTCAGAAGCCATAAGAGCTTCGCGACTACCACCAAACGCTCCGGCACGAGTAGCCTCGCCCTGTTGGGCTGCACCTGATATATCATACGTACGGTTAGCCGCACCTATCTGCTGGTTCATAACATTTTGCAAATATGGTGACATATAAGCATTTACAGAGTTCGGGTCAGTCAGTTGGTTTTGGAAATTTTGACCAGCGGCTAAACTACCTGCCCCGCTAGAACCTGCCATATTAGAAGCTGTATTAAAGGTGTTTCCAGTTGACAACCCTTGCGCAGCGTTATACGCCTGTGTTTGCATAGGGTCAAACCCAGCAATGCCTTTAGAGGGATCATAGCCAGTTTGCTTTCCAGCCTCATCAAAAGTAGCGCCATAGGCTTTATAGGGTTGAAAACCAGTAACTTCACCAGCATCATTTTTCTGATACAGTTGTTTCTCAGCCGCATTCATGTACGTACTGACAAAAGGCTTTAACTCTTCAGGTATGGTGGCTTGTGTTACTGTTGATGATTGGCTAGGAGGATCGCCTCCCCAGAATTTAGGGCCTTGTATAAGATACAAAAGGGTGCTTACTAGGTGTTTTGTTCTAAATATCATACATCTAACTCCATAACAATATGTGCGGGGCTGTACCCTAATTTTTGTTTCCATAACCTAGCTATGGATTCTCTAGCGTAACCTTGAATTTTTGTACCACCCATTGCGCGAACCCAGTTCACAAACTCTTGGTTGGTTTCTCTTGAGGCAATAAACTTACCGCCTATAGCCGAAACATGAGCGACCCTAACTTTGGGAAAGTTAGCCCACTGCAAACTTATAACGCCGTGAATTGCACCCTCATCGTCACTAGCTACAACAAGCGTATGCTCACCACGAACTAAATAGTCTTTAAGGTTGTCTATAGAGTAATAGTCAGATATGGCACTCTTCTCAAATACAGGAGTAAACCAAGGCTCAACCAAAGGCCAAACCTGATGAATGTATTTAGTCTCTACGTGCTGTACTTTAAGTTTCAACATAATTAGGCCGGAAGGTTTTTAACAGCTTTAGAATCTACCGCAATCTTACCTTTACCTATTGATTTTTTCCGCCCCGCCTGTATACGATCAACCATTGCTTGCAATTGCTTTGCCCCCGCTTCAGAAGAACCTTGGCCTAACTCAGATACAGCCCGCGCCGGGATAACAAACTCATTTGCCGCAAGTCTTGCAGGTTGTTTACCTGAATTACCTATTTGGGCGGGGATATCGTCTGAAACACCTGATCCTACCGCGCTAGTCAAACCCGCGATACCACCATGAGAATAACCGCCTAAGTTATCGTGCATAATCCCACCGTTAGCTGCCGCTTGTACAGGTTGAGCTGCTGGCGCAGATTGGGCAACACCTTGTGGAGCAGGTGCGGTTTGTTGAGCAGCTTGTTGTTGAGCAGCTTGTTGTTGAGCGGCTTGTTGGGCCATTTGTAGGCCTTGCACGTAAAACTTATTCATAGGCTGTTGTTGTGGTTGCATGGAATCTACAGCTCCACCATCAGCATAGTATTGACTTGCATTAGCAAAATAAGGTTTAAAGTCTTTAGATAACGATGCCCCACCAATAGAGCTTTTAGGTTTTTTATAGGGTTCAGCCGCGTCATACCCGCCACCACTAACTACACCACCTATTAATCCGGGGGCAACAGCGCCGATACCTTTCATAAGTGAACTCGGTGCTGTACTAGGCGGAAGGGGTTGTGAACTTATAAGGGGGGGTGCGTTGTTTGTAACTACTGTTGGAGTCGCTGTTGGAGTCGCAGTGACGGCGTTTATTCCACTAGGATATGCCGCTGTAGTAGGAGGAGGTGCAATAGCCACCCCACTTGCATCTATAGGAACATCGGCTCCTAAAGGTGTAACGTCAGGTGCTAAACCAGACACAACTGACGAATCTGTTGCATTAACAGGGTTTGCCCCACTATATACTTCCCCAGAAGGGCCAACAGCTTGAGCCGTACCCCCACCC
>Ga0114977_10002682_pt1 | contig 11445 bp, 6 predicted proteins | sample S_130805_MF_Meta_FD_87026 | JGI IMG/M metagenome (GOLD analysis project Ga0114977, IMG submission 87026) | Freshwater microbial communities from Lake Simoncouche, Canada to study carbon cycling - S_130805_MF_MetaG | ecosystem: Environmental > Aquatic > Freshwater > Lake | place: Lake...
CAACGGGCCACCTCGGTGTGGTATCCCTTGCGTCCACGGATCAGGTTGGCAAAGAGCTGAACCGGCGAGTCTTTGGCCATGGCTTCAAGCTCTGAGGCCACCGCGGTGATGGAGCTCTTCTGCACGGCGACGTGGCAGTCAGGGCAGTGCTGGGTTCCGAGTTTGGAGAAAAGCAGGCGGAGGAACTGGTGGATCTCAGTGACGGTGGCCACGGTCGACTTGCCCCCTCCGCGGGTGATCCGCTGTTCGATGGCGACACTCGGAGGAAGCCCCTCGATGAGATCCACATCGGGCTTCTCGAGTTGCTGGACGAACTGCCGGGCGTACGGCGACATGCTGTCGAGGAAGCGGCGCTGTCCCTCAGCAAAGAGGATGTCGAAGGCGAGGGTCGATTTGCCGCTGCCACTCAGTCCGGTGATGACGATCATCTCGTCGCGAGGGATGTCGATGGAGACGTTCTTGAGGTTGTGCTCGCGCGCTCCGCGGACCTGGATCGCCTTTGATGGCTGGACCTGCGGTATCTGGCTGGATTTCTCAAGGAGGAGTGGCGATCTCCCCTCGATCACTTCACGAAGGTAGCGACCGGTGTGGGCGCCTTCGGTGGCCGCCACTTCCTCAGGGGTTCCGGCGACGACAAGCTTACCACCTCCGTCACCGGCCTCAGGGCCGATGTCGATGACCCAGTCGGCGGTCTTGATGACATCGAGGTTATGCTCGATCACGACGATGCTGTTGCCCTCGTTGACGAGTCGCTCGAAGGCCTTCAACAGGATGGCGATGTCATCGATGTGGAGTCCGGTGGTCGGTTCGTCGAAGATGAGAAGCGCCCCGCCAGGCTCGTGTCCCGCCAGACGTGCAGCCAACTTGAGGCGCTGGGACTCACCTCCGCTCAGCACGTTGAGCGGTTGGCCAAGCTTAAGGTAGTCGAGTCCGACATCGGCGAGGAGTTGCAGCGGGCCGCAGATCGCATCTGATTTCGGCCCCTTCTTGAAGAAGGTGATCGCGTCACGGGCCGTCATCTCGAGGACATCGTGGATGGATTTGCCACGATGGCGGATGGCGAGCCCCCGCTCCTGGTAGCGCTTTCCCTCGCACTCGGGGCACCGGAGGAAGAGGTCGCTCAGGAACTGCATCTCGACCTTCTCGAAGCCGAGTCCCGAGCAGCGGTCGCAGCGCCCCTGTCCGGAGTTAAACGAGAAGGCGGATGGACTCATCCCGGCCGCCAGCGCCTCGTCCTCCATGCCGAAGAGTTCCCTGATCGCGTCGAAAACGCCAAGGTAGACGGCAGGCGTGGAGCGAGGTGTGCGTGCGAGGGGCGACTGGTCCACCATCACCACATCGGAGAGATCATCCCCTCCCTTGATCGAGCGGCAGCGTCCCGCCGCCTCTCCCTCCTCGGAGGCTGCCGAGGTGAGATTCCTGTAGAGGACATCGCGGACGAGGGAGCTCTTTCCCGAGCCGGAGACTCCGCTGACGCAGCAGAAGACGCCGAGCGGGAACTTCACGTCGAGCCTCTCGATGTTGTGGTGGCGGATCCCCTTGATCTCGATCCACTGCTTCGGCTTCCTGCGCTTTTTGGGAACGTCGATCGTCTTGTCCCCGCGCAGGTAGGCGGCGGTTAGGGATTCCTTGGAGGAGGGAAGTTCGGAGAGTGGCCCGGAGAACATCAGGCTTCCACCTTCCTGACCGCGTCCGGGGCCGAGGTCGACGATGTGGTCGGCGGAGCGGATCACGGCCTCTTCGTGCTCGACGACGATGAGGGTGTTCCCCTTGTCGCGGAGGGCCTTCATGATCTCCAGCAACTTGCCGACATCACGCTGGTGAAGACCGACGCTCGGTTCATCCATGACGAAGAGCGTGTTGACCAGGGAAGCGCCGAGGCAGGTGGTCAGATTGACCCTCTCGATTTCCCCACCCGAGAGCGTCTTGGTAGTCCGGTCAAGGGTCAGGTAGCCGAGGCCGACGGACTCGAGGTAACCGAGTCGCGAGACGATTTGATCCTGCAGCATGACCGCCCCCGCGTCACCAGCCGGAAGGGGTAGATCTCGGAGGAGGGAGGAGAGCTTGCCGACCGGTGTCGCCGCGATCTCGGGGAGCGTCATCGGACCCTGCGGCTTGGGGAGGGGGAGCCTGAAGTTAAGCGTTTCGGGTTGGAATCGTCCCCCGTTGCACGTTTTGCACGGCCTCTGGGCGCGGTAGCGGCTGAGGAAGACGCGGATGTGCATCTTGTAGGTGCGCTTCTCCATCCACTTGAAGAACCCTTCCACGCCGTACCAGCGGTTGTTCTCCCAGAGCTCCTCGCCGGAGAGATCCACTCCCTGCTCTCCCTCGATCACGAACTTCTGATCGGCTTCCGGCAACTCCTCGAAAGGAAGGTGGACGTCGACGTCATGGGTCGCGCAGGCGCGAAGGAGGTCACGCTGGCAGTCGCGCGACTGTCCGCTCTGGAAGGGCTTCACGACTCCGCCGGCGATGCTCATGGAGCGGTCCGGCATGATCCGGTCGTAGTCGAGTCCGATCACGCGACCGAAGCCGCGGCAGTCGGGGCAGGCTCCAAGGGGGTTGTTGAAGCTGAAGAGGCCGGGGGAGGGGGGTCGGATGTCGATGTCGCAGTGGGCGCAATGCCACCCCGAGGAATGAGGGAAGGACTCGCCGGTCTCGGGATCGATGAGGGTGACCCTCTCCTTGCCAAGGCGGAGTGAGGTCTCGATGGCCTCGGTGAGACGGCCGCGTTCATCGGGGGCGATCTCCAGTCGGTCCTGGATCACGGAGACGACGGGCGGCAACCGTTTGATCGAGACAGGCTCATCGGTCCGGTGAATCACACCGTCGATCCAGACCCGGAGATAGCCCTGTTCCTGGAGGAAGGTGAAGAAATCCGCGGGAGTGCGGGGCGCGAGGGGGGCTGCTTCAGCAACTGTCTCTTCCCCCTCGCCGCCATTCAGAGGCTCCGAGCGGGTGGTGACGGGAAAGGTGATGAGGAGGCGACGTCCAGCGAGGGACTTCAGCAGGGAGGCGGTGACGGACTCCGCCGACTCCGGTGTCACCGGGCGCTTGCAGCCCGGGCAGGAGGCCGTGGCGGCCCGCGCCATCAGGAGCTTCAGGTAGTCGTTGATCTCGGTGATCGTACCGACCGTGGAGCGGGTGGTCTTGACGCTGTTGCTCTGCTCGATTGCGATCGCCGGAGGGATCCCCTCGATGGAGAGGGCCTGGGGCTTGTCCATCCGGTCAAGGAACTGGCGCGTGTAGGGACTGAAGGTCTCGACGTAGCGCCGCTGTCCCTCGGCGTAAATGGTGTCAAACGCCAGACTCGACTTGCCGGATCCGCTCGGTCCGGTGACGACAATGAGCGACCCTGTAGGAAGGTCGAGGTCAATACCCTTGAGATTGTTCTGCGTGACGCCTTGAAGGCGTATCCTGGGGGAGTCGGGCACCGGCGGTTGTTAGGGATTTTGCGGGGGGGGAACCGAAGAGGGGAGGGGACTAAGCGGGTGTGTTCCCGTTGTTGCCGGCGAGGCTTTTCAATTCCTCGGTACGGAGCAGAACGCGCTGGCGCATGACTTTGCCGGCCTTGAACTTGACCGTGGCGCGGGAGGGGATGGCGACATCGACTTCGGGCTGGTTCGGGTTGCGTCCGACGCGGGAGCGGGTGAGGCGAACATCAAAGACACCGAAATTACGGAGCTCGACGCCGTCTCCTTTTGCCAGGGCCTCGGTCACATGATCGAGGGTGCGCTGGATCACGTTGAACACATCGCTCTGGATGAGTCCGGTTTCGTTGCTGATGGCGATGACAAGATCGCGTTTGGTGAGATTGGCCATGGTTAAGAAAGGAGATGAGTTTTGTCTGTCGGGGGCCAGAGGGAATAAATGTCCTACAGGAGCAGGATTCCAAATGCAAGTTCCGATCAGAGAAATCACAGGTAGGAAGCAAAAACTCGGATGATGCGATAGCAGCGCACCAGTTCACCTAGAAGGTGAGGTCGCTGGTCGTTAAAAAGTTAAAGCGTTAAAAAAGTTAGAAGGGGCAGAAGTCAGCGGACGGATTCGACTCGTGCAGGCATGTTTTAATGGCACTTTCTCTGACGTCCTTCGCCAATTCAAGGGTCAAGGGCTGTCTTGTTTCCACGTTGTAACGTTTCAACGTTCCAACTCTTTTAACCCATCCCCCCAAACTCTTCAGATTCCCAGTGCAAAAATTGGGTTAGTCCCCGCCCCGCTCATCTTCCTCAGATCCTGCCGTGCTGCCTCACCATCTCACGCCAGAGCGGGAGGAGGTCTTTGTGCAGGGCATTCCATTCGGAGACGGGATGCTCGATGCGGGCGGTCCAGTTGGCGGAGCCAACGGCTCCCGGGACATTGAACCGCTGTGCCGTGCCGAAGAGATCCGTGATCATCGGGATGGCAATCCATGAGTTGCAGGCGAGCAGTCCCTCGAGCAGTTCCCTGTGCACCGCCCCCTGGAAGGGGGCCATCGGGTCGGTCTCCGGGTGGCCCGCGAACTTCAGAAGCTCGGTCAGGATCTTCCTGCAGCCCTCGCCCTCTTCCCCTCCGCGCGTGACACCGGCCTGCCACTCCTCCCACTGGGTGATGAGGGGGGCGTGGTCGTGCGTGGCATAGGTGGCCACGGAGATGCGGTCGTAGGAGTCGCCTGGTTGCATGGCGCCCTCCGGGTTGCGCTCCCACATCGGGATCTTGAACCCGGGAAGTCCCATGCGGGCCATCACGGGGCGCACATACGGGGCGACCTGCCCGAGATCTTCCGCGATGAGCCGGTGGGCGCCGAGTTCCTGATCGAGAATGCCGAGAAGGACCTCTCCGTGGCGCTCGTTGTGGGAGCGGTTCTCGGGCGTCTCGTCATCGCAGTCGACGAATCCCGGAAGTGGCCCGCCGGTCTTGGCCATGGCTGCCTCGTTGGAGAGGCCGGTGAACTCGGCGTTGCGCTGCGGCGCCCAGGGGAAACTGTAGATGCGGAAAAAGCCGAGCGCGTGATCCACTCGCAGGAGGTGGAAGACCGAGCGGAGAACACGCAGCCGCCGGCGCCACCAGGCGAAGTTATTCCTCGCCATGACCTCCCAGCGGTAGAGTGGGAATCCCCAATTCTGTCCCCACTGCTCGGTGAAAGGATCGGACTTGAAGACCTTCTCCGGCGGGGCCCCGCAGGAGCGGCTGAGATCAAACTCTTCCGGCAGTGCAAAGACGTCGGCCCCTCCCGCCGAGACACCTACCGGGACATCGCCGATCAGGGCAACACCCAGTGTCTCGGCAAGTTCGGCCACTGTGGACCATTGGGAGAAAGCGATCCACTGGACGTAGGCGAAGAACAGGCGACGCTCTTCAAGCGTCTCACGCTCCTTCTCGGAGAGGGTGGCGAGCCACGGGCGTGCCACGGCAGCACTCCGCTGCGTGGAGGGCCAGGTCGAGAGGTCTTCGTTAGAGTCGTTCCTTTCCAAGAGCGCCCGGTAGAGCGTGTAGTCGGGGAGCCAGCACTCGTGCTGCTCCAGGAAGAGGGAGAACTGCTTGGCTCTCCCTCCCCTCCCATCTCCCTTGCGGAAGCGTCTCCATGCCGCTTCGAGAAGCTCCCGCTTGAGTCGCTTGACTTGATCGTAGTGGACTGGGCCCGTGAGCAGTGACTTCGAATCAGAAAGCTCCTTCACCCGGCGGTAATCTCCGGGAGTCAGATCGGGTAGCCACGAGGGATGGGTCGTGATGGTGGATGGGTCCAGCGCGAAGGCGCTCAGCACATTGTAGGGGCTGTGGTCGCCTCCGGTTTCATTGACAGGGAGGACTTGGACGGCCCGGAAATGATTCCCTGCAGCCCATTCCACGAGCTCCGAGAGAGCCTCCGTGTCGCCGACCCCGAGGTCGTGCCGGCCCCTCAGTGCGAAGAGGGGGACCAGAAGTCCGGCGATTTTAATATCAGGGTCGAGCATCATCGGGTGAGGGGCTGGTTGAGTGATTCTCAGAGTGAGACGAGTGGCGCTGGAGAGCAAGGATTCAGCAGATCTTTAGACAAGAAGAGGGATGCTTCCACCTTCTTCCCTGGGGAAACGCTGATTTATTCGCATAGAGGCCGTTGCGGAAAGCCGTGGCGGCCGCGTCCTTCGGACTGCTTCGCAGGCCGCATCGTGTCTCCCGACACTCGATGTTGTGGCGTTACTCGCTCGGGCGAGACCGCTGCGGGTATTGACTCGCTCGCTCCAGCTCTGCTCGCCCTGTCGGGTTTGCCCACGGCAAATCTACCCAAACCGCTCCCGCCGCTCCGTGTTGCCCAGCGCTCGCGCCTTCAAAAGTCAGCAAATGTTCATCAGCGGCCATCATGGGATTAAATTAGCGTTTCCCTTGGCGGAGAAAGCGAAAGGGAGGATGATGAGCCCATGAAGGTTACCTACTACGGCCACTCCTGCTTCTCCGTTCAGTGCGGAGGGAAGACACTCCTCGTTGACCCCTTCATCACGCCCAATCCCCTGGCTGCTTCCGTTGAGATCGCCTCCCTCAAGCCCGACTACATTCTTCTCTCCCACGATCACTTCGACCACGTTGCCGACGTCGAGGCGATCGCGCGTCAGAGCGGAGCCACCCTCGTCGGCAACTACGAGGTGCTCCAGTGGTTCGCCGCCAAGGGTCTTGAAAAAGGTCATCCGATGAACTCGGGGGGAGGGTGGACCTTCGATTTCGGTCGCGTCACCTTCACCGCGGCGGTTCACTCCAGCAGCATGCCAGACGGATCCTACGGAGGGCAACCGGGGGGATTCCTCGTCGAGACTCCCGAAGGGGCCTTCTACTACAGCGGAGACACGTCGCTGACCCGGGATATCGAGCTTGTCGCCTCCTCGCTGAAACCGGGATCACTCAAGTTCGCGGCCCTCTGCATCGGGGATAACTTCACCATGGGAGTCGTCGACGCGGTGACAGCGGCCGGATGGCTCGGGTGCAGCGAGATCGTCGGGGTCCACTACGACACCTTCCCTCTGATTGAGATCGACCATGCGGCGGCCAAGAAAGCCTTCTCCGAATCGAGCAGGAATCTCCACCTCATGTCGGTCGGCGAGGAGAAAGACTTTTAGGGGAACGGGTTGGAGGGTTGAAGGGTTGAAGGGTTGAAGGGTTGAAGGGTTGAAGGGTTGAAGGGTTGAAGGGTTGAAGGGTTGAAGGGTTGAAGGGTTGAAGGGTTGAAGGGTGCTCCGGGCCGGTCAAAATTTTAGGTTCGAGCCTTCCTTTTTAACTTTTCATGGTTCACTCTTTTATCCCGGTTTTGCAAAAACCGATTGACATGGCTCGGGGGTATGATTTCTTAAAAGGACGTTTTGGTCTTCTAGGATTTCTCCCCACACGCTTCCCGGAGAGTTGATTTTTTCTCCGGCGGTTTGGTTTTAGAAATCCTCACAAACCCCAACGCAGAGCATCCATCCAATCAGGATTGCACCGTTGTCCCCGACGGAGAGCCGGTTTTTTAATCAGGCATCCCCATGAGGCAACTTGGAATCCCATCCGGTAACTATCCCGGCCCCCTCCCAACCTCCCTACATTTTTTGACCTGACAGTCTGAAAACCTTCAGCCCTCAGTCCCCAGCTTAACAATCTTCAGCCTTTATCCTTTCCATACCATGAGCGACGAACAGCAGCCCCAGAATCCGCAAACCTCCCAGCCCTCCGAATCTTTGCCTTCCAGGCAGCCATCGGATTCCCATGCACCGCAGCAGGGCGGAGGAGAGGGTGGATCCCAGCAGCAGGGAGCGCCGCGCGAGAGAAACTTTGACCGTCCCCGCCGTGGTGGTGGCGGTGGTGGCGGAGGACGCCGTCCCCGCAATGGCGGACGCCGTAATTTCCGAAACGACCGCCAGGACAACCGGGGTCCCAACACGCAGGGTGGGGGACAGGGCGGTCAAAGTGGCCAAGTTGGCCAAGGGGGATACCAGGAGCACGGTCCAGGCCCCGATGAGTTTGCAGAACCTGTTGTCGCAGAGGGAGCGCCTCAAGATGGTCCTCCTCCCGAACCGACCTATGCCGAGGGGATCGTCGAGGTCTCTGGCAAAGGTTTCGGCTTCCTTCGCGAGGCCAAGCGCGCCTACTCCGCCACACAGAACGACATCTTCATCACCCCCGAAGTGATCCGTCAGCACAACCTCCGTGATGGCGTCTTCATCAAGGGTGAGACCCGCCGCGGCCCCCGTGGTATCCAACTCTTTCGCGCTACCGAGATCGAGGGGGAGGCACCGGAGAAATTCGTGAACATCCCTCTCTTCGAGGAACTCACGACCATCAGCCCCAACAAGCGCATTACGCTTGAAACCACACCCGAGCGCTTCACCACCCGTGTCATTGACCTTATGACGCCGGTTGGCAAGGGGCAGCGTGGACTCATTGTCGCACCGCCCCGCACTGGCAAGACCACACTCCTCCAGCACATCGCTGACGCGGTGGTGAAGAACCACCCCGAGATGAAGCTTATCATCCTGCTGGTCGACGAGCGACCCGAAGAGGTGACCGAAATCCGCCGTACGGTCCCTCAGGCCGAACTCTACGCCAGCTCCAACGACAGCGACCTCCGCAGCCACACCCGCATCGCTCAGATCGCCATCGACAGGGCCAAGCGTCTCGTCGAGCAAGGGAAGGATGTCTTCGTCCTCATGGACTCGCTCACCCGCATCGGACGTGCCTTCAACAACGCCCAAGGCGGCGGAGGCCGCACCATGAGCGGTGGTATGGACTCCCGCGCGATGGAGATCCCTCGCAAACTCTTCGCTGCCGCGCGTAACACCGAGGAGGCAGGTTCACTTACCATCATGGCGACCGCGCTCATCGAGACCAATAGCCGTATGGATGACCTGATCTTCCAAGAGTTCAAGGGCACCGGCAACATGGAGCTCGTCCTTGACCGCAAGATCAGCGATCAGCGCATCTATCCGGCTGTCGACATCTTCCTCTCCGGCACCCGTCGTGAGGAGCTCCTCCTCACTCCAGACGAGATGCACAAAATCAACATCATCCGTCGCGGACTGGCCGGTCACAAACCGATCGAGGCGATTGAGAGACTTCTCTTCTTCATCCGCCGCTATCCCACCAACGCCGAGTTGTTGAAAAATATTCCAGGTTAACCCCCGCCCCCCACCGCGAAGGGGGTGCATCATGACGGGATGAGGTTTCCCCGGAGATCGTGCACAAGATCGTTTTCGTTTTACTCTGACCCATTAAGCAACGTGGAAAGAGGAGATTTCAGCTGAGGTAGGTGAGAGATGGGTAGTGACAGAGGATTACGCGAATATCACGAAGGGATGGTGCCTGCGCCTTGGCAGGTGATTTTCATTACCCTCATCGTTGATTCTCAAAATAGAACAGCTCGCTTCCTGCGTTCCTGATTTCCTTATCAATGAATCTCCCAGCGGTCTCCGCATCTGGGCACAAAAAAACGGCCGGAGGAATCCGGCCGTTTTCTAAAATCTTAGACTTAAGAAATTACTTCTTAGGCTGGATTGGAGTTGAGGAAGGGGAGGCTGAACCCTTGGCAGCGTTCTGCTGTGCCTGAATCTGGGAGGCCAGATTCTGGACTGCCTGCTGGAGATCAACGAGAGGAACCCAACCGATCAGATTGCCCTGCTGTCCGGTGGCCTTGTCAGCGAAGGAGGCTGCATTGAGAAGGCGTGCCTCGCCGGTCTTGGTGTTCCACTGGACAACGGAATCAACCTGCTTGTCAGCGATGGTGATCTTTGCGGAGATGCACTGGAAGGATGCTTCTTCTTTAGCAGCAGGCTTATTGCAAGCTGCGAGTGCGAGGCAGGATGCTGCCAGGAGGGAGGTGGTGATAAGTTTCATTGAGATTGGAAAGATCATGAAGTGAGCTTCTGATTTCAAGTAGCAAATTCAAGTCGACCTCTTCTTTCATCATCAAAGCCCTTTCAGAAATGAAGTTACATGGGGGCTTTAAAGGTTTATTTTTCAGCTCTTAAAAAAGAGATTATGACGAACTGAAGACGGGAGCGCAGTTCATGATCTTTCGGGATTTGTGATGCTAAAGGATGCTCACGATGAGTTGACTGTACGCCGGCTAGTCAGGAGCCTCACTAAAGAGATGGATTCGGAGCGGATGGGTTTGAATCGCGGCACAAACGCTTTTTATCTCCTTTTCGAGTTGACCCTTCTCTCTTTTGGTGGGAAAAAGTGGGGCGTAGTGGAGAAAAGTGGTCTATATTCCCACTGCGGCTCCAGCTCCCAATGTCCAACTCCACCCCAACCCAGATCAGCTACGCCGGGACCTTCGAAAGGTCCATGGATGCGAAGAATCGCGTCACGATTCCGGCGGCTTGGCTGAATGGTGGACCCGCCGCGTTCCATGCTATTCCTGGGCCGACGGGTGACTGTCTGATTGTCATGCCCCCTGCGGAGTTTGATTCAATCGAATCACGCATTGAGCAGAGCGGAGCGGCAGCAAGCGAGCGGCGGAAGGCAATTCGTCAGTTCTATGGGCAGGCACGCGCCATCTCGGCCGACAGTAACGGGCGTATCCTGCTTCCCGATGATCATTGTGACTCGGTGAAACTCAAGGGGGACGTTGTCCTCGTGGGCGGGCGCAGCCGTTTTGAAATTTGGGATGCCAAGCGCTGGGCTGCCGTCAGCGCGGAGGAGTCCACCTCGTACCGCCAGGTTGCGGAGATGATCGGTCTATGAGCCGCATGAAACGATGACGCGCCTCCAATACAAACTTCGACGAAACAGATTCCTCCGAGCCCATCACGACCTCGAGACCTCGACATCTTCACCCTCTTTCCCTCCTTCACTTTTTATGAGCACCTCCTTCCGCCACGAGCCTGTCTTGGCGGCTGAGGTCATTGATTTCCTGCGGCCCGCCCAGAGCCGTACCATCGTCGATGGGACCCTGGGGGGGGGAGGCCACAGCGGCTTGTTGCTGAAGGGCGGGGCGCGGGTAATTGCTTTTGACCGTGATCCGGAGGCGTTAGCACACTCGCGGACACTTCTCGCTCCTTACGGGGAGCAGTTCACAGCATTGGAAGGAAACTTTGCGGAGGCACCTACGGCTCTGGCTGAACTGGGAGTGCAGGGGCTCGACGGCATTCTCTTGGATCTAGGTGTCTCCTCCCACCAACTCGATACCCCAGAGAGGGGGTTCTCGTTCCAACGGGAAGGTCCACTCGACATGCGCATGGGTAACTCAGGACAGACTGCTGCAGATCTGGTCAATACGGCTTCCGCCGCAGAGTTGTCCCATATTTTCCGCGAGTATGGAGACGAGCCACGTGCCATCCAGTTTGCTGCACGCATCGTGCGTGCCCGTGAGAAGAAGCTGCTCACGACAACGGCTGAACTCGCCGAGCTCATCGCTGCCGGGCGTCAGGGACCTCGACATCCTGCCACGCGGGTCTTCCAGGCGCTTCGGATTGCCGTGACTGATGAGATCGGTTCGCTTGAACGAGCTCTCCCTGCATTCGC
>Ga0114977_10002684_pt1 | contig 11442 bp, 23 predicted proteins | sample S_130805_MF_Meta_FD_87026 | JGI IMG/M metagenome (GOLD analysis project Ga0114977, IMG submission 87026) | Freshwater microbial communities from Lake Simoncouche, Canada to study carbon cycling - S_130805_MF_MetaG | ecosystem: Environmental > Aquatic > Freshwater > Lake | place: Lake...
ACCTGAAAATCAAGCCCGGTGATCAGATGTGGATAAAGGAACATCTTGTCAACTTAGCTGCTCATGAGTTACCTAGAAACTGGAAGTACATAGCGTGGATAGACGCTGATATTACATTTTTAAATGAAAATTGGGTCGAAGATACGATCCAGGTGCTGGAACTTGCAAACGTAGCCCAGATGTTCCACTCGGTCATAAACCTCGGACCGAATGGCGACCCTATCAAGACGGACAAAAGCTTCGGGTACATGGCGCGCGGGAGTAATACGCCTTATTTAAAGACGGACAAGTACGGCTTTTGGCACCCAGGATATGCCTGGGCGTGCACACGCAAAGCGTTTGAGGCTATGAAGGGTCTGATCGATTGGGCAATTCTTGGATCGGGTGACAGACACATGGCGTTGGCACTCATAGGGAAAATCACAGACAGCTGTCCAGGGAATGTTCACCCAAATTATAAAAATCTCTTGATCGAGTACCAAGATCGCGTGAAAAACCTTTCTTTGTCGTGGGTTCCTGGAACCATCGTACATCATTGGCACGGATCCCTAGCAAATCGCAAGTACAAAGAAAGGTGGGACATTTTAACTAAAAATTCGTTCGACCCTCTGAGTGACATGGTCATTCGGCGCGATGGGCTCTTGCAATTTTCGGATAAAGGAAAGAGACTCGCCGAACCCATATCCAGATACTTTCTGGAACGCAAGGAGGATTCCTGATAAAAATAAGACAACTCTAAATAATATGGAGGAGGAACTATTTACAGTTGTTAGGGTAAAAACCGGTGAAGAGTGTGGTGAAATAGGGTTTCCACCTGATACACGCCCGCTAAAGCGTCATAAGCCAAACCCTCTTGGCGAAGATATGTACCTCTTACCAGATGGTTCAATCAAGAAAGATGAAGATCTGATTGTGTTTTTACAGAGGACATGGAAACATAAGGCGTATACGCCAGGTACTGGGTCCATGTATCTAAAAACTCTGTCGAGTTTTACTTGCGCAAATTCTGGTCAGGGTCAAAGCGGGTAGCGTACCACGCCTTGGGTGCCTTTTTCTTGGTCACGAGGACGTACTTGTACACGCGCGCCACTGCCCACTGAGGCGCAGTGGCACCCGGGCGACTCCCACCCGTTTTCCACGCCTTGAGTCCGCGGTTATACACGGTATTGAGGGTGGATCTTGAGATGCCCGTCTGTCTGGAAATAGCATTCTTATTAAACTTGAGTCCCGGGTACGTTTTGTGAAACAGTAAGGTCCACTTGGACTTTTTGCGCGTTCCGCCTGCATTGGAGCGTCCGAGGGACAGTTTCGAGTACGGGACTTTTCTCCGTTTAAGCAGTTCCTTTTCGCGTGTGAGTTTCATAGATTTACTCAGACCCGAGAAGTACCTTTCAGGCCAGGTGAGTCTCACCTGGATGTGTCTTGGATGCCGCATCCTATTTCTTTATACTATTATTTTCAAGGTCTGGGTCCCAGACCGATGTCCTCGTTGGTTGGGACGCACCCGCTGCCAGTAGGCATGTATCCTGGAGAGCAGAATATGTCAAACTTGGCAGATGGAGCACTGGGAGCGAACAGCTTCATGAGGACGGCAAGTGCCAGGATTGTCAGAATCACAATAAAAGCAGTCTTCATTTGTATTCGCAAATATTAATTTAATAGGAAGGATCCATCAGGTGCTTGTAGAAGACGGCGTTTGCCTCCGATGCTGGGGACATCTTGGGCGAATACATCTCTGGAACCTTGGAATCGGTTGAGATGCCAGCTTCTGAAGAAGACTCGCCGATGGGCATGCACTCTGTGCCTGAAGCTGCCCAAGGTGCGTAGTAGTACCCCAGAGGGCACTTCTTGATCAGCTTGGGGGAGCGGCGAAGAACCAGGACGGCAAGGATAGCCACAAGCAGAACGATAATGACAAGGTTCATTCTTAATAAAAGAAAACAATTTTTTCGCACTCGAAAAGTGCCTTGATCTTTTTGATAAGTTTGGTATAGTCCGCCTCAAACTCTTCTTGGGAAACTTCATACTCAAATTTCGCGAGGTCGTCTGGGGTCAGGATGACCGCCTTGTCGCACCTGTGGAGCTTTTCACGGGTCGCCCTGTTTGTTGCACAGTACTCGTCAAAAGCTGCGTTAAATTCTGCACGTGTCGGGAACGTCTTGTCCTGGTACAGATTGTTGACCCATGAATCGAGTTCAGGGAACTCTCCATAACATTTTTTGAATTTTGATTCAAAATTGTCTGTCCACCCAAGCTTCACCATGTGTTTCACACGTTACACCTTTTTAATAACATGCACTTTCGATTGCTCTGGATCTTTTTCAAATCTAAATACCATATTATGTCTCGGAAAATCATAAAATGAATCAACTGGATGCCACGCAGCATGAGGAGTATCAGATTTGAATATAACTGTTCTATTGGGTTTCATTTCAATGTTCAATATTTTTCCCATTTTTTCTTTTGGAACTTTTGTCCAGTAATTCACACCTGTATGTCCGTCTATATCTTTGGTATTCATTGTTTTAAAAATTGACGTCCCACCTGAACTTTCCTCTTCTGTATTTAAATATGTAATTGCAGTGAATTCCCCTGGTCTAACTCCATCTTTGTGTATTTGTGCCCAATCAGATGTTTTTGGCTTGATTTGTTTGAACCAATTTGTTCTGTGTGCATTATTTTCACCAAGAATTCTTTTAAATTTAAATTTGTGAACATGTTCGAGTATTTTACATACCGCGTCTGTAAATGGATATTTTTGGGGATGTATAAAGTGATGTCTGCAATCATAATAATCTATATAATTACGGGTTCCTTGAGGCATTTTCCAATTGAAAACTGGAGCGTCTATGTACACGTTTCGAAGTTTAATCCAATCTTTAAACATATTGTCAATGACAACGACGTCATCATCAACAACTTCAACTGTAAATTCTTCATTTATGGCAAATACATCATCTATGAGAATTGGACCCATTATTTATAATTTGTGATTATAATCTGAAGAGTTTTTCGCACGGGAGCTTTTGGTGAAGTTACAGTGACACAATGTTTATGTCCTTTACTCACAATCAGACCATGATTAAACTGAGGACGCTTTACTCTGTGTTCTTGACCATCTTCCCAACAAAAAAGACCCCCCCAATTCCATTCCCATTTTTCATTTAAATAAATAGTTATATGAGCACCTTCTTTCCCATTCCCATTATGTTTATCATCATGCCAATTAATAAGACTCATAGGCTGCCATTCGGTATATGTTATGCTCTGTAAATGATTAAATTGAGGATCTAAATATTTGGTTAATTGTTTGAATATTTCTTTAGCAACTGGGCAGTCCAGGTCCATATCATGAATAAGTATAGTTCCTAGTGAATCTACCGTAAGATCCTTCGTCCAAGACTGATTACTCGTACGCCACTTTCTTTCATTCTTCTGACTATATACTTCTTCATGAGCTGCTTTAATAGCGTCAAGTGTTAATACATTTTCTAAAAACTCAATCATTACTAATTTTAATCGAGTTTTTTTTAATTAAGTATGAGCCATTTTTTGAGCATACTATTTGGTTTTTTCCCTAAGGGGGGAGCAATCATATTCATGATTCTATTGAGACTCGATGGAAACTTTTTCGATCCAATCCTCAAAGGAGGTAATTTCTGTTCTTTTGGCATTACTTAGCATTCTCTGATATTAAAAATAGGTCGGTCATTGAAAGGAATACCATTGAATTGAGTAGTAGCTGCGCATGTATAAGCTCCCATATTGTCCCAGACGATCCAGTCATCATCCTGGATATTCATGGGTAAATTGAGTTCCTTGTAAATGATGTCACCTCCGTCACAGGTTGAACCGAATATTGTCATTGAAACTTCTTGTCCACTAATTTTATTCCAAAATTGATCTAGAACCTCCTTGACCTGTGGTTGGGCGTGGTCAAAGAGTATGCAGTTGAATGCGCCATACAGACTTTCACTGATGGTTATACCGGAACCTTTTGTCCCAATGACGGGTGTGTACAGTGTCATGACTTGTTCGACAAAGTAACGCCCGGGTTCGGCAATAAGTGTAATGTCTTTTGGAGCACTGATGGTTTTAGGCAATCCAGAGGCGGAGGAAAATCCCCCACCAATATCGATGATGCGAGGGTCGTACCCGTGTTCGCGTGCCAAGTCCACAGCTCTCTCAGCGGTCCGCACCGCCTCCTCAAAAACCTTAGAACTGGATGCAAACGATCCGACGTGGAAGGAAACTCCAATCACGTCAAGACCGAGCGTCCGGGCTGTAAACAACAGAACGTCCCAATCACGTTCCTCGGCGCCATACTTGACGCCGAGGTTACACCGTGCCGATGGGTCATCAGCACGGATTCTCAAAAGGAGCTTACACTCAGGGAAAACAGAAGCAATCTTTTTGAGCTCGCACACGCTATCAAACGTGGTCCGCATAACTTTCTTATCTTTCGCGAACACAATGTCGCTCACACGTTTGCACGGATTTGCATAAAGAATTCGCTCTGGCTCAACCCCCAGGTCGAGCACAGCCTGAATCTCGGCTGGGCTCGCGCAGTCAAAGTTCGATCCCATCTTGGCTAGGGCTTCGATGATCTGATTATTTGGGTTACATTTGACTGCATAATATGGTTTAATATGGGGAAGAGCCTCGGTCCACTCGTCATACACGCGCTTAAGTACTGAGAGATCGAGAGTGTAGAAGGAATCCGAGGGAGCATGTGAGCTCCCGAGACCGACCATCAAGTGGTACTTGTTCCAAAGATTTTTATTTTTATGTACCCACTTAAAACTTTCAGCACTTGTGTCTGTAATGGATTTCAACTCGGACAACAACAAGCTTAAGGAGCTTTCGTACAAGTGCATCTTTGACAAACCCTCAAAGATGTCCGGGCGTGTAGCTGCTGCTGTCCTGTACGCCGTGATCCGTGCTGGAGAGATTATCGATTGGTGGTTCCCTGTTAGAGATAGGTCCCGTCTGTAAAGTAATGGATGAACTTATTAGTAAAAATTTTGGGATCGGTGAAAGCATTTGGAATCCTAAATGCTTTGACAGGCTTTATACGATTCGCGAAGGATCAAAGGTGATGGCTGTATGTACTCTCCAGCGCTGGGGGAATAAATGGATCCTTGGGGACCTATGCGTCGCTGAGAAACGCATGGGTCTCGCGACTCGACTTGTGAATAAGGTTCTCTCAAAAGTCAAAGAGCCTATATGGGTCGATGCGAATGAAGAATCGAATGGAATCTTCGCCACGGATCAGAGATGGCAGCAGACGTCAGAGGGTCCATGGACACCTAAAGGAAAAGCTTGGATATTCATCAAGTAAGATGGACCCCGCCATATGGGGCAACCTCCCATGGGATCTCATCGAACAAATAGGCTTGTTCGCTGATTTCGACACGCGTCGGGCGCTCGGCATTCCACCTCGAAAGCTCCCAAAGTCTGACTTTGTTCCACGACCCATCAAGCCTACGACTTGGAGATACTTTTCGGAAATAAAAAAGCTAATTTATATCAACTTCGACGAGTCGTACGACGTGTACGCGTGGGAGGTTTATGATGAAATAGAACCAGATGGCGATGCGTGGGTACAGGGGCGACATGGGAAACATAGAGGCGTTTGGCATGGACTTGACGATTACATGTATTTTGACGCACGGGCGCCGCGCTGCCCGATTCACTTTGCGGGCATACCTGAAATGTGTTAGAGACATCGAGCGTGTAAAACTCAAATGAGTTTGTCGGCTCTGTGTAAGGTTTGCCTGTACTACAATCACGGTGACAAGACGTGCGGTCGTTCCATCGTAGCTGTCAGTAAGGGAAAGGTCTACCACGACTACGCCAAGGCTGTCCGTCTCGACAAGACCAAGTGCGGACCTCAAGGCAAGTGGTTCGATGAGGTCATGGGCAAGGATGGTTTGACCAAGACGCCGGTCGATGAACTCTTCGAGTCGTTTGATATTTAAGGCTTTTTTACGTGTCTATAGGAAATGATATTTACTTGGCTAAACAACGATGAACTTCGAGAAATCGGCTGGAGCGACCATCATATATATTCGGGTCTCGTAGGTCAGGTGGCTGCATTTTTTTTCGTGAAGGACAAGGATGACGTGTACAACGTTCGGCGGCACTTTATGCATGGAACGTACGACTGTCAAGAGGACGTCACGTTTCGTGGCGAACAATGGGCGGCTCTCATCACAACCTGGATTTAAAGTCTCTCATTAAATTAATGACAAGTCGAAGCAATTTACTTTTGAAATATTTGAAGCAGGGTTCGCCAAAAGTTACGCGCCGAAATGCCCTCTTAAAAGCAACAAAAGGTCCTACCCGGCGCGAGGCACTCATGAAACTCATCGGTCCAATTCCTTACATGATCACAGGGTACAAGAATACCAAGGGTCGCCCCTTCTATGTGACTCTTAAAGGAACTTATATTATTCGCGTGAACGGCAAATCAGTGTACGGGCGCAAAGCAAATTCGTGTCATGTCCCCGCTAAGATCCGCCCGCGCAAGTGTAAGAGCAACAGAGCTTAGAGCCACCTCGCGTGTACCTATTAACTCAATGGCTAACCGTTCCCTCGTTTTCCTGCTTGACCGCTCGGGGTCCATGGAGTCGTGCCGCGACGACACCATTGGCGGATTCAACTCATTCGTCAAGGATCAGGCGGCTCTCGGGGGCAAGCTCACCTTGGTCCAGTTTGACCACGAGATTATCACCACCTATACCGACGTGGAACTCAAGGATGTCGTGCCTCTGACCACCGAGACGTTCAAGCCTCGCGGGTCAACGGCACTCCTGGACGCGATCGGTTCTATTATCAAGTCCCAAAAGAGTGAGAATCCACTCGTCATTATTCTGACTGACGGACAGGAGAATTCGAGCACCAAGTTTACCAAGGCGCACATCAAGGACCTCATCGAGCAGAAGACCAAGGACGGCTGGACTTTCATGTACCTGGGTGCAAACCAGGATGCTTTTGCAGAGGCGGGAGCTATGGGTATCGCTCCGGCGTGTACGATGAACTACGACGCGAACAAGACTCCTGATGCATTCCGTACTCTGAGTGCCACACTAAGCCAGCGCGCAGCCTATTAAAATAATGATGTGTAATGTTAAATGTTCGGTCAGAAGAAATCTGGTTTTTCTCTTAATAGTATCACCAAGGCTGGCGCGTCCCTAGGATTCACCCCAAACGTCCTCAAAAAGACTGTAGGAAGTTACGGTACACAACTCGCGGGTGCAGCAAAAGCTGGACTGAACGCGCGCGTTGCCAGCACCGCAGCTGGTCTTCAAACTAAAATTATAGGCGCTCCTCCCACCCCAACCCCTGTGAAAATTCAAAACGCAAAGCCTGTTAGCCCCCCTGGAGCCATGTTTTAGGAAGCTGCCACTGTAGCGGCTGACATCGCCTGTGCTGCCGCAATCAACCCCTGGAGACGCGACTGCAGCTGAGAATTCTTCATCTGTTTCGTTTCCCCAAGAGCTGTAATAAGTCCCTCAATTTGAGCGTTCATAGCCACCTGAGCGTTACGCGCGTTTTTTGGTGTCATCAACCCCTGTATCTGTTCAGTGGTTGGGACAGCCGCCTCTGCTGCGCTAAAATTTGGAAGACTCTTGGCAACGGCAATTGCCGCCGCAAGCTCTTCTGGAGCTGGCGCCTTGAACGCCTTGAATGTGAAATAGCCTGCGACACCTAGAGCCAAAATTGAAACCACGAGTATAAAGATGGAAAAGTTGAAATTATTAGTGGAATTCTTGTCTCTCTTGTCATTTGGCACTTTCAGGAAAGTGTTAATATTCATCGAAGCGAGTGCGATACCCATGATAGCCACGACTATGAACGCTGCTGGGACCATAGCCTCTTTGAGACCCATATTAGTATAAGTTAAGATATATTTTCAAGCCCCGATAATAGAGTGAACGATGTGAGCTGGATCGGCAGCCTGTGATGCGTGGTGGGCTCCGAAAAAGAGCATGAGGCAGCAGAAAAACAGAACCAGGAATGCTATCCAAGAATTGAAGAGGTTCTTCTTCTTGGTATTGTCAGCCTTGTCACCCTTATTCTTCTGCTGAATCCAGCCAGCCATAGTTCCCACGAAAATTGCGAACATAATAAAGGCACAGGCGGCAAACCCGAAAGATGCGAGTTGCGCACCCTTCGAGGCAGCGAGGGCAGCCTCACCTGCGGGGTTGGTGAGTGCGGCAGCTCTGATGGCGTTATTTGCTGGGTTTCCCATTATACTATTTGGCATAGACTATTTTTTCCCCAAGTACGCCCTGTGTCTGACGCAAAGCAGCCTGGAAGGACGGCTTGCTCCACAAGAGCCAGCGAGACCAGAATCCCGCGGTATATTTCCCATTACGCCCCCACGATTCCCTCTTTTTGTGGCGAGTCAAATACCGTTCCATACGCTCCTTGTTTTTGTGGATCGTATAGTCTGAGTATCCCTTGCGCCCGAACCGAACGGTTTTTCCATTAGAAAATACAGCCATAAACTTGTGCGTGTTATTTCCGGACTTGTAGAGCTTCACAGTCATCGAATACTAATTCTTACAGAGATATAAATTAACAAAACCAGGATAATGATGTTAAAGGTTATGTATCCTGTTATATAAGGGAACGCCGTATCCCGTATTGCGTTATTTTCGAGGATCATATTTAATACCTGCTTGGTAAGAGAGTCCTCCTCTCCATCTTCACTTGACGCCATGGATCGCTACCTTCCTAAACCGGTACAAAAAAATAGTCATGAATTTACGAATCTAGGACATGCCGTGTGCATTCTCGGGAAAACAGGTCTTGGAAAAACATGGCTCGTTCACCACACGCTAGATAGGTTCCTCGAGTTGACCCCGGACATCTTGAGGAGCAAGCAGGATACCATTGAATTTTTAACTAAAATTAAAAATTCTGACCTACCAGTGGTTCTGGACGAGTACGAGTGCGTCACAGATCTCATAGGTATCCGTGAGATTACCGAACCACCGACAAAAGGTCTTTTTGTTATAGTGTCACAGGTTCCCGTGAAATTTGATTTTGAAATTAACGTGTACGATATACCCGTGAAAACTCCAGAAGAAATCAAGAGACTCTTTCCCAAGGCTGAGCCGTCTGTTATTGCGACGTGTGAAGGTGACCTCAGGATCGTGGCTCAGAGTCTCGAGTTCAAGTCTGACGTGCGTGACGATTTCCAGAGTCCAAGGGATTTTTTAGTCTCGCTCGTTTCAAAAAAATCAACTGTAAATCCGTCCCACTACATAGGTCATCCCGTACAGGAGCCTGGGAACATTGCTTCAATTTTACATGAAAATTACCCTGATAGTAAAGGTGACCACGCTACTATCATAGATATGCTGAGTCAGGCTGACATCATCGAGTCCAGAGTATATGCCGGCGACTGGGAACTCCTCCACTATTTTAATTTATGGGGTTGTATTTTACCGTCTGTGGAAATTGCACACACCCTCAGTTCAAAGCTTCGCCCTGGGTCAACCTGGACCAAGTACCAGAATTCCTGTATGCGTTCGAAACGAATAGACGCCGTGGCTAATAGGATACCAGGAAAACGCCTGTGTTATGACGAGCTCTTGGTTCTCAGGGAGTTTGCCGAGCACGAGAATGCAGATATACTACGGGAATATGGGCTCCAGCCTCAGGACATTGACGTTTTGAATCACCTGAGTCCACTGCGTAAAATCAAAACAAAGACTGTGAGTTTCCTTAAAAAGTGCCTTGATAATAAGTGATGCTCTGGTTAGGACATCTGTTAACAACTCGTGCGTATTTTGGGAAGTTAGAGCTGGATGATATGTTCTGGGCAATTGCACCAGATTTACCTATGGCACTTTTTTTATCACCTGGTGGGGCATTCGTAGACCCGAATACGCCGTGGCATGTGATAAAAAACTGGATGTCGTATGTATGGTTTTATAAATTCCCACACTCTTTGTGGTTTTTAATTTTAATTCAAAATTCAAGAGCCAGAAATATTTATGCTTTCCATATCCTGATGGACCTTCTAAGTCATACGGGTCAGTGGTCCATAGAACCATTTTTCCCTATTGGTCCTGCTATACATGGGATATGGGACCCTGTTGAGTGGGTCTAGGCGGGCACAACCTCGTCATCCTCTGGAGGTGGCACCTCAGCAGCATGTGCCACGATACTCACTGACTCCTTCTTGATGGGGGCGCTCACCTGGGGAATATTGATGGCACCCTTCTGGAACTTCTCGGTGAACTTCTTGTACAGGAAATAGCCGATGACCAGGATGGCAACCACCGCCACGATATTGAAGATGTTAAATGGACCCTTCGCCTTTATCTCACCAATAGCCGCGCGCTTGACATGATCAACAACTGGAATAGCAGACTGCATTACTAAGAATTCGTGTTTTTTCCAGGCTGGGGTGCCGCACCCCCTAGTTGAGTAAGAAATGGAGCTCGATCGTGTTTGGGCTGATTTCGATTTGCTTAGGGTTCAGGCTGAACCCCTCTTAGATCCGACTTCTAACGTCCAGCAGTATTTTTGTCAGTTATGCGGCGGTCCCAAAACTTTTGACGGGTTTGATATTGATTTACCAACATGTATGGAATGCGGAGTTCAAGACGGGTCCTTCATTTCTGATGAGCCTGAATGGCGGTCTGGAGCAGACCTCGATTCAGGCGGGGCGGACCCTACACGTGTAGGCGCTCCTGTCAAGACTGACCTCTTTTCAGCTGCATGGGGAATGAACACTATGATTACTGGTAAATCCAAGATGGCGAGAATAAACATGCACGCCTCAATGAATCACAGGGATCGAGCTCTTTTTCATGCCTATGCAGAGATTACCAGAATATGCAAAGATGTTCTCAAGTTGACTGATAATGTAGTCTACGACGCAAATATCAAATATAATAAATTTAATGCTGCAGTACTGACGAGGGGGGCTGTGCGCAACGGCATCAAGGCGAACTGTGTGTTTCAGGCGTGTCGAGAGAATGGGGTGGCGCGAACGACCAAGGAGATTGCAGACGCTTTTCAAATTCCTTCAAAAGATATTTCGAGAACATCTGATATTTTTCAGGAGCAGAATCCAGAAAAGACGGTTCACGTGACGCAACCGGCTGATCTCATTCCTCGTTTCATGAATAGTATCACATGCGTCGCAGAGAACGACCGAGGACGTGTCAAGTGCAAGATTGTCAAGGTTTGCAAATCACTCGAGGAGTGTGTCGAGTTGATGGGAAGAACACCCAAGGCTATTGCGTGCGCGGTCATCTACATCGTGTTGAGCCAACTCGAACTCAAGCCCGACAAGAAGGAAATTTGCAGAATTTGTGAAGTTTCCGAGCCAACTCTAAGTAAGATTGAGGTGATAGTTAAAAAAGAACTTGCTTAAAATAGAAATGGCTGGAATCGTGTTATTTGTAAGCACAC
>Ga0114977_10002685_pt1 | contig 11440 bp, 11 predicted proteins | sample S_130805_MF_Meta_FD_87026 | JGI IMG/M metagenome (GOLD analysis project Ga0114977, IMG submission 87026) | Freshwater microbial communities from Lake Simoncouche, Canada to study carbon cycling - S_130805_MF_MetaG | ecosystem: Environmental > Aquatic > Freshwater > Lake | place: Lake...
AGCGCGAGCTGTCTGCCATCGTGCGCAAAGCCCAAGTCAGCGCCGCACTGTGCCAGCACGCCTTGGCCGACGAGTTGGTTTTGACCCAAGCGGCTTGCCCGCAGTTGTCCCATGTGCTGTACCTGCAAGCCCCAGCGGGTCACCCGCACGGTGCCGCCACACAAATGGACAAGCACGACACAGGTTTTGACAACGTCGACACCGCGCAAGATGATGTGGCGCTGATCGCCTTCACCTCGGGCACCACTGGTGTGCCCAAAGGCACCATGCATTTCCACCGCGACGTGTTGACCATCTGCGATGTGCTGTCGCGCCACATCCTGGACCCACAGCCCAGCGATGTCTTCATTGGCACACCGCCCTTGGCGTTCACGTTTGGCTTGGGTGGTTTACTGCTCTTCCCCCTGCGGGTGGGCGCTGCCGCGGTGCTGGTCGAGCGCTGGAGCCCACAGACGCTGCTCGAGGGCATCGAGCGCCACCAAGCCAGCGTGTGCTTCACCGCGCCGACGTTTTATCGCCAAATGGCCCCACTGGTCAGTGCACCCGGCTTGCCCAGTTTGCGCCTGACCGTCTCATCGGGGGAAATGCTGCCAGCCGACACCCGCGCGGCCTGGCAGCGTGCCACGGGCTTGGAGATGACCGAGTGCCTGGGTTCGACCGAGATGCTGCATGCCTTCATCGCCTGCCGACCGGGGCAAGTGCGCCCAGGGGCCACCGGTCGGGTGGTGCCCGGTTACCTGGCCTGCGTGCTCGATGCGCAGGGACAACCCGCACCAGCAGGGCAGATCGGTCGCTTGGCGGTCAAAGGGCCCACGGGTTGCCGTTACCTCGAAGACGAGCGCCAAAGCAGCTATGTACAAAACGGCTGGAACCTCACCGGGGACGCTTACCGCATGGACGAGGATGGTTACTTTTGGTACCAATCGCGCACCGATGACATGATCATCAGTGCGGGCTACAACATCGCTGGCCCCGAAGTTGAGGATGTGCTGCTCACCCACCCAGCGGTGGCCGAATGCGGGGTGATCGGTGCGCCCAGCGCCGAGCGCGGTCAAATCGTCATGGCTTTTGTGGTGCTGCGTGCCGATGCCGTGGGCAACTTGGCATTGGCCGACCAACTGAAAGACTGGGTCAAGCAGCGCATCGCACCCTACAAATACCCGCGCTCGGTTCTGTTTGTGACCCACTTGCCGCGCACCGAAAACGCCAAAATCCAGCGTTTTAAGCTGCGCGAATGGGCCACGTCCTTGCCCTCGGGTGTCGGCCCAACTGCCGTTTGAACGGCACAATGGATTCAAAACTGTCGATTAACAGACACTTAGGTATTCAATATATTGACATAATCAACAATTATTAATGTCTTATTTTATTTGTTGATTTAAAACCGACGACTTTCGGACGCTTTGAGGGTGGCGTCTGAAAATCGACTGCAAATGTTTCGACATTGTCGAAAATATTAGTTTTTTGGTATTCAAAAAAATGACACCTGTCGCAGAACCGACACCAAGGTATTCGGTTGGCTGTCGCGCAGGCACATGCCGGTGAGCGGGGCTGCACTTAAACTGCGCTCACAACAAAGCCACTTTGCGCATACCCCACTGAGGAGACCGATCATGAACCTGAGCCCTGAACAAATTGCGGCCTTTGACCGCGATGGGTATTTGTTTTTCCCTGGGTTGTTCACCCCACAGGAGACCGCTGCGCTCAATGCCGAGGTGCCCGAGCTCTACAGCCGGCGCGAAGCTTTCAATGTGCGCGAAAAAGGCAGCGATGCGGTGCGCACCAATTTTGCAGCCCACATGTACAGCGAGCCGTTTGCCAAGTTGGCACGCCACCCGCGCATGATTGACCCAGTGCAACAATTGTTTCAAGAGTCCGTGTACATGCACCAGTTCAAGATCAACGGCAAGATGGCCTTTGAGGGCGACGTGTGGCAGTGGCACCAAGACTACGGCACTTGGCTCAACGACGATCACATGCCCACCGAGCGTGCCATGAACGTGGCCATCTTTTTGGACGATGTGAACCCTTTCAATGGCCCGCTGATGTTCATCCCGGGCAGCCATAAAAAAGGCGTGGTCAACGCCAAGCACGACCTGACCACCACCAGTTACCCTTTGTGGACGGTGGACAACGACCTCATCACGCAACTGGTGGCCCGCGCGGGTGGCAAAAACGGCGGCATCGTCAGCCCCACCGGGCCGGCCGGCTCGATGATTTTGTTCCACAGTTGCCTGGTGCATGCCTCCACTAGCAACCTCTCCCCTTGGAACCGCGTCAGCGTCTACCTCAGCTTGTGTGCGGTCAGCAACCACATTCGCCGTCACAAGCGCCCCGAGTACATCGCCCACCGCGACTTTGCCCCCATCGAGTGCCTGCCCGACAACTGCTTGCTCAAAAATTACCCGGTCGATGTGCCCTGGAAAAATGGCATGCCTGCCAGCGCCTTGGAAACCTCCAGCGAAGACTTTGTGGTGGCCACATGAATTTGCATGCCAAATTGCTCGAGCGTGCGGCCAGCCAGCGGCCGATTCGCATTGGCCTGATTGGTGCTGGCAAGTTCGGCTCGATGTACTTGGCCCAAGTGCCGCGCACCCCGGGCGTGCATTTGGTGGGCATTGCCGATTTGTCACCCGCGGGCGTGCACACCAACCTGGCCCGCGTGGGCTGGGCGGCTGAGAGGCTTCAAGCCAAGTCACTCGATGAGGCCGTTCAACACGGGTCCACCCATGTGTCCGATGATTGGCAAGCCTTGGTGCGCCATCCGGCCATTGACGTGGTGGTCGAATGCACGGGCTCGCCCTTGCACGCGGTGGACCATATTTTGGAGGCCTTTGCCCAACGCAAACACGTGGTCAACGTCACCGTCGAAGCCGATGCCTTTTGCGGCCCTTTGCTGGCGCGCCGTGCGCAGGCTGCCGGGGTGGTTTACTCGCTGGCGTTTGGCGATCAACCGGCATTGATTTGCGACCTGGTCGATTGGGCGCGCACCTGTGGCTTTCCGGTGGTGGCCGCTGGGCGTGGCCACAAATGGCTGCCTCACTTTGCCCAGTCCACGCCCGAGACAGTGTGGGGCTACTACGGCCTCACCCCCGAGCAGGCCGTGCGGGGGGGACTCAACCCCAAAATGTTCAACAGCTTTTTGGATGGCTCCAAGCCGTCGATCGAAAGCACGGCGGTGGCCAACGCGACGGGGTTGGGTGTGCCCAGCAATGGCTTGCTTTACCCGCCTGCCAGCGTGGAAGACATCCCCTATGTCACCCGCCCCATCAGCGAGGGTGGTGTGCTCGAGCGCAAAGGCATGGTCGAGGTGATCTCCAGCTTGGAGCCCGATGGCCGCAAGATCCCCTACGACATCCGCATGGGGGTGTGGGTCACGGTCGAGGCCGAGACCGACTACATCAAAAACTGTTTCGAGGAATACAACGCCCACACCGACCCCAGTGGGCGCTACTTCACCTTGTACAAGCGTTGGCATTTGATCGGTTTGGAGGTGGGTGTCAGCGTGGCCAGCGTGGCTTTGCGCGGCGAACCCACCGGCGTTGCCACAGGGTGGCATGCCGATGTGGTGGCCACCGCCAAACGCGACTTGAAACCGGGCGAAATGCTCGACGGCGAGGGCGGTTACACGGTATGGGGCAAGTTGCTCCCAGCGGCCACGTCCTTGCGCATGGGTGGCTTGCCCTTGGGCTTGGCGCACGGTGTGAAGGTGTTGCGCCCGGTCGCGCAAGGGCAAAGCCTGAGCTGGGACGACGTGGCCATGGACACCCAAACCCATGCCTACAAAATTCGCCGCGAGATGGAATCGGTCCACCGCGCTTGAGCGCCAACACGCACGCTCGAGAAACAACCGAGCCACCTGGGGCTTGGTGGGTGGTGGCTGCAGCCTTTTGCAGCCTGGCACTGATCTTTGGCGTGTCTTATTCCTTTGCGGCATTTTTTGCCGATTTTTCGCGCGAATTCCAAGTGCCCCGCGCCGATGTGTCTTGGGTCTTTGGCCTGTGTGGCTTGGTCTACTTTGTGCTCGGTGTGGGCGGCGGGTTGATGGCCGACCGTTGGGGGCCCCGCCGGGTGGGTGGGGTGGGCATGGTCTTGATCGCTGCAGGCCTGTGGTGGACCAGCCAGGCGCAGTCCTTGAACGTCATTTATGCCACCTATGGTGCTTTGGTTGGCCTGGGCATCGCGCTGGTCTACACACCGGCAATTGCTTGCGTGCCCCCTTGGTTTGTGGCGCGGCGGGGCTTGGCTGCGGGCCTGGCCAGTTCGGGCATTGGTGCTGGCACTTTGTTGGGCCCTTTGTGCGTGGCCGCGGCCATTGAGGCCTGGGGCTGGCGCGGTGCTTTGCAGTGGATGGCTTGGGGCGTGTTGCTGTTGGGTTTGGCCGTGACATCGCTGTTGCGCCAGTCACCGTTGGCGCGCGCAGGTGCGCAAGGCCAAGCCATTGGGCTGACCCTGGCCCAGGCGTGGCGCACGCCGGCATTTGCATGGCTTTACCTGGGCACCTTGCTTGGTGGCCCGGTCATGTTCATTCCGTTTGCCCATGTTTCTGCGGCCGCCCGTGATTTGGGGGTGGAGCCAGCCCGGGCTGTCGCGCTGGTGGGTGTCATCGGTGTGGGCAGTTTGGTGGGGCGCTTTGCGATTGGCCCGCTGGCCGACCGCTGGGGACGCACCACCACTTTGATGGTCATGCAGGTGTCGTTGGGGGCCTCTTATGCGCTGTGGTACGGCGCCCAAGGTCATGCCATGCTGGTCTTGTTTGCCCTGTGGTTTGGTCTGAGCTACGGCAGCATGGTCTCGCTGTACCCGGCCATTTGCATGGACTTGTTTGGTCCGCGCTCGGTCTCGGCCATCGTGGGCGCGCTGTACACCGCTGCGGCCTTGGGCAACTTGCTCGGCCCGGTGATGGCAGGGGCCATGTTCGACCACAGCCAAAGTTACGAGGGCGTGATGGGCGTGTGCACCTTGTTGTCGGGGTTGGCCACTTGGAGCTTGTGGCGCTTGAGCCGGGTGGGCAAAACCCTGTATTGACGGGGCTGGCCCCAAACAGGATTGATTGCCAAGCCGATGGTGAGTTGCCCCCAAAGGCCTGGGTTTTGGCCCAATACCTTTGATTTATCCAAGTCTGGTTTAATTTTTTTGGGCTTGGGCATCCATACGGATGCTGGCTTGAGCGAAGATATGGTTTTTGCACGACCAACACCACAACATGAACGCTACAGACCAACCCAAGCCTTTGAATTGGGAAATGGGCGACACCAGCCGCATTCCCTTTGCCGCCTACACCCAGGCCGCCTTGCACGAGGTGGAGATGGAGCGGTTCTTTTACCAAGGCCATTGGTGTTATGTGGGTTTGGAGGTCGAAGTGCCCGAAGTGGGTGACTTCAAACGCACCGCGGTGGGCGAGCGCTCGGTGATCATGGTGCGTGACGCACAAGGCGAGGTGAAGGTGTTTGAAAACGTGTGCGCCCACCGGGGCATGCAGTTTTTGCGCGAACGCCATGGCAACAGAAAAGAATTTGTCTGTCCCTACCACCAGTGGAGTTACAACTTGCAAGGTCAGCTGCAAGGCGTGCCATTCAGGCGCGGGGTGCGCCAAGACGGCAAGGTCAACGGGGGCATGCCCGCCGACTTCAAAACCGAAGAGCACAGCCTGACCCCGCTCAAGGTGGCCACCCGTGGCGGTGTGGTGTTTGCCTCCTTTGACCACAACGTCGAGTCCCTGGAAGACTTCATGGGCCCGACCATCTTGAGTTACTTTGACCGCCTGTTTGATGGCCGCAAACTCACCTTGCTGGGGTACAACCGCCAGCGCATCCCGGGCAACTGGAAACTGATGCTGGAGAACATCAAAGACCCGTACCACCCAGGCTTGCTGCACTCGTGGTTTGTCACCTTTGGTTTGTGGCGCGCCGATAACAAATCCGAACTCAAAATGGACGCCCACCACCGCCATGGGGCCATGGTCTCCACTCGGGGTGCGATGGGCAAGGCCGATCAGGTGACCCAGGTCTCGAGTTTCAAAGAAGACATGAAGCTCAACGATGACCGTTTTTTGGACATCGTGCCCGAGGCTTGGTGGAATGGTCCCTCGGCGGCGATGGTCACCTTGTTCCCCAGTGTGATCTTTCAGCAGCAGGTCAACAGCGTGTCCACCCGCCACATCCAACCCGATGGCCACGGCAACTTTGATTTTGTGTGGACGCATTTTGGCTTTGCCGAGGACACCCCAGAGATGACGCGGCGGCGTTTGCGCCAGTCCAACTTGTTTGGGCCAGCCGGGTTTGTGTCGGCCGACGATGGCGAGGTGATCGAGTTGTCGCAAATGGGATTTGAGCAAAAACCCCAGCACCGGGCCTTGGCCGAGTTGGGCGGACGCGATGTGGCCGACGCCGACCACATGGTGACCGAGTCATTGATACGGGGCATGTACGAATACTGGCGCAAGGTGATGCAAGCATGAAAATCGATCTGGACTTATTTTTTCAATTGCAGGCGCTGTACACCGACTATGCCTTGGCGGTAGACGCCGGCCAATGGGATGCCTGGCCTGAGTTTTTCACTGACGAATGCGAGTACAAATTGCAACCGCGTGAGAACCATGAGCGCGGTTTTCCACTGTCGACCTTGTCGTTTGAGAGCAAAGGCATGTTGATGGACCGCGCTTATGCCATCCGTGAGACTTTGTTTCACGACCCCTATTACCAGCGCCATGTGGTGGGCACGCCCGTGGTGCGCGAGGTGCGCGACGGGGTCATTCACAGCCAGGCCAATTACGCGGTCTTTCGCACCAAGTACAACAAAGACAGCACGGTCTTCAATGTCGGTCGCTACATCGACGAGGTGGTGTCAACCCCGAAGGGATTGAAGTTTGCCAAGCGCTGGTGCATCTACGACTCTGAGATGATCCCCAACTCCATCATTTACCCCATTTGAGAATCACATGACATCAGCATGGACGGCTGTGGCCGCAGAAACCGATTTGTTTGATGGTGCCGGTATTGGCGTGCAAGTGCAGGGGCAAAACATTGCCTTGTTCAGCATCGAAGGCCAGGGCTATGCCACCGACAACTATTGCACCCATGGCAATGCTTTGTTGTGCGATGGATTTATAGAAGGCCATGAGGTGGAATGCCCGTTTCACCAAGGCCGCTTTGACGTGCGCACCGGTGCCCCCACCTGTGCGCCGGTGACCGAGGCAATCAAAACCTATCCCATCAAGATCGACGGCGGTCAGGTGTGGTTGCAGTTGTAGGGCCTCACTTGGGCCGGTACATCTTGAACAGCTGCTCGGGCCCGATGCCAAAGTAGTCGCCCGGCCCGCCACCGCGTGTGATGTGTTGGGCGTTGGCGGTGTCGTACACACCGTCTTTGAGCATGCGTTGCTCGATGTGCACGCCCACGACTTCGCCCAGCACCAACCAGGTGGGCACATCGGCACCAGCGGCTGATTTGAGTTGCATGATTTGCGTCACCTTGCATTCAAAGGCCACGGGGCTTTCGGCCACGCGGGGCACATCGACGATGCGCGAGGCCACGGGCGTCAAGTGGGCCAGCTCAAATTCGTTCACATCGGGCGGCACGGCCGCGCAAGTTTGGTTCATGGCTTCGGCCAAAGGTTTGGTCACCAGGTTCCAAACAAATTCACCGGTTTGCTCGACATTGTTGAGCGAGTCTTTGCGGCTGATACTGGAAAAACCCACGATGGGTGGGATGTAGTTGAAGGCGTTGAAAAAACTGTAGGGCGCCAGGTTCAACACGCCGCTGGCACTGCGGGTAGACACCCAGCCAATCGGGCGCGGTGCCACGATCGAGTTGAACGGGTCGTGCGGCAAACCATGGCCTTGCGAAGGTTGGTAAAAATGAATGTCTGTGGACATGGCGTACTTCTAAATAAAACAGGGCAGCGCAAGGCGCTGGGGTTGGGGAGGTCAGGGGGTGTGAACCCTGCGCGGCCCACATTTAACCATGGGTGGGCAGCATGCCTTTGCGCACGATGAAGTCCACCACCGCGCTCACACCCGAGAGGGTTTTCAAGTTGGTCATGACGTAAGGCCTCAAACCTTGGGCTTGGGTGCGCATGCGCACCGTGTCGGCCTCCATCACCGCCAAGTCGGCCCCCACGTGGGGGGCCAAGTCGGTTTTGTTGATCACAAATAAATCGCTTTTGGTGATGCCTGGCCCACCCTTGCGGGGGATTTTTTCACCCGCTGCCACGTCGATCACATAAATGGTCAGGTCGCTCAGTTCGGGGCTGAAGGTGGCGGCCAGGTTGTCACCGCCGCTCTCAATGAACACCACATCGGCATTGGGAAATTTCTCCAGCATGCGGTCGATGGCCTCCAAATTAATAGAGGCGTCTTCGCGGATCGCGGTGTGGGGGCAGCCGCCGGTCTCCACCCCCATGATGCGCTCGGCCTCCAAAGCGCCGCTGACGGTGAGGATGCGCTGGTCTTCTTTGGTGTAAATGTCATTGGTGATGGCCACCAGGTCATAGGTGCTGCGCATGGCCTTGCACAGCATTTCGAGCAAGGTGGTTTTGCCTGAGCCCACGGGACCGCCAATGCCGACCCGCAAGGGCGGAAGTTTTTTGTGGCGATGGGCTATGTGGTGAAGTGGTGCGGTCATGATCTGAACAATCTGGAGTATTGGGTTTCGTGGCGCGCCGACAAAATCGCCAGGCGTGGTGCAAAGGATTGGCGATCATCATCGCTCAAGCCCATGGCGTGGGAGACCGCCTCGGGAATGGCTTGGCTCAGTGCGGCCAAGATGCGCTGCCCGCTGCGCTGGCCCAAGGGGACCGACTTCAAAGCGGCTTGAACCATGTTCTCGGCCCAACCAAAAGCACTGGCCAGCAACCCATCGCGCACCGGTGCGCCATGGGTTTGCAATGCCAGCGCAAAAGCCACAGGCCAGGTGGGCGGGAGCGCCGCACACGTGGCCAAGCGAGGTGCATCCGCTTGCGCTTGGTTGCCCAGCCAATCGACCAAAGAGCGGCCCATTTGCTCGGTTTGCAAACGCATTTCGTGGGTTTCGCGGGTGTGCAGCACCCAGTCGTTGAGTTGGCGCAGGCGCGTTTGGTCGTGTTGCTGCCAAGCGGTCATGGCTTGGGCCAACACGGCCAAATCGCTGCGGGCTTGGACCAAGTGCAATTGATCGATCAACCAATCTTTGGCAGTGGTCTCGTCGTGCACCCAGCCATGCTCCACGGCCGAATCCAAGCCCTCTGAATAAGAAAACCCGCCCACCGGCAGCGCAGGCGAAGCCAATTGTATCAGCATCATCAAAGCCGTGGGGGACAAGGCACTCACGGCAATGCATTCAACGGGTTTGTCACGCGGGGTCGCTCATGGTGCATGCGGTTTGCTGTGGCCATGCCCATGCCCATGGTCGTGGTCGTGGTCGTGGTCACTGTGTGGTCCATGCGCATGGTGGGGGTGTGCATGTGGCGGGTGATGGTGACCACCACCGTGATCGCCGTAGGCACCGTTTTCGGGTTCAAACGGGTCATGTACTTCGTTGACGATCAGGTGCATGGCACGCAGCATGTCGGCCAACACATGGTCGGGTTCGATCTTCAGGTGGTCCGGTTGCAGTTCGATGGGCACGTGGCGGTTGCCCAGGTGATAGGCGGCGCGGGTCAGGTCAAACGGCGTGCCATGTTCAGGGCAGTGCGTGATGCGCAGCACCGCTTGGGGCGCAGCCACCACCTTGAGCAAGGAGCCGTCTTCGCCCACCAACACATCGCCCCCACGCACCACTTGGCCGCGTTGCAAAAACACGCCCACTTGGCGGTCAGCGCTGTCGGTCGATTCGAAACGGGACTTTTGCCGCACATCCCAGTCCAGCGTGATGGAGGCCGCACGTTTGAGAAGAACCGGTGCGAGCCCATGGCCTTGGCGAATGAGTTTGGAGAAATGGGTCATGCATTAAAACAAGAAATAGCGTTGCGCCATGGGCAAGACGCTGGCGGGTTCGCAGGTGAGGAGTTGTCCGTCTGCGCGCACCGCGTAGGTTTGGGCGTCGACTTCCATGTGGGGGGCCAGGTCGTTGTGCAGCATGTGGCGCTTGCCAATGCCACGGATGTTTTTTACCGCACTCAATGTTTTGTGCAGTCCGTAGCGTTCGCCAATGCCGCCAGCCAGCGCGGCTTGTGACACAAAGCTCAGCGAGCCTTTGTGCAAAGCGCCACCAAAAGCACCAAACATGGGTCGGTAGTGCACGGGTTGGGGGGTTGGGATGGAGGCGTTGGGGTCACCCATGGCGGCCATCGCAATGAAGCCGCCCTTCATGATGATGAAGGGCTTGACACCAAAAAACGCAGGCTTCCACAACACGATGTCAGCCCATTTGCCCACCTCGATGCTGCCCACTTCGTGGGCAATGCCGTGTGCAATGGCTGGGTTGATCGCCAGCTTGGCCACATAGCGTTTGACCCGACCGTTGTCGTGGCGATCGCTGTCGCCCACCAATCCATCGGCACCAAACGCGGGCAGTTTGCCGCGCTGCTGCTTCATTTTGTGGGCGGTTTGCCAGCAGCGCATGATCACCTCACCCACACGGCCCATGGCTTGCGAGTCGGATGAAAACATGCTGATGGCACCGATGTCATGCAAGACATCTTCAGCGGCAATGGTTTCTTTGCGGATGCGGCTTTCGGCAAATGCCAGGTCTTCAGCGATGGACGCATCCAGGTGGTGACACACCATCAGCATGTCCACATGCTCGTCCAAGGTGTTGATGGTGTAAGGGCGTGTCGGGTTGGTCGAGGACGGCAGCACATTGGCCTGGCCCACCACTTTTAAAATGTCAGGGGCATGTCCGCCGCCTGCACCTTCGGTATGGAAGGTGTGGATGGTGCGACCTTTGAACGCGGCCACCGTGTCTTCCACAAAGCCGGACTCGTTCAATGTGTCTGTGTGGATGGCCACCTGCGTGTCGGTGACTTCGGCCACGTTCAAACAGTTGTCGATGGCCGCTGGCGTGGTACCCCAGTCTTCATGCAACTTCAAGCCAATCGCACCGGCGTTGATTTGTTCGTGCAGCGCATCGGGCAAAGCGGCATTGCCTTTGCCCAAAAAACCCAGGTTCATGGGGAAGGCGTCGGCTGCTTGCAGCATGCGTTCGATGTTCCAAGGCCCTGGTGTGCAGGTGGTGGCAAAGGTGCCGGTGGCCGGTCCTGTGCCGCCACCGAGCATGGTGGTCACACCACTGGCCAGGGCTTCTTCAATTTGCTGGGGTGCGATGAAGTGGATGTGGGTGTCAATGGCGCCGGCAGTGACGATCATGCCCTCGCAAGAAATGATTTCTGTGCCAGGCCCAATCACGATGTCCACGCCAGGTTGGGTGTCGGGGTTGCCCGCTTTGCCAATGGCGGCGATGCGTGAATTCTTGATGCCGATGTCGGCTTTCACAATGCCCCAGTGGTCCAAGATGAGGGCAT
>Ga0114977_10002686_pt1 | contig 11438 bp, 6 predicted proteins | sample S_130805_MF_Meta_FD_87026 | JGI IMG/M metagenome (GOLD analysis project Ga0114977, IMG submission 87026) | Freshwater microbial communities from Lake Simoncouche, Canada to study carbon cycling - S_130805_MF_MetaG | ecosystem: Environmental > Aquatic > Freshwater > Lake | place: Lake...
GTTTTAATCTTATCAGGTCGGCAGATCAAGCCTCAACAAAAAAAGCAAATCTGATTAACCTCACGGACAAAGAAATTAAAATTGATCTTGGAGAATCGACTGTTGTAGCCGGCGAAATGGCTTTGCTAGCAATAGATTCGGCCGTTGAGGATTTAAAAAAAGGACTTATAGATGTATTGGTTACGGCCCCTGTTAATAAACACAACGTACAGGAAGCAGCACAAAAACCATTTACAGGGCACACAGGTTACCTGGCAGAAAAATTCGGGATTACGTCATACCTGATGCTTATGGTTGGCGAAAACCTCCGTATCGGAGTTGTCACCGAGCATATTCCGATAGATCAGGTTGCAAAAACAATCACAACTGCACTGATTTCGGATAAAATATTGATACTTGAGGAGTCGCTCCGTAAAGATTTTAACATCCGTAAGCCTCGTATTGCCATCCTTGGACTGAATCCACATGCCGGCGATGGGGGTCTGATCGGCAACCAGGAGCAGGAAATAATTACCCCGGCAATACAAGCCGCACAGCAAAAGGGATTCCTTGTTTATGGGCCTTACCCTGCTGATGGCTTTTTTGCTTCATCGGGGTATAAGCAATTTGATGCTGTATTAGCCATGTATCATGATCAGGGTCTTATACCATTTAAAACTTTAAATTTTGAAGACGGAGTAAACTATACTGCCGGGTTGCCTTATGTGCGCACTTCACCTGCACATGGTACCGCATTTGACATTGCTGGCAAGGACCAGGCTTCAGCTGATTCGATGCGTGCAGCAACATACCTGGCCTGTGAAATATTTAAAAACCGCAGTCTTTGGGTTGAGTTGAATAAAAATCCACTGGCATTCAGCAAAAAAGAAAAAGAATACTAATAAACTTCCTGCTTATCACTTTCGTTAACGTTTTTTGATTTGAGAAAAATAATATACCTGGTGAGAATCCCTGAAGCAGTTACAACTTGTAAAGCCTGCAATTGCCTGCACCTTCAAAAAATTTAATTTCTATTCAATATGTAATCCAGATAAAACATTTGGCTTTACTTGTATTTATACTTAGTTTAAAAACTAATACCAAATTGTTGCAATACCAACCTGAATCCACAAATGCATATTAAACCATCTGTCTGAATCGAATCAAAATGTTATGTTAACTCATGAGTAAATCTGAATATACGATAAGCGAGATCACCCAGGTTGTTAAAGGAGAATTGATCCAGGAAAGTGATGAAAATGCGCTGATCAGCGATTTGGTTATTGATAGCCGCAGGCTGATAATGCCAGAAGGAAGCTTGTTTTTTGCTTTGACCAGCAAACGCAACGATGGCCATAAATATATAGAGGAACTTTACGAAAAAGGCGTCAGGAATTTTGTTGTTGAAAATGAACCGACCAACCTATTATTGCTTTATAATGCAAATATTATCAAGGTAAAAAACACATTATTTGCACTTCAGGCATTAGCTGCAGCTCACCGGAAGCAATTTAAAATACCGGTAATCGGGATCACAGGCAGTAATGGTAAAACCATTGTAAAAGAATGGCTATACCAATTGCTGAACGAAAGTAAAAATATTGTTCGTAGCCCTAAGAGCTTTAATTCACAAATCGGCGTTCCCTTATCGGTATGGCAGATGCGTGAAGATCAAGACCTTGCAATTTTTGAAGCCGGTATTTCCGAGCAGGATGAAATGGATCGCCTTCAGCCCATTATTCAACCGACTATCGGAATTTTTACCAATATCGGGCATGCCCATGATGAAAATTTCATTAACCGAATACAGAAAGCAGGCGAAAAACTGAAGCTATTCACCCGGGTAAAAACGTTGGTGTATTGCATTGATCAGAAGGAATTGCAGGAAGGAATTATCAAAACCGGCATTCTAAAGAACATTGAAACTTTTACATGGAGCAGAAAGATACCTGCTGATCTTCGTATAACAGCAGTTCATCCTGATGGTCATTTCACCCAAATCACCGGACTTTACAAAGATGAAGAAATAACGATAGAAATTCCTTTTTCTGACGAAGCGTCTATTGAAAATGCCTTGCACTGCTGGGCGGTTATGCTGCTTATGGAGTATAGCCAGTCCCTGATTTCGAGGCGAATGCGTGCCCTTCAGCCTATAGCCATGAGGCTTGAGATGAAGGCAGGAATGAATAATTGTACCTTAATAAATGACAGTTACAGTAACGATATCGACTCGCTGGGTATAGCCCTTGACTTTCTGAATCAGCAGAAGCAACATCGCAAAAAAACGGTGATCCTTTCAGATATTCTTCAGAGTGGACGGAGCGAAAATCATCTTTACCAGGAAGTGAGCGATCTGCTTATACTAAAACAGGCTGACAGACTCATAGGAATAGGAAAAGGGATAAGCCGTCAAGCAGCACTTTTTACGACTGAAAAGGAATTTTATACTACTACTGAGGAATTCCTGGACTCATACTCACACGCATCATTTGCTAACGAGAGCATTTTACTCAAAGGTGCGCGTATTTTTGAATTTGAGCGAATTACCGAGTCTTTGCAACAAAAAACACATGAAACAGTCCTGGAGATAAACCTGAATGCCCTGGTTCACAACCTGAATTATTACCGTTCGAAATTAGATCCCGGAGTTAAGGTAATGGCAATGGTTAAAGCATTCTCATATGGAAGCGGCAGTTATGAAATAGCAAATGTGCTTCAATTTCATCAGGTAGATTACCTAACCGTAGCCTATGCTGACGAAGGTGTTGAATTACGCAAAGCCGGGATCAGGCTACCTATTATGGTTATGAATCCGGATGAAGAGAGCTTTGATTCCATGATAAAGAACCAACTTGAACCTGAGATATATAGTTTCAGGGTGTTGAAAATGCTGGAAGCCGCTTTATTCCGTCTATCGCCAAATTCTTTGCCTGTCGGGATCCATATTAAAATAGACACCGGAATGCATCGCCTGGGATTTGATCCTGTTGAAGTAGATGAACTGATTAACCAGATTAAAGGCCGGGCACAAATAAGAGTAAAATCGGTTTTCTCGCACCTGGCAGCATCTGAAAATGCTGACAGCGACGATTTTACACATCACCAGGTCAGCCTTTTCCGGATGATTTCGGAACGTATTTGTTCTGAATTTGATTACCCAATCCTCCGTCATATTGCCAACACTGCTGCTATAAGCCGCCTGCCCGAAACACGGTTCGATATGGTCCGTCTGGGTATTGGATTGTATGGCATTGCCCCAAATCCGGAAGAACAGGAGAAACTGGAAAATGTCAGTACACTTCGTTCAACTATTTCACAAATCAAGCATATACTTCCGGACGAAACTGTTGGTTATAACCGCCGCTTCACAGCAAAAAAAGAAACAACGCTTGCAATTGTCCCAATTGGCTATGCTGATGGGCTTAGCAGGTCATTAAGCAACGGAATGGGGCATCTGAAAGTAAATGGAAAATTTGCACCCATTATTGGCACAGTATGCATGGATATGACCATGATTGATGTTACAGGTATGAATGCCCGTGAAGGCGACGAAGTGATAATTTTCGGAAAAGATCTTCCAATTGCACGATTAGCCGATGAAATGGGAACCATACCCTATGAAATACTCACCGGAATTTCGCAACGCGTTAAAAGGGTTTATTTCCAGGAATGATAAATACAGGATTTTAAAGCGTCCAAAATATTGGATATTTGCTTTCCTCTAAACAAAAAACGTTTAAAAGTATTCATTTCTGAAAAATTCAGAACCCGAAAATAATTAAAAAGCTTACACCTATACTTTCCCCTGATGACAAAGCCGAACAGCAACCTGAAGTTATCCGTAATCATCCCTGCCTATAATGAAGAAGCAACTTTATACGATATCTTACAACGCGTTAGTTCCGTAGAGTTAATCCAAGGCATTACGAAAGAATTGGTAGTGGTAAATGACTTTTCGAAAGACGGCACAGAAGCAGAATTATTCCGTTTCAGGCTCGAAAATCCGGAAATTATGATCAATTACCAGAAGCACGAGGTTAACAGGGGAAAAGGCGCAGCACTCCGCACAGGTATACTTTCGGCAACCGGCGATTTTATTATTGTGCAGGATGCTGACCTTGAATATGATCCCAGGGAGTTTAATCTCTTGTTACAACCTATTCTGGATGGATTTGCCGATGTGGTATACGGAAGCAGGTTCGTGGGAGGTAAACCACACAGGGTTCTATTCTTTTTCCATACCATAGGCAACAGGTTTCTTACTTTTCTTTCGAACCTGCTTACGAACATTAATATTTCGGATATGGAAACCTGTTATAAACTTTTCAAATCCGAAATTATAAAAAGCATCGATCTGAAAGAAAACCGTTTTGGTTTTGAGCCTGAAGTAACGGCAAAAATAAGCCGTATACCCAATATCAGGATATACGAAGCAGGCATTTCCTACTATGGCCGCACATATGCCGAAGGAAAAAAAATCAGCTGGAAAGACGGATTCAGGGCGATATACTGCATTATTAAATACAATATTTTCAGCAGATGAAATAGCCATGATTGCAAGAAATCACCAACTGATGATGATATTATGATCAATCTGGCGTATTCCATGTGACCCGTAAGAAATAAATAATAACACATGAAAGAATTCGATTTTAAGCCTATTGATACCGAAGGAGAGGATACATTAAACACAATTGCACTGGCTAATCATCTGAATAGCTGGATGTATAATACTATCAAACCCTTTTGCACAGGAAAAATTCTTGAGATAGGCAGCGGAGTAGGGAATATTTCAGCGTATTTTCTGCGTGATGGTGCCAGCATTCTTCTTTCAGATATTCGTGAAGGATATTGCGAATCGCTGCGCGAAAAATTTACAGCAAGCCCTACTTTATCAGGAATAGAAAACATAAACCTGGTGGACCCGGAGTTTGACCAGAAGTTCAGTGAGCATTTTAATTGTTTTGATACAGTTTTTGCGCTTAATGTTGTGGAACATATTTTTGATGATCAAGCAGCCTTGTTAAATTGCTATAAACTGTTAAAGCCGGGAGGACAGTTGATTGTGCTGGTTCCGGCATACCAGTGGCTTTATAACGACTTTGACAAGGAACTTGAGCATTACAGGAGGTACAACAGAAAGAGACTTGAAACTTTATTTATTTCCAGCCATTTTCAGGTTTTAAACAGCAGGTATTTTAATGCTGCTGGTATTGCCGGCTGGTTTATATCAGGTAAAATGCAGCATCACAGAATCATCCCTACGGGACAAATCAGGCTATTCAATAAACTGGTGATACTCTTTAAACTGATCGACAGTTTGATATTCAATTCTTTCGGACTTTCAATTATTACAGTTGGGAAGAAACCTTAGTATAAAAATGAAACAATTGATGTTTGATGAATTGCTTTACCCGATTTGCTGAACCATAAAAGCCGGCACCATCAATTAACACATCTGAGTGAATTAATGCCCTTTTCAATCCATCTGCTAGTGAGTAATGATTTCCGATAAATTGTGAGATATGAAATTTACTGATAAAACCCTGGCTCCAATTGTATTGCTTATCAGCACTATTGCTTTGATTGGAGTTCAATGGTTGTCAACCGGAGTGGATGGAGAAACTGATTCAATTACGCATTATCAGATTGCAAGGTATGCTTTTAAGTACCCTTCTTTTTTCCTTAATCACTGGGGGAAACCTCTTTTCACTATTCTGGCTTCTCCCTTATCGCAGTTTGGATATACAGGAGCAATTGCTTTCAACCTGCTATGTGGCTTGCTGAGCGCCTGGTTTGCATACCTGATTGCTAAAAGGCTGGAATACCGACATGCATGGGTGGCTATCATTTTCACACTGTTTACACCGGTTTATCTGTTTATCATGTTCACCAGTCTGACCGAAATTTTATTCAGCCTGGTGCTTATTGCATCCATATACCTGTTTATCAGTAAACGCTTTTTTGCGGCATCCATTCTAATATCGTTGATACCATTTGCACGGACGGAAGGGATGATGTATATCGTACTATTTATCCCCGCATTTATCTGGATGAAACAGTATAAATCATTACCATTCCTGCTGACTGGATTTATATTATTCAGTATTTCCGGATGGCCAATGTATCATGATCCGTTGTGGTTTTTTACAAAGATGCCATACAGCAGTGCAGGTTCCGATTTATATGGAAGCGGATCGTTCTGGTTTTATATGAAGGAGATGATCTTCATTTTAAATTACCCCCTTCTTATCCTGTTTATCACAGGACTTTCCGCCATATTATTCAATTTGAGAACAGGGGTTAAAAACCTTAGTGATATAAAAAATGTGACCCTGTATTTCCTAATAATTCCAGCCTTTTTTGGATTTATCCTTGCACAGAGTATCCTGTGGTGGCAAGGCATGATGGGTGTGTTGGGATCGACCCGGTTTATTGCCTGTGTGCTTCCGTTAAGTTCGTTGATTGCGCTGGCAGGTTTTGAATGGATAATGGAAAAGGCAAAAGCCATGAAAATTATTTACTTCTTACTTGCTACATTTATAATAACACTGGTAGTTTACAAACCATTTACCTATGACAAAATTCCTATGAAAACGGGTATTAACTTTGCGGTAATGGAGAAACTTACTGACTGGCTTAAAACCTCTTCATACAGCAAGCACAAGGCGTTGTATACTGACCCGATGTACCCATTTTATATGGATATTGATCCTTTCGATCAGCAAAAATGTTTTAAAGTTTATACATTCGAAAATATTGATCCGGCTACCTTACTTAAGCCAGGAGAATTGCTGATATGGGATGCACAGTTTGCCGGGTATGAAGGGCATCTGCCTTTTGATTCGCTAATGAAAAATAACAACCTACGGCTTCTGAATATGTTTACCCCGGCCGAAAGTTTCACCATTATTGGTGGCTCAAAATATAAGCTGGCTGTATTTATGAAAGCGCCCAGAGATACAACTGCAGCTGTATACAAGCAATTCTACCTCAACGACTTCGAAGGCAGTTTGACAGTGGAACAGATGAAATTTGTTTCAACCGAGAAGCAAAGCAGTGGAAAACAATCGATACTTCTGACTGCTGTAAACACATACAGTCCGGCAGCGGAAGCCAAGCTTCAGAATTTACCAGGAGCAGGCACTATTTCACTAAGGGCTACAGCCCGTATTCTGAACCCCTCGCAATCTGAAAAGGGACAGATTATTCTTGTTTTGAGTATAGATGACCCCAATCATAAGGTATACAGGTATATAACTACAAAGGATACCGAATCAGAGCATAAGCCCGGCGAGTGGTTTGATATCACCCTGACTGAAGTTGTCGACCGTAATGTTCCTGAGAATGGCAATTACAAGGTCTATGTCTGGTATACAGGTAAGGAAAAGCTATTTGTGGATGACCTGAAGCTGGAATATATGCAGGTGGGATATGAGTGATTGCGGATTGCGGATTGCGGATTGTGGATTGCGGATTGCGGACCCGACAGAATAGGTGATTAATAGTGGATAGATACCATGATTATCACTATGCTCTATAAGCATTGTATTTTAAGGCAGTTAATATATAAATTCAAATAGGAAGACAAGACAGAGATTTTTTTGGTTTCACTTTATCTCCATTTCGCCTTTTTACTGGTCGCATATTTTTGCCTTTATAAAAACAACAAAAATTAATGAATTACATCCCAAGCTTTAAAAAAGAGCCCAGCGTTTGGATCAGCTTTATGCTGATTGCCGGCATTGTGTTCTTCAGGTTTGTGTATCCGCCGGAGAATATTCTGTCGTGGGATGTTTTCGGCTATTATCTTTACCTTCCAGCAAGTTTTATTTATCACGACCTGAGGCTTACCAACATAGCATGGGTTAATCAACTGATTGATCAGTACCAGGCAACTTCCACCTTTTATCAGGCAACGGCTATTCCAACGGGTGGTTGGGTTCTGAAATACTCCATGGGTATGGCTGTATTGAATGCCCCCGCTTTTTTTATTGCTCATATTTTCAGCCTGATTGCAGGCTTTAAAGCGGATGGATTTTCCATTCCTTACCAGTATGCCTGGGCTATAAGTGGGTTGGCCTATGCTGCAGCAGGCATTATCATGCTAAGGAAAATACTACTAAAGTTTTTCGATGAAATAATTTCAGGCATTTTATTAATAATCATCGTCTTAGCAACAAATTATTTTCAACTTACGGCCTTTGATGGTTACCTCTCCCATAACTATCTTTTTACATTATATACTTTTATTGTTTGGTTTACGATCCGCTGGCACGAGCAACCCAGGTTGCGGTATGCTTCAGGGCTCGGTTTTGCCATGGGGCTTGCTGCACTGGTAAGACCATCGGAACTGGTTTGTATTATTATACCTGTATTGTGGGGCATTAGCGATCGCAAGAGTTTTCAATTCAAAGCCGGCTTGTTAAAATCGAACTACAGTCATGTGATTCTGTTGATTCTTACAGCATTTGTGGCAGGGTTACCTCAATTGATTTACTGGAAGTACAGTTCGGGGCACTGGCTTTTTTATAGCTACAACAATGCAGGCGAAGGATTCGATTTCGAGCGACCATACATTTCGGAAGTATTATTCAGCTTTCGGAAAGGGTGGCTGATCTATACTCCGGTAATGGGTTTCGCCATTATAGGTTTCTTCAGTCTGTTTAAAAAAAACAAACCTTTGTTTTATAGCTTACTGATCTATTTTCTGGTAAACCTGTATATTGTTTCGAGCTGGACTTGCTGGTGGTATGCAGGAGGCAGCTACAGCCAGAGGGCATTGCTTTCGTCATATGTGCTGCTTGCTATCCCTTTGGGTTACCTGATCCAACAGATTATGGCATGGAATAAGATTTACAGGGTATTATTTATACAACAATTACCCTGATGCTCATGCTGAACCTTTTCCAGACCTGGCAATGGGCACATGGAGTAATTGAGCGCACCAGGATGACAAAAGCTTATTATTTTGCCATTTTCGGAAAAACATCATTTACCGAGTCGGACCGTAAACTGCTATTAATTGAGCGCCCGACTGATGCTGAGGAGGTTTTAAAAGATGAAACAGCTTATACCAGGCGAACCGCTGCTTTTTTCGACTTTGAACAAACACAAGACCAGGGAATGACCTTAAGTAAAGATACAGTCAGTGGCGGGAAATTTTCACTCAGGCTTGAAGAATCTCATCCCTATTCGCCGGCCATGGAAATGCCTTACAGCCAGATAACTGCAAAAGATCATGCCTGGTTGCGCGCAGAAGTAGAAGTTTATCCTGTTTCTGATGTTCAGGAAAATATGGCATTGCTGGTAATTACATTCCAGCACAAAGGAGAACCATATAATTACCGGGCGACAAGTATTTCACTTAAGAAATATGAGATGAAACCCGGTCAATGGAATACCATGCGGGTAGATTACCTCACACCGGAAGTCCGGTCAAAATATGATACAGTGAAAACCTATTTCTGGCTACAGGGGAAAAAACCTGTTTATATCGATAACCTGAAAGTTGAGATCTTTGAGTAAAGCAAAGATATTATCCATCCGGATTACTTTGATTGCGGGACCTGATATCGTTTTGAATGCAGTATACCCAATTTATTCATAAAATGCGATACAGAGGTTTTTAATACCCCAATGGCATAGATTGTACTGCGCCAGAGATTGATTGACGACGCTTCCTTGAAATATTTTGTCGGACAAGTAATTTCGCCAACCGAGTATCCTTTATAGATGATTTGTGAGATCATCTGGTTATCAAAAACAAAATCGTCGCTATTTACATGGTAATCAATTGAAAGCAGCACTTCGCGCGAAAATGCCCTGTACCCTGTATGGTATTCGGAGAGTTTCTGGTTGATTAAAATATTCTGAATGAGAGTGAGACCACGGTTCGAAATATATTTGATAAGCGGCATACCGCCTTTTCGTGCTCCGTTTCCTAAAATGCGAGAACCCATCACAACAGGGAATACTCCGTTGGCAATGAGGTATGCCATCGACTGAATAAGCAGTGGAGTATACTGATAATCAGGATGAAGCATAATGACTATGTCGCCACCCAGTTTCAATGCAGTGTCGTAGCAGGTTTTCTGATTCCCTCCGTATCCTTTATTCTGCTCATGCTGAATAATGTGTTTAATCCCTATCTGATGTGCAACTTCAACTGTATTATCCCGACTGCCATCGTCAACCAGAACGACTTCATCAACAATGTCGAAAGGGATTTCATTATATGTAATTTCGAGCGTTTGGCCTGCATTATAAGCAGGCAATACAACCACAATTTTTTTTCCGTTAATCATATCCTAACTATTATCCATTATTTTTTTCTGTTCCCGGTTAAAGGCCTTTTTTCAAGTTTTAATACCTGGTAATCTCAAAATCGTCGAACCATACCGGTTGATCACCATAATTCCAAAGGTAGATCTTTAATTTAGCTCCACTAAAGTCCATAGGAATTACAACTGTTAGTATTACTTTTTCCCAATTCCCGGAATTGTCGGTTTCGACAAACCCTTTGCTTTGCAAATAAAACGGAGGACCGTTACCATCATTTTTTGCTGCTACCAGATATGCTTCGGGGCTATTCGCTGTTTTCCAGATACTGATCTCGAAAGTATCACCAGGCTTAACATCCTGAAGTCCGAAATCCATTGCATAGGTATCGTGTACAGGAAGTTTAAAAGCATGGCTGCCTGAGCGGGCTTTATCAGTAGACAAGGATGAATTTTTACAGAACTTATTCCCATTATCCGACATTATCCATTGCCCGTCAGGGCTCAAGACTTCGAAGGTATTCAGCAACGACCATACAGCAGGGCTGCTGTGGGTAACGCCTTTGAAAAGTTCCGATTTTTCGGTTTCAACCTCATACACAACCTGTACCCTGCTGTCGAAGAGTCTTTTTAGTTTCAGGACACCCAGTTCAACGTTCTTAAATTCATCATCTGTAAGCGGACCTCCGATAAGCAGTATCCGGTTTCCATACCTTTTTACAAATTCCCTTGGAGAAATACTGGTTTCCCACAGTTGAAAGCTTTTCTCACCGGCATTATAGAATAAACCATCAGGGTATAATGCCATTAATTTTTCAGCACTGTATTGCCTTGAATAAACATTACCCCATCGGAGCGATGAATATTCATTGAACGATATGGGGTAATAGTAAACTTTTGCATACCCTTTAAAATCGCGATCAAGTCGGGAAAAAGTTTCATCGGTACTTTGGTTCGATGCCCGGTATCCATTGAATGCTAATGTGAGATACGGAATATTGAGTACAGAAATACCAATAACTAAAACCGCAACTATCGGCATGTAGAACTTAGAGATAAGCTTATTCCCCGATTTAAAGTTCTTGCTGAGAAGCAGATAAGAGAAAATAAGTACTAATCCTGAAAGGCTGAGTGCCGGAAACAGGTAATGGTTGCTGTGATAATGCTTTGCTACCAGAA
>Ga0114977_10002688_pt1 | contig 11436 bp, 14 predicted proteins | sample S_130805_MF_Meta_FD_87026 | JGI IMG/M metagenome (GOLD analysis project Ga0114977, IMG submission 87026) | Freshwater microbial communities from Lake Simoncouche, Canada to study carbon cycling - S_130805_MF_MetaG | ecosystem: Environmental > Aquatic > Freshwater > Lake | place: Lake...
AATCTATCAAAAGTCGTCTAATTCATCAAATCCTTTACAAATATATATCTTTTTCTTATTACTACTTTATAATATTATTACTACACTAAATAAAATAATAAAAAATTAAAATAGTAATGTATAATAAATGTATATAGTATGTAAAAATAAATAACTAGAAAATTATATTTTCTAATTATAAAATATACATTATATATAGTAATAAATAAAATGACTACAAATTCACAAGCACGTGAAAGTTTAAATTTTTCAACTGGTAATCCCATTCTGGCTGGTGGTAAATTTGCACCGATTATTTGGGATGATGTGGGGTTAGATTATCAGACAGTGGTAATTAGCATTAATAGCACTGGGGCAGGTTCCCAACTTACTATTTTTCAATCATCAGACGCAAATAATATTGCATCGTCTCAGGTAATTTCAATTTCGGCTGGTAGTTTATATTCAAATTCATTTCCATTATATGCCCGTTTTTTTAAAATGCGTATTGATAATACGAGTATGACAAATCAAACAACATTAAATTGTCAAGTAATATTTAAACCATCATATGTGCCTAATAGTAGCGGTGTTGGTTCAGATGTAAATATAACTAATTCATATTTGCCTGTATCACAATATGGAGTATGGGACGTAAATACACAAATAACTAAAAATAGTTCTTCTATTTGGGATAATGCAGTAATTAGTAGTAGTAATGTTTCAAGTAATTTTGCAAATGTAAGTGGCAATAATCAAAGTGTAAGTATATTTGGTAATTCTAGTAATGCAACTACAGTTTCTATTCTAGTTAGTAATAATAATACCAATTATTATACTACTCAATATGCATATAATGTATTAGAAAATAGTGATTTTGGGTTTAGTTTAGTATTACCATTCAAATATTTAAAATTATCTTCAAGTGATGCAACAACAATAACCGCTAATGCTTGTTGGTGTTAAATTTAGTTTTTTGTTTTATTTTTAAAATAACTTAAAGAAATAATTATAAAGAGTATTATAGAGCAAAAAATGGATTACAAAAACGGCAAAATATACAAGATTACAAGTAATAGCACTGATAAGATATATATCGGTAGCACTTGCCAATTATTATGTAAAAGGATAGCAAAACATCGATGTAATTATAAAGAATTTCTAAATGGTAAAGGTTGTAATATATCTAGTTTTGAAATAATTAAATTAGATGATGCAATAATAACATTGATTGAAGATTTCCCTTGCGAACGTAAGGAACAATTACACGCTAGAGAACGATATTATATAGAGTTAAACAAGGATATATGCGTTAATAAAGTTATTCCTACTAGAACTAAGAAAGAATATAATCAAGATAATCGAGAAAGACTATCAGCACAAGACAAACAATGGCGTGAAGCAAATGTAGATAAAGTAAAACAATATCATGAAACACGAAGAAAAGAACAAATACAATGTATGTGTGGTATGTTCTATTCAAAGCAACATAAAGCAAGACACGAGAAAAGTAAAAAGCATCTAGACAATATTTTATAATTTTATTCATTTTTTATTTTTTATCTTATTAAAATGTAATATAATTAAAATGTCATTCAATGGATTTTATGGAATAAGTGATAGAACAGATGGGCTATATTTGGGTCAAGTATCTATTATTGGAGGATATACTGGTTCAACAGGTTCAACAGGTTCAACAGGGGCAACCGGCTCGCAAGGTGAAATAGGCATGACAGGGGCAACCGGCTCGCAAGGTGAAATAGGCATGACAGGGGCAACCGGCTCGCAAGGAGAAATAGGGATGACAGGGGCAACAGGTTCGCAAGGAGAAATAGGGATGACAGGGGCAACCGGCTCGCAAGGTGATATCGGAATGACTGGGGCAACTGGTTCATTTCAATTTGATATTACAAATAATTATAATTTATTTTCTACTGGAACAGGTGCCACTGGTTCGGTAGATTTTCAACACAAAGCAAATACAGGAGTAATAACAGTAAATGAAAATTTAAGTTATACTAGTGCTTATCCTATCGGTATTGAATGTGGATTTAATGATGCTAACTATTGTAGTGGTATTATAGTTCAAAATAAAAATAGTACCGATGGTGCAAGTGCTCACATTCTAGTTCAAAATGATTTAGGGACAGATAGTAGTTATTATGCTGATTTTGGTATAAATTCATCAGGCTCAACCATTCAATACGGGCAATTTGCCACAATGCCAAATGCTGTTAGCCTTACAGCACAATCTAGTAATCTAGTATTTACGCCTAATGCAGGTGGGCAAGGTAACGCCGGAGAAGTTAGCAATATCTTCTTCACATATGCCAATGGAACCAAAGCACATTATATAAGCGATGAAGGAAGACTAATTATAGGGGCGGACAATCCGGCATATCTTCCTAATGGAACCTATGGTGGTGATGATGGTGATGTTAATAAGGTTTTGACAAGTAATGGCAGTCAAGGCTTAATTTGGTCGCCGGCTGGAGGCTTTAATTCTTATTGGAATGTATTATATATTAATGATAATCAAGCATCAGCACAAACAAATTTATCAACAATAACACTATATGAAAGATTTACATACAATATATTACCCAATAAAAGAATGCTTTTCAAATGTATATTTAATTTTTCAATAAGTGGCAATTCAAATATAACATTTGCATTAATTAGAATTCAAGGAGAAACGGAAACCACATTGCAAGACTTTACACAATCATTTAATAGAAACGGACACCATTCATTCCCTATTAATTTTGACTGGATAATGGACGAAGGATATGATTTAAGATTTAAAATAACGGCTACTATGGGTAATTCACAAACTATTAGTGTTGATACTAATGATTATTATTCTGTTATTGTAGATGAATTGCAAAATGCACCGCCACCATAATTACAAGATTTAGAAAAATAAAATCTTATTTTAGAGTAATAATATTAAAATGAATACAGTTATATGCAAAACAAAATTATATAATCATAATCAACCTAGTTATTACAAGCGTGATTTTTGCTGTTGTAAGTCTTGCGAAAAAATGACTATAGATGAAAATATACATAAATTCGAACAAATTAGTAATAATACATATAAATGTAAAACATGCAATGAAGAAATATTTGATTTCAATTTACTAACACATATTAATAGTATGAAGCATTTAATACTTGAAGTTTGTAATGAATAAAAATATCTAAATACAATATAAAATATTTTATACTATGAATAATATATTAATACATTCAATAAATTTCAATTTTGATTTTCACCCAAACCCATTAGAAACAGTTGAACTAGCAAAAGAAATTCTAGACACATCAAAAATTAAACAAGGTATTAAAGAAATACATTATAAAGGTAATAGGGTAATATATGTTGCACGCCCTAATTTCAAAGGAGTTTTAATTTCTGAAAAATATAATGATGGTATTATTATAAATTATATATCTAAATAATAATAACATAATAATAATAATTTTAATGGATTCTCTAGCCATTGCCGGCTTATCATCTGGCATTGTTGCAATTATCGTAGCGATTTTTACGCATTTGAAGCATTCGGAGTGTATGGGTTTAAAATTAGATACATATAATCCAAATGAACTTACACAATCCACACAACAACCACAACAAATAATAGTAAATATGCCACCGACACCGCATAATACGCCAGAATTAAAACATTCAAATGAAACTAATTTATAAATTTATTGGATTAAGAAAATTATTTGTAAATAAACCATTTTTATTTTCTGTCGGTGGTTTATCTTTATTCCGTATTTTTTCTTTATATTTTGCAGTGGCTATTTTGTTTTTTGCCCTAAATGCTGGGTCATATTTATATTTCATTTTTGAGTATAATTTCATATAATTTCTCATATATTCATTGTATTTTTGCCGTGCTTTTTCTTTCTTTAATTTCCGTAATTCTATTTTATATTCTTTTCTTTCTTTTGGTGGTAATTTTTTAATTTCTTCTTTAGTTAATAAAACGAATTCATCTGTTTGCGTTGCAATTTCTGGCATTTTTATTTAATTATTTTTTTTCGGCTATTTAATAATATATTAGAATATTTTTTTTGTTATTTTTTCAAATAAAATATATTCATAATATAATAATAGTAAAAATGACTACTTCTATTGAAAATATAGTAAAGTATTTCACAGATAGAGATTTAACGGGTGTAGAAATTGAAAAATTGGTTGGAAAATCGCCAATATTATATAGTGATTTAAAAAATTACACTTTTAATAGTTTTTTTCCAAAAGGTGATGGAGATTATCAAATTTTAATCTTGCAAACAAAACAAGTAAATATAGGGCATTATGTTTTATGTTATCTTAGTTTAGATGGTAAATCAATTGAATATTTTGATTCTTACGGATTGGGTGCCCCAGATACATATAAAAATTTTACGCCTTATGATGAAGAATTACCAAATTATTTATCGGATTTATTACAAAGCGATTCAAAACGACGCCCGATAAATTCTAATTATACAGATTATCAAAAATGGGGAAAATCCGCTGTGTGTGGTAGATGGTGTGCGGTGAGATGTATTTTAAGAATGCTAGATGCTAGCGAATTTGAAAGTATGTTTATTGGTAATAAATCAAAATTTTTAGAGCGTCCCGACTGGGTAGTGTGTATGCTTACTTTGTTGGCATTAAATGATATTGGAAAATTTTTTGATAATCATTCAGAACCAAAAATACAATTACGCCGTAATATTTCTGGTGGTGAATCATATTCACGAAATATACTGAATACTAGAAGAAAAAAATAAAGAAAATTATTATCAACTATAAATTACTATTTTAATTTTTATATATATACATATTAGAGTTCAAATAAAATGAAAATAGATACATTTTTGTTATTGGGTATGGGTTCAATACAGCGTTCATTAATGGAGTTGTTAAATGTTGATAAATCACCATTACGACACCTAAAAATGATATGTATTACACCTGAAAATATACCAGAATATATAATGAAATTACAACCACAAATAATACATATTAAGAAATATATTACAGATGATAATATGGAAAAATTATTAAAACCATATTTACATGAAAATGTATTTGTAGTAGATTTAACCGTAAATACAGATTCCATAGCAATTATGAAATTATGCAAAGAAAATAATACACTATATATAAATTCATCTGTAGAAGAATACAAGAAACCAAAAAAACCAAAAAACCCTGAAAAACTGACTTTATATTATCAAGATGTCCAATTAGAAAAAGAGATGAAAAAAATAAAAAATGATTCTAGTCAGATACACTCAATGGGATTAAATCCGGGTGCAATTAGTAGCCTTGTTTTATGTGCTATTATGGAATATTGCAAAAAATATAAACCTGAAAAATTAGAATTATTAAAGAAAGATAAATATAATATTGTTTGTAAAGATATTTTGGAAATGATACATATTAGCGAATTTGACAATCAAGAAATTAGACAGAAACCAAAAGCAAATTATTTTTATTCGAGTTGGTCTGCTGATGGGTTAATTTCGGAGGCATTATCGCCTTCATTTATTGCATCACCTATTAAGCCAAAGGGATATTTAAAAAGTAAATATAATAAATATATGTATTATTCGCCAAAATTGCGGTCAATGGATTGTAAAACAGATTCAATCTGTTTAGATACTAACGGAAAACCATTTCCGATAACTGGTAGGATGATAACGCATTTTGAAACTGTATCATTAGCCGATAAATTAGGATATGGCAAATATTGCCCGCGTATTAGTTATGTTTATAGTTGTTGTCCTATTAGTAATATGGGATTAAATCAAATACAAAAAAATGAATATAAAGAGCCAAAATACAAATATGTATTTACACAAAAAGATATTATAAATAAAGATAGTTATGATAGTATGGGTGCTACGTTATTATTTAAAGATAGTCGCAAATGGTGGTGCGGAACTGTTTTAGATAATAAGGAAACTATGCGGATAATGGGTAAAGATTGTTATACAAACGCTACACAATTACAAGTATCTATTGCTGTTCTTGCCGGTATAGAATGGTTAATAAAACACAAACACGAAGACACAATAACAAGCGAAGAAATACCATTCAATTATATTATTAATCGTTGCAAACCATATTGGGGCAATTTCTATTGTAAGGAATTTATTTAGGAATATAAAAAGTATTTATATATGGTGCTTTATTTTCGACAATTTTATACCAATTAAATTCAATATTATCATTAAATAAATTATTGAATACTATATTATATTTATTAATTTTTCTATTTTCGGCATATAATGATAATAATATAGTATGTTTTGAAAATTTATTAGAATATTCATTTATGAAATTTATAAATTTATCATTGGTCATTTCTTTTTCACTTGCTAGAAAATATAAACATTTTTCCGCTAATAATTGCATTTGTATGAATAAATTATTAAATGAATCACATTCATTTTTTTCTATAATCTCTAATATTTTATTTTTCCATTCCTTTATATTTATATCTATATCTGTAATAATTCCAATTTTGTTTTGAATTGCAAGTATAATTTGTCGTAATCTTGAATGACATATTTTTTTATCAACAAAACAAATTTTACAATTGCACACAACAATATTTAAATGCTGTATAATTATATCATCATCAATTTGAAGCATTCTATTAGAAATAATTTTAGTATAAGTATTATTATTATATATAAATATTTTAATTTTTATATATTAGACTTGTAATATACTAGAATTTATATATTAGAATTAGTATATTAGGCTATATATTAGCGGTATATTAGGTGTTTTGATTGGGATATAATATTATCTTCCAAATTTTAGGGCTAATATACTGATTCTAATATACTAATTCTAATATACTGATACTAATATACTAATTCTAATATATAAATTCTAGTATATTATAACTGGGTATTTCTAACAAAATTATTATATATATCTAATTTAAAAATACTTTACTAATTTATAATATCTTATAAGATGGATGATAGCCAATTAAACATAGAAATATTCGCAACAGTAATAATTGATAAGAATTATAAAAAAAATGAATATTGCAAAAGATGGCGAGAAGCGAACCCAGATAAAATGAAACATGCACGTGATAATTGGTATTATAATAATAAGGATGATATAACATTTAAGGAAAATAAAAAAAAATATCAAAGAGAATATTACAATAAAAAGAAACAAGAAAAATTACAAATTAACTTTTAGAGATTAAATCAGGTCTAATATATTCACTAGCAATTGAGGCACTATGTAAAAATGCTAATGCCACTAAATTTTTTTGGTTGATTGTCATTAACGGATTATCATTATATATATTTGTTAAAACAATTTGCCGGGCTAAGTCAATACCGATTTTGGCACCTAATATTTCTTTCATTGCATTTTCAATGATATTAGCAAAGTTATTATGTTTAAATGGTTTATTATTCTTATCAACAAATAAATAATCGCCATTTACTTTTCCATATTCGCGTAAATATTTTTCTAGTAAATCTGTTAGTGTATTAGATAGTTTAAATGATTGTGTGCCATAAGTTGCTTTTGTTTTATAATTTTTCATTATAATTTTTGTAGGGCGTTTATTATCATCTACAACCAAATAATTAAATTCTGGTGATAATTGCTTTTTTGTTCTATTTACACTAACTATTTTAAATTCTGGTAAATCATTACGAGGTATAAAATTTGGTAATCCTTGTGAATCAAAATTCATAAAATAAAATGATACAAGTAATTTATTTATTAATTTAGTATCATCAATTTTTCCATTATCTGTAATTTGATAATTTTCGATTTCCTTTTGTATTTCCTTTAATGATTTTCCATCTGTTTTTTTAATATCTTCTTTCTTTGCTATGTTGTCTCCTCTTGCCTTTGTTTCTGTTTCTTTTTCTTTTGCCATTGCTTTATTATATTTTTCTAAAATATCGTCTTTTACTTTCTTGTGGCGTAACAACTTACTTACTGCACTAAGATAATCTTTTTTACTTTTCAAATCGCTATCTTCTATCTTTTTTATTACTTTATCTGCATCTTTTAAAAACTCATAATTTTCATAAGGTTTGCCAGTCATCATAAAAGCAATTCTATTTATTTTACTAATATAACTTTTACAAGTTTGTGGGCTTAGAGATGTTCCCCGTTTGGAACCCATATTGGAAAATTCATTTTGTAAATCTTCTAGGGCACCTCCACTTTCATATTCAAAAGCCGATTTTTCCTTACGCAATTTATATACCTTTTTATTTGTTGATGTCATTATTGATTTTATTATGTTATTATTAATATATGCTAATATATAAATTTTTATTAATATACTAATATATTAGAATAAAATATAATAAAATACATATTAGAAGATTTGACGAGTTAGATGACTTTTGATAGATTTGATTATTATTATAATGTAAAATAAAATAGAAAAATAATGTTAAATATAAATATAATAAATAAAATATAATAAGAATGTAAAAAATGAATTTTGAATTTGCAATGTTCTATAGTCCTTTATGTCCTTTTATGTCCTTTATGTCCTTCTTGATGTCATTTATATACTTTTTAATAAAAATATTTTTATATCATTGCCATAAGTGGTAGCATTTTTAGACTATCTAAAAAACTACCTCCACTAACACCACCAGCACTAACCCCAGCACCTCGGCTAACTATTGCCCCACTTTCACGACCGCGCCCAACTTTTCCCAGAAGGGCTTCTTGATTTCCGCCATATGCTTTACGGGTAGAAGAATAATTTCTAGCGGGCACATTTGGTGTTGGATTTTCATTAGGATATTTACGGCGAAGTGCTCCGGCTTTTTCGGGTTTTTCTAAGCCTAAACCAAATAGACTTGCTACAGAATCGACACCGTGTCCAATATCCCCAAATAATCCACCAGCGGAAACACTACCAGCACGAGAACGACCCCGGGCACGTGTAGAATGTGTAAGGGCTCCCCCTTTAGGTTTTTCAAGACCTAAACCAAATAAACTTGAAATACTATCAACACCAGACCCAATATCACCAAATAGACCACCAGCACTTGTAATACGACCAGCACGAGTAGGATTTTTAACAGCAACGGCACCAGCACGAGGGCGACCCCTTTTTGGCTTTTCTAAGCCTAAACCAAATAAACTTGCTACAGAATCAACACCGTGTCCAATATCTCCGAACATTCCAGCACCTTTTACAGATTTACTTGATTTTCCTCCTTTCATTTTTTGCCATTCAGCGGAAGCCATACGCATAATTTCTTTAGGTGGTTTGCCTTTGTGTTTTGCGAACATTTCACGTACAACATCTTTATATGCCATTTTTGAATACCTTTACTTTTATTATTATACTATTAGAAGATAAAAAAAATAATAAAAATTAAAATTATATATTAAATAATTAATTATTTTTTAATATAAATTTTTGTTTTGCTTTTTAATAAAATAATTTATTTACGACCTCGGCGGGTAGAATGTGTAAGAGCACCGCCAGACATACCAGAACCGGCTAAGGCCTGAAGCCCTTTTTGCACCATAGGATGCTGGAGGGCTTGTGCCCCGGCTCTCGCAACATGATGTGCGGAATTGAGAATACCGCGAAGGCTACCAAACAAACTGCCTGCCTTTTCGCCTGCCATTGTTTGAACTGCTTTATTACTCATCATACCTTTTTCAGTAGCAACGAGGAATTCATTTTCAGACATAGTAGTAGAACGGAAAGAGCACGAGCCCTGACCAATAGCACAAGAGCCAGCCTGAACGAAACATTCATATGCATAAAACTGCCCCTGATTGTTGGCACCAGTAATATTACTGTAATCGTCCGTTCCGGTTTGAACATAATTGTTATTAGAATAATTTATATCAACACTCCACATAAGACCGCCAGTTCCGGTAATACCTTGAAAAATACCTTGACTAGAGGAAACATCAACAGAAATATTGAGTAGCATTGGGCAACCCATATTTACCCATTGTCCATACGATAAGTCTAAATAACCAGTATTATTTTTAAAGCATTGGTATAATTGCTGTTGATAAAGAGTATAAATACCTAAAGAACCTAATTGAATTGTAATTTGCTTAATTATTAATCCGGCAAGACTATTTGTAGCAACAGTGCCATTAATTTGTGGCATAATACGGCAAAACCAATATTTGGGCATAGTTGTAAGTTTATAACCATTCGTGCTCATTGATGCTTCTGTTAATGTTTGAACGGTATTATTAGTTAAAAGCAATGAAGTATTATTATATTCTAAATAATGATAATCATAATAGCAAACCTCAGGGATTTTACCTGTAAGTGCTTCATCAACACTAAGAACATCAATATATAATTGGGCATTTGATACACCACCTGCAGATGAAGCATCTAGACTACATTTTAGATTTGTTAAAGCGAGTTTTACAGCATTAGCACCAACAGTATTTACAAACTGATTAGATGCAGATAACATACCCTGAAGATTTTGAGAATTATCAAGATTATATTTAAGTTGTAGAGATTGAACGTTTGCTAGTGCAGGGGCATTTTTAGTTGTTAGAGGGGAAGCAAAAACAGGTTCGCGGAAAGTATAGACGGCAACAAATTGTGTTGCAGTTCCACCAGCAAGAGCACTTACTTTTTTAGGAACAAAAGATGCCCTCGATTTATATTGACTTGCACTAGCATGTGTATTAGGTTGATTTGGAACAACTGAAACACTACAAACAGGAGGATTACCACCAGCAATCGTAGTCCAACTAATTTGGTCAGGATTTACGGGTGAAACATTAAGATAGTTAGGAACACTACTAGTAAGTTCTACACGTTGATGTGCATCAACTATCCATTCACGATTAAGTGCCAAAAGATTTTGTAAATTGGTAGTAGTTTCAACAGAATTAATCATTAGGGCAATAGTGCTTGTGCATCTTGATAGAGGGAAATCAGCAAATACGATATTAGGAACATTTACACCAGTAGCGGGGGCAGTTTTAATTATATTGGGGGTTGGGTCAATTACAGCAGTAGCACCGGCATAATTATTGCCGGGATATGTAGCCAGAATACCGGGTAGAATTTGGAAATATTGCAAATCAAATTGCACGGCTACATCGTATTCAACAACAAACCGCGGGTCGAGTAGGGCAAATTGTCCTAAACTCAAAATATTATTCCATTGAATAGATTGACTAGAAGTCTGAGTAGCGGGAAATCGGCGTTGAATATTTTGATTGCATCCGAGTTCAACAACTTGATTGGCATTACCAATTACGAGACGGTCATCAATTGCAATTTCTTTTCCTAAAACTGACATTTTAAAAGATTATAAAATACTGTATTATTATTATTATTTATAAAGATTATAATTTTAAGAAAGAAAAAAAAATAATTGATGGAAAATTTTAATTCATTTCTTATTAAGAAGAAAATAATAAAAAAA
>Ga0114977_10002689_pt1 | contig 11435 bp, 7 predicted proteins | sample S_130805_MF_Meta_FD_87026 | JGI IMG/M metagenome (GOLD analysis project Ga0114977, IMG submission 87026) | Freshwater microbial communities from Lake Simoncouche, Canada to study carbon cycling - S_130805_MF_MetaG | ecosystem: Environmental > Aquatic > Freshwater > Lake | place: Lake...
AACGAAACTGGATGAGTTGCCGCAGCTTTGGAATGTGCTGAAGGGGGAGATGAGCTTGGTCGGGCCGCGTCCATGCCTCTATAACCAAGAGGAACTGATCCAAGAGCGCGACCGGCGAGGTGTCTTTAAAGTCCGGCCAGGAATTACGGGCTTGGCACAAGTTCAAGAAATCGATATGTCCACTCCGGAACTCTTGGCGGAGACGGATGCACGCATGTTGTCTGCCCTCACAATCAAAGATTATTTTGGCTATATTTTCATGACGATATCAGGACGAGGGGCAGGCGACAGGGTTGTCAAAAGCCCTGCTAAAAATTGATCATGAAATTGCAAGATGTTGTTTGTATTTAGAAAATTTTCAACAAACCAGATTGTGCGCTTTGTGGCGCTGGTGCTGGCTTATGTGAGTGTTTTGGTGGGTTCCTTGGTGTTTTCTCTCCTGTTGCGATTTGACTTTTCGGTTCCGGAGCAGTATTGGCAGGCTTTTGGAGATTGGTCGCCGGGAGTTATTCTTTTCAAGTTGATTGTCCTCGGTGTGGCTGGTCAATACCGGAGCCTGCTGACTTTTTTTAGTTTTCCTGATGCGAAGCGGCTGTTCATTGCGCTGGGCGTTGCTGCCGTGGTAGAAGCGGTGGTTTGGTTTTTGTTGCGTGGGCAAGGCATGCCGCCGCGAGGGGTGATCGCTGTGGATTTTATTCTGTCCTTCGTGGGATTGGTTGCGTTGCGAATGGGGATGCGCATCCTGCGAGAAAGTTACACAGGGAATGCCGAATCCCAGCTGCCGAAAAGCCGGAAAAGAGTCGCAATCCTCGGAGCTGGATCCGCAGGTGCTACTCTGGCGCGCGAAATTCAAACCAAACCGGGATTGGGATTGGAAGTGGTTTGTTTTATTGATGACGACCCCCACAAGATCGGAAAATCGATGCATGGCCGTCAGGTTGTAGGCTCTCGCCGGGAGTTGGCCGAGATCGTGTCACGGCTTTCGATAGACAAGTGCATTCTTGCAATGCCGAATGCCAGCCCGGCGGTCATCAAGGAAACGGTGGGTGTTTTGAGAGGAAGCGGGATTGACCACGATATCCTGCCCTCGATGGACCAGCTTCTCCATCGCAAGGTCACGGTGAGCCATTTGCGGCATGTCTCGCCGGAGGACTTACTGGGTCGCCAGCCGGTGTCGTTGGATGACGCGGCCATCGCTGAAGTCATCAAAAATAAAGTGATCTTGGTGACTGGAGCGGGCGGCAGCATCGGCAGCGAGCTTTGCCGCCAGATTGCTGCATTCCATCCACAGAAACTTCTTATTTTAGAGCGCAGTGAGCCGGCTCTTTTTGCCATCGAGCAAGAGTTAAAAAAAGACTTCCAGTGGTTGGATATCCTTCCGCTGGCGGCCAGTGTCTGCAACGAGGAGCGCATCGCGTCGATTTTTCAAGCCCACAAACCCGATTGCGTCTTCCACGCCGCCGCCCACAAGCATGTGCCTTTAATGGAGGCCCAGCCTGCAGAAGCGATCCTCAATAACGCGATCGGCACTCGTATCGTCTCGCAGGCTGCCCGGGACGCCGGTTGCGAAAGATTCGTCTTGGTATCCACCGACAAGGCTGTAAACTCCACGAATGTCATGGGAGCCACGAAGCGCCTGGCCGAGCTTGTTTTGAATGCCATGCAAAATTCCCATGGCAACCGCACAAAATTCAGCTCGGTGCGCTTCGGGAATGTGCTTGGTTCCTCGGGGAGCGTGATTCCGACCTTTCGCCAGCAGATTGTTGCCGGAGGTCCGATTACGGTTACGCATCCGGATGTGGTGCGCTACTTCATGAGTATCCCTGAGGCGGTGGGCTTGATTCTGCAGAGCGCCACCCAGTCGCAAGGAGGCGAGGTTTTTGTGTTGGATATGGGCGAACCGATACGAATTCAAGACCTGGCGCGTCAAATGATAGAGCTGTGCGGCTTCGTGCCTGATGAGGATATAAAAATCGAGTTCGTCGGCTTAAGGCCTGGTGAGAAACTCTACGAGGAGCCCATCCACAAAGGGGAAAACATACAGCCCACAGCGCATAAGAAAATTCACCGGTTGACGAATCATCTCCATGGCGGCAGCGCCTTGGAAAATTTGGAGAAAATAAAGACCACACTCTACCAAACGAACTCGCGGGATCTCAAGAATTGGCTGGGACAGCAGATTCCGGAGTATAAGATCTGGGAAGGTTGATTAAAATTTTTGGACTGCTTCCCTGTAAGCAACATAAAACCTTGTTTAAAGAAAAAGCCCATTCTGTGCAGAGAGGTATGTTGGTCGCAATTTCGTTGGCGTTCCTCGCCTCCATCGCGGGATTCACCATCTTTTTTCTCAATCTCCAACAGCAGGGGTTAAAAACACGCACCGAGAGGCTATACTATCTGCCTTACGAGCTTTTCCAAGAAGAACGAACCAAGCAAGCAGAAGCCAGAGTGCCATTGAGGATGAGTGTGCGCGAAGTAGAAAGCGGCATCTTTGAGCACACCTTGGAGATTCAGAGCAGTTCTGGAGAAAGTTTTGCCCAAATGACAGAGCTGGGCTTGGATTTATCGGCCCAATCGGAGTGGAAACTCATATCAGCGGATTTAACATTTTATGAGGCTGAAGGACATCAAGAAGCCATCAGGTTTGCCACGCAAGCGCGGAAAAAGCAGAAGAAGGAGAATAGCAGCGTTGTGCTGTCTGTGGTTTCTGCATCACCCAAAGTAGATCTCATTCCGCAAAAGGGATTGCTTGTGATTAAAGCGGCTGGAGCACGCGAGTTATCAATCTGGAGTCAGAAATCCGCTGAAAGACCGGTGTCCCCGATTCTCTGGACGCGGATGCCTAATACTGGAGAAAAAAAAGGAGAAGCTAACTATGCGAGTCTTGACGGATGGTTTCGATATAATGAAGTTGGTGTGCCAGATTATTCCAAAGCCAAGCTCTTGGCTCATATGTGGGGGTTTGGAGTCGATGGCGAGAGAATAATCTACGGGCTTTCTGGGGGCGCGCTTTTGCTGTGGATCTTGGGGCTCGTGCTAATTTTGACACCGCAACTTATGCGGAAAGCCATTCCCGATTATCTCGCGAATGCTCTCGGCTGCAGCCTGCTCTTTATGTCTATTTGCATTGTATTTGCTTTTATCTTCCCTCCATTTCATGGTCCGGATGAAGTTCATCACTTTTCAGGGTATGTAGAAGCCGGCGGGAAAGGGAATTTGGTATCGAATTCTCTTCAGATTGCGAACTTGGGTTCATTTCCAAGAATTCATCGAAAAAATATGGAGAAATTCACCAGTATAGATGTAGCTATTAAAAATCAAGCCGAGTGGCCGCCTGATACGACCAATCCTTACATTGCAGGCAGGTCTCCGTTGGGAATGGCAATATGGAAGGGTGTAAAGGGTTTTATCGATGCTCAAAATGCAGGTCTTGCCATGCTGCAGTTACGGGTCATCAATGGTCTCTTTGTTGCTTTATGTTTGCTATTGGCACTTGCGGTCACGGGATCTGTTTTTCCTGCAAAAAACCTAGCTACATGGTATTGTGCGCCACTACTGCTTATCCCTTGTATTGCTCATTACGCGACTGTTGTATCCAACTACCCATTTCTGATTGGTGGATATGTTATTCAAATGGTTGTCTTGGGAATTCTTTGGGCAAGTCTCGATAGCCCTATTTCTAATGCGCGCCAACTTGCAAAAATCGCTGCTCTTCTTGGACTTGGTATTGGCATAGCCCTTTGCTCGGCAGATAATGCACTGGCGACGCTGCCATTCTGGGGGGTGATTCTTCCAGCCCTCCTAACTGCAAGGAGCTTCTCAAAAGCACCGCAGTCAACAGATTTCAAGGAGGGAAGAGTTCTCATCGGATCGATGATCGGAATATTGTTTCTCTTTTGTGGCGCAGTAGGGGCATTTTCCTTAAACAACTCATTCCTTCCCCAGCTAACCTCTATCATGCTAGCGCAAATACTCCCAGTGCATGGAAACCTTTTTGTCGCAGGTATGGCTTTTCTCGTTCTATATTCAGCGGGTATCTGTGCGGCTTCGTTTGTATGCGTCACATTGGGAAGGATTTTTCACAAAATGTGGGGTATTCCATGGAGAGCCATCGGCATAACCGCGCTTGCCTTAGCAATCATTCTTTTGCTTATTATAAAAGTGCCCAGCACGCCGGAAATTGATCTTTCAAGGGGGGGGGGCACCACGGCTATTAGTTATGCGATTTGTGTAGCAGCTTCATTTGCCGATGGTCTACTTCCAGGCAATGCTGATTTTTTTATATGTGAGACATTTTGGCGAAGACTGGGATGGCAGGAATTAGAACTGCCTAAGGTGTTAATGGAATTTCTTCGTAATGCTATTGGGTTGGGAATCTTGATTCTCGTTTGGAAAGCTTTACACAATAAGTCTGTTAAAAAAGCTATGGGCCTATTTGCCTCTGCTTCTATCATGGGAGTAGTTGTCTGTGTTGCCGTGATTGGCTTTCTCTACTTTATGACTCTTTATAATGTAAATACCCGCTACATATTAGTTGGCTATTTGTTTGCTTCTATTATTTCGATGGAGGGTTACCGCAGAGTAATTTCAAATTCTGTTTATGCTATCTCTATGGCTTCCTCCTCTATTTTTATACTGTCTATAGTGACGCAATGTTGGTCTTGGCTCGTAATACTGAACCGTTACTTTTAAAAAACATAATAAAATTTTAAATAATGAATAAATTAGCTGTTATTATTTTAAATAAAAGCAACAATAAAATGTTGTTCAGCTGTTTGTCTTCAATAAAAGAAAAAACATTTAGTAAAAATTATCATATTTATATCGGAGATACAGGTTCTTCAGAATTCGAGTTGAGGGAAATCGATAAATTTGTTAAAATAAATTTTGAAAGCACAAAAAATGTAGATTTGATACATTTCGACAATTACAATTTTTCTAAAAACAACAACGATATTGTAAAAAGTTTTATTAAAGATGAAAATCTGCTTCTATTTTGTAACAATGATATCAAATTAGTAGATGATTGTATAACAGAAGCAATGGAGATATTCGAAAAAAACCATAATAAATTAGGCACATTAGGTTTTAAATTGCTTTTTGCTAATGATACAATACAGCATGCTGGACAGGCCTTAATCATTAATTCAGAGAAAGAATTCCATTTAGTTACCCACCGGGGATTGGGGCAGGCAAGCGATTTATTTACGCTCAGGGATGAAGTAATAGGTAACACAGGAGGATTCATGTTCACGGAAAAACAATTCTTCCTTGAATTAGGTGGTTTTAACGAAGAATATTTAGAGTGTTATGAAGATGTGGAATACAATTTAAAATGTTTAATAAATGGAAGAAAAAACTTATATTTCGGAGATAAAATAGCTTATCATTACGAAAGTCAAACGAGAAATAAAAATCCTAATAAGTTATTTAACGAAAAATTAGATATGAACTCAAGGCTCGCCCCTTTTGTAAATAAAAATACAAGTAAATTTGATGAAAATTTATTATTTATGATTCCAAAAATGTCTGTTTGTTATCTATGCAGGGATTCTAATTCTAAGAACCAGCTTTTTAATGGCGTTGTAAATTTTTTTCCTGACGAAACCCAGTTTTTATTGTTGGATAATTCTATGGCGCAAATAAATTGCTATGAAGCCATAAGATTATTTATATCTCAATCGACAGGAGATTTTATTTTGATTATTCATGACGATGTCGAATTTAGCGGCCTTAATTTTTACAGCCTCATCAATGAATTAAGCCGGATATGCAAGTTGGATTCAAAGGCCGCGCTATTTGGTGTCGCGGGCGTATCGTTCAGTGATCATTCTTCTATTGGTCGTTTCCGCGATGTGGCTGGCGAGCACAATTGGGGTTTTCATGAGGGTGGTCTCGCATCCTCGCTTGATGAGTGTTTTCTCGTTCTCAGAAGAGATAAAGGATTGTCAGTTTCAAATGAGCTTTCCGGATATCACTTCTATGGAACAGATCTTTGCCTTAATGCAAGAGAAAAGGGGCTGGCCAGTTATGTAATCAATTTCCCAATAATACATAAATCAACAGGTAGCCTTGATAAAAATTTTTTTGAGGCAAGAAATCAATTTGAGAAGCATCTCCAGAAAAAAAATAATCCCAGGTTTGTTAGAACAACATGCACGGTAATGTATGGTGGTCGAAATAAAATTAAACAAGCGTGGGCACTCGCTATGTCTCTTGACTTGATTGAGAAGGCTCAACACAAAGATTTCGCTGTTGCCAAAGAGTGCATTCTCAATACTGGGCATTCGCGCTATGGGAAATTATTTTTTTCAATAATTCTATTCATTTACCATAATAAAGGTGTCAAAATCCGTTTTAAAACGCGCTTGTTTAAAAGAATTAGAAGTGATTTTATTTGGTGGCGGAAAAATTGGAAAAGCCGAGTTTTCCGTTTTTTCTAGACAGGTTTCTGTCCCCCGCCTGAAAAAAATTTCCATTTTTTCCAAATTGTGGTCTGCATAGTTGTTCCTCACTACAGAAGTTTCCTTACCGAGGATGAAATTGCCTCCTGGAAGCAGCTCGATCGACTTCTTGGGCACATACCCAAGATTATTCTTTTACCGGAAAGTTTGAAGAATAGCGGTCTTTTTTCTGGCTCTAAAAAAATCTATTTTCCAGATTCTTTTTTTGAATATCCCTATGGATACAACCGTCTTCTTCTTCGGGGCGACTTATACAATCTTTTAAAGGAATTCGAATACATCCTTATTTATCAACTGGATTGCTTGGTGTTTCGTAATGATTTACTCGATTGGTGCCGAAAGGAGTTCGACTACATAGGTTCCCCCTGGTTCATGGATGAGAGCAAAAAACTTACGAATGTTCCTTTCAGCGTGGGAAATGGTGGTTTCTCGCTCAGAAAAGTTTCGACTGCGATGCAAATCCTTTCCCGGCCAATCAAGCGCGGGGTCTTGTATCCCGTGCCACATCATCACGCCCCGCAGCCAACTGGTCTGAAGTGGTTTATTTGGAATTTGTATCGACGGTGCAGGCAGCATCTTGGAATATGGCGTGTTCAAGATGAACTGGAGAATTTTTTTGAAAATGAGGACATCTTTTGGTCTTTTGTCGCTCCTAAAATTTATCCGACTTACAAAAAAGCCTCTGTCGAAGAATCCCTGGACTTTTCATTCGAGGTGAACCCGCAAATGTGTGTAGAAATGAACGGCGGAAAAGTTTCCTTCGGTTGCCATGCTTGGGCTAAGCATGACAAAAAGTTTGTGGAATCCATTTTATCCAGATAAGATTATAGATACAAAAAAAATATCTTTGATAACCCCCTGCCGCAACGCCGGCGGTATGCTTGCAGGAACCTTGGAGTCGATTTATTCCCAATCCGCAATCATCAATAGGCGCTGTAACTTGCAGCATATGGTATGTGATGGCGGTTCGTCTGATCATTCCAAGGATGTCGTTTCATCCTATCCCTGCTCAGAGTTCCTTTCTGAGCCCGACTATGGAATGTATGACGCGTTGGCCAAAGGATTGTCCCGCGTGGATGGTGATATCGTCGGCTATCTGAATGCGGGTGATGTTTTATTTCCATGGGCCTTTGATGTGCTCTTGGAAGTGTTTTCAAATCGTGAAGTGCAATGGGCCACTGGCTATTCCAGTCAAATCAACGAGCAAGGGCAAGTCACAGCCTGTTGGAAGCCGCCGAGGTATCGGAGAGAGTTTGTGGCTAATGGCTTCTATGCCGACCCCGCATACCCTGCTTGTATCCAACAAGAGTCCACTTTTTGGTCTGCGAATCTGAATCGCAAGATCGACTTGAAAAAACTCAGTGCTTTCAAGTTGGCTGGGGACTATTTTCTCTGGACAGAGTTTGCAAGGCATGCAGATCTCCACTCGATCATGTCGCCACTCGGCGCGTTTAGAATTCATGGCGGGCAACTCAGCGAGCGCAGGGCGGAATACCATACCGAGGCCCAGAGGTGCATCCGCCCCCCGGCCATGCGGGAAAAATTCACTGCTTGGTGGGAAACTAAGTGCAATCCTCTGCTAAGAGGCCCACTCTGGAATTACACCCTGCGTAAAAGCCCAGCGAAGATTTTTGAATACGACCACACAAGTGGTAGCTGGAGTAATCGTTAAGTAACTGGATTTCATTTGCTTTGAAAATCCATATTTACAGCCTTCTTACCGAGGGTAGCTCAGCCAATCATCAAGAGAAAATCCTCTATTCCCTTTGGAAAAAATCTGATAGGTCGCATCATTTGGTAAAAGATGTCCGTGTTGCGGATTTGGTTTTGTTTTGTGATATCGCCGGTCCGGGTTGGTTTGCTGGGCTACGCAAAAACCCCGAAATTTGCCGAAATCCAGCGAAATGTTTTGTAATCTCCGATTCGGATCGGCCAATGCCTCTGCTGCATGGCATTTATACCTCCGCGCACAAAAAGTTGAAATGCCAATCCCGATACCGAAGCGCAGCATATAATCTTTATCCTGAAAACCAAAGGAATAAGTTTGTCGAATCCTTCACAGGTCGAGCTGAGGAGTTCCCAAAGAAGTATCTCTTTTCCTTCACGGGAAGGGATAGTGCCGAGGTCAGAAAAGCCCTCTTCAGATTGCCGCCCAATCCGGAAGTTTTCGTGGTGAATACCACGGATAAATTCAATTTGTTTGGTGACAGTTTGGCTGCGCAAGCGGAGTGGGAGCAAAAGTATTGCGAAATCATTGCAGCCTCGAAATTCTGTGTCTGCCCGCGCGGCGTTGGTAGCGCCAGCGTCCGCCTCTTCGAGTCGATGCGGATGGGAGTCGCGCCGATCATCCTCTCCGATGATTGGATTTTTCCAAAGGGTCCGGACTGGAGTGAATTTGCATTGATCGTGCCAGAAAAAGATGTCGATCGCCTCTACGAGATCGCCAAGATGAACGAAGGGCGGGCACGGGAAATGGGCCGCAAGGCGCGACTGGTATACGAAACATATTTCGCCGATGAGGTTTATTTCAATTACCTCGTGGATCAAATGGTGGATATCCAGCGCAGCCAAAAAATTCCCGAAAGAATCTTCTGGTCTTGCCGACACTTTGTGGTGGCGTGGTGGAAACTCCGCAAGAAGCATTTGATGACGGAATAGCTGGCAAGAAGCCAGTAGTGGCGAGAGACGAGGGACGAGTGACGAGAAGAAATAGCCGCAAAAAAGCACAAGAAGACACGAAAAAAGAAAGCTTGGAGCCTTGAGCTGGGAGCGCGGCCCAGTGAAGTGCAGGCACAGTTTACGGGCCAAGGAGCGGGGAGATATGGCCTAAGGCCGAGGACTGATAGCTGATAGCTCTTGACACTGGACGCTCGTCTCTCGACTTTTTTGTGAATTTTGAGCCTTTTTGTGGCAATACCAAACCGGTCGAGCGTCCAGGGTCGAGGGACGAGCAAGAAATTAGCCGCGAAGAGGCGCAAAAAAACGCAAAAAAAGACTGATAGTGGAAATCGTCGTCAGGTAAAAGTTTGTCTATCTGAACGCTCGACGCTAGACTCTCGCCTCTTTCTTTGTGAATTTTGAGCCTTTTTGTGGCAATACCAAGCCGGTCGAGAGGCGAGTGGCGAGCAAGCACATGCCAAGAGGCGCGAAAATGAGAATGCTAGGAAACAAAATATTGGAGAAAAACAAAAAACATAGTGGACAAAAATTGATTAAAGTAACATATTGTCTATTGTGAAAGATAAAATGATAATCTCGCGACCTTTTTATGAGCAGCGGGTCATGGATTGGATGGGGCGGCCGGTGGTCAAGGTGTTGTCCGGGATTAGGCGTTGTGGGAAGAGTTCCATTCTGATCCGGTGCAAAGAGCGGCTGGCGGCGCAGGGGGTTCCGGAATCGGCCATTCTGCATATCAATATGGAGTTGCTGGCCAATGAACGGTTTCGAGACATCCATCTTCTCGATAGGGAGGTGCATGAGGCCGTTATTAATAATGGTGGGATGGTGTATTTGTTTTTGGACGAGGTTCAGGAAATCCCGAATTGGGAGAAATTGGTGGGATCTTTGCTGGCGGAGGGGATTGTGGATTTGACGGTGACAGGCTCGAATGCGCATCTGCTCGCGGGGGAATTGGCGACGCTCTTGAGCGGGCGTTATGTGGAGATTCCGGTTTATCCTTTGGTCTTTCGCGAGTATTGCGATTTTTTTTCTGTGGGTCTTGGGAGGGAATCTTTTCTGGCTTTTTTGCGGAGCGGAGGATTCCCGGGGTTGGCGGCATTGGATTATGACGAAGGGGCGAGGATGCAGTATTTGGAGGCCCTGTTGGATAGCGTCGTCTTGCGCGATGTGGTTTCGCGGCACAAACTTCGGGATGTCGACTTGCTGCGGAGGATTCTCCTGTTTGTAGCTGACAGTGTGGGAAGTCCGGTTTCCGCCGGATCGCTGGCAAAATTTTTAAAAAGCCAGCGGCGTTCGGCCAGTGTGGAAAGTATTTACAACTATCTCGATTATTTGGCCGAGGCTTTTGTGCTGGATCAAGCCCCGTTCTACGATCTAAGGGGCAAAAAGTTTTTGGAGACGGGCGGGAAAATTTATTTTGCGGACTTGGGGTTGCGCCATGCCTTGCTCGGCTATCGCTCTTCGGATATCGGGCAATATTTGGAAAATATCGTCTATTGGGATTTAAAGCAACGCGGGTGGGAGGTATCCGTAGGCAGGTTGGGCGAATGGGAACTCGATTTTGTTGCTCAAAAAGGAACAGAAAAATGCTATGTGCAAGTGGCGTATCTGACTCCAGACAAAGAGACTCTCGATAGGGAATTGCGACCCTTGAGAAATATTCCGGATAATTTCCCGAAGTATCTGGTGACGCTGGATGAAATTCCATCTTCCAGCGAAGAGGGTATTCATCGGATGCCGATTGAGCCTTTTCTTTTGCGTGAAAGCTGAGGAATCGCCGAAATTTGGATTATCTGCATCCGCATCATGATATTTTTAGTGACAGGGGCATCTGGTCGTGCCGAAATTTGCTGGTTGCCTGGTGGAAACTCCGCAAGAAGCATTTGATGACGGAATAGGCGCGAAGAGGAATAGCCGCAAAAAAGCACAAAAAACGCAAAAAAAGGCTGAGATGCAGCGGAGGACTGATAGCGGAAACCGTGGCGACGGCGGAAGTTTGCCGATGTGAACTCTCGACGCCGAACTCTCGCCTCTTTCTTTGTGAATTTTGAGACTTGACAGCGACGCGAACAAAGCGGAATATCGACTCATGCAAACGCTCAGCCCTACTAAAGCCCGATCAAATCTCACATTCTGGTTGAAAGCTGCAGCCTGCGGCGAAGATGTCGAGATTCTTTATGGTGACCAGATTATTGCATTGCGGCCGGTTTCTGTAGAATCCACCGACTACGCTTTGCGCGAGTATGGAGCCACTAACGCAGATGTGGAGCGCCTGTCTCAAAAAGCTCATGA
>Ga0114977_10002691_pt1 | contig 11433 bp, 6 predicted proteins | sample S_130805_MF_Meta_FD_87026 | JGI IMG/M metagenome (GOLD analysis project Ga0114977, IMG submission 87026) | Freshwater microbial communities from Lake Simoncouche, Canada to study carbon cycling - S_130805_MF_MetaG | ecosystem: Environmental > Aquatic > Freshwater > Lake | place: Lake...
CTGCGGGCCTCGGAAGATTGTCGGTAGGTTTCCGAAGAAACGATGAGCCGGTGCAGCGCTTTTCGGCTCCAACCGCGTGCAATGAACTCGCTGGCCAACCAGTCGAGCAATTCTGGATGACTGGGCTTGGCTCCGCTCCGTCCTAGATCGCTGGGGGTGCCCACCAATCCCTGACCAAAGTGAAATCCCCAAATTCGGTTAACCAAGACTCGGGCGGGCAGGGGATTACGGGGATCGGCCAACCAATCGGCAAAGCGCCGACGGCGATCGGCCTCCGGGGCATCCGGAGCCAAGCCCAGGTCCTTGGGCAGCGAACCGAGAGCAGATAAACCCGACGGGCTCACGATGTCTCCCGGCGATTTCACATCACCGCGCCGCAGGATCCGTGTTGGCGCCGGTTGCTCGCGACGGCCCGCGTAGACGAGGCCGGCCGGCTTTTCCTCGGCCTGCAATCGACGCTGGGCTGCTTGGAGGCGTTGCCGGGCCTCATCTCGCTCCCGACGATCTTGGGCTGTCAGGTGCGCCAGCGCGTCGGTCAGCGAAGGCCCACCGCCGCCCTCCCGGAAGATGGCCTGTATCTCGAGTGGACTGAGGGCCCGATCATGGAGGGCCGCGTGCCGGACGGCACCGGTCAGCCACGGTTTGCCGCCGTTCTCATGACGACGGCCGATGGCGATCCGGGCATTCCCTGCGAGGAAGGTCACCAAGGCGGGAACCTCATACGGTTCTCCATACGGTTGACCATTGCGATAGAGGGCTACCTTTCGGTCTGCAGAATACACCGCCGCCATGTGGACCCAACCACCCAGGGCCTCGGATTCTTCCGGGGCTTGGAGATCACGGGTCCGCTGGAATCCCTCGCTGCCGGCGGTCCATTTGCGGGGCTGCCGTTCGCCGAAGACGATCGCATCGAAAACCTGGCCGTCGGCCCGCTCAAGTGAAACGGCTGCGCCGCCCCCTTGCTGGAGGTCGGAGAGACGAACCCAGACGCTCAGGGTTTTCTCGCGAATGTCTCGAGTGATGGGCATCGACTGGAAATAGGCTTCCGGCTTCGGAAGTTCCAAGACGCCCGCGGTGATCTGAGCACTGCCATGGAGTTGACCGGTCACCTCAGCGGCCTCGAAGTGGGCGAAGTTCCACTGAAATCGGGGCAGGGGTGCGATCGGTGTTGAGGTGACCGTGCGCGGAATGCGGGCGATCCCCCGGGCCTCGATGGACGCGATCCGGTTGACTTCGGATTGGATTTCGCGACGTCCCTGTTCCTTGCGCTGTTCGCGCAGACGGAGATCTTCAGAGCCTTCGACGGATCGATCGCCATGACGAACCCCATCGAAGACCGCCTTGACGCGGTAGTAGTCACCAATAGGTATGGGGTCGAACTTGTGATCGTGGCAGCGAGCGCAATTGACGGTGAGACCCAAGAAGGTTTGCCCAACGACGCTGACCAGATCATCCATCTCTTCTTCCCGGGTGATGGCCCGTTGCGTGGCGTTGGCCTGCGAATTGCCGGCCTGATCCCAAGGTCCCGAAACCAACATGCTCGAAGCGATGACTCCCTCCGAGGTCACCGGCTCCAACACGTCTCCGGCCACCTGCTCCCGCATGAAGCGGTCGTAGGGGGTGTCGGCGTTGAAGCTGCGAATGACGTAATCGCGAAACTGCCAAGCATGGTCTCGCGGTCGGTCGTATTCGAAGCCCTGGCTTTCCGTATAGCGGACGATGTCCAGCCAATGCCGGGCCCAGCGTTCTCCGTAGCGCGGTGACGCCAGAAGCTGCTCCACCAGCGCCTCATATCGTTGGCGTGACGGATCCCTCTCAAACTCGGCCACGAGCTGCGGCTCCGGCGGCAAGCCCACGAGGTCCCAATGCAGGCGACGAATGAGATCGCGCGGGGAGGCCGGAGGATTCGGTGCCAGCCCTTGGGTCTTCAAGGCAGCGCGAATGAAGGCGTCCACCGGGTGGTCCCCTACTGGAACTGCGGGCCGGCTGAGCGGTTGGAAAGACCAGTGGTTCGACGCTAGGTCCGTCGACGCCATGGGCCGAGTTTCGGCAGCTGAAACTGGAACTGAAAACATCAGAACCGCAGACATCCCGGCAATGCCCCCCCAGAGAGAGAAAACTCGCCAGAGGCAGTCTCCTTGAAACCATGTCAGCAGGCGTATCATTGGGTAATCGGTGATCAAGACTCAGAGTCCCTATTGACGCAAGCGGCCCCCTTCACTCAGAACCCTGAAGTCCACCGCCCGCCTCTCTCTTGAATCCGCCTGAGAGTGAATTATTCGAGGGCGACTTCGGGCGCGGTTTGCATGCGCGATTCATGGGCCACTCGAGCCGCGCGCACCTTTTCTGTCGGCACATAATTGGCGATGAATTGCCGGCGGTATTCTCCGAAAGTCCCGTTGCGCAAATGCATACGGACATCATCCATGACCTTCAGGAAGAAATGGCTGTTGTGAATACTGACCAACCGCAGGCCGAGGATCTCATTCACATTGAGCAAATGACGGATGTAGGATCGGGTGTGGTTGCGGCACGCAAAACACTCACACGTCGGATCGATGGGATTGAAATCGGCCTTCACGGCTCCGCCTTTGATGGCAAAGGTGCCTTTCGGAGTGAAGGCTGTTCCATTGCGGGCCACTCGGGTCGGCAAGACGCAGTCGAACATGTCTACCCCGCGGGCGACCAACTCGATGAGCTGAGCCGGCGTCCCAAGCCCCATGGCGTAGCGGGCCTTATTTTCCGGAAGGTAGGGCTCGGAGATTTCCACCGCCTTCATCATCTCGGGCTCCGGTTCGCCCACACTCACTCCACCGATGGCGTAACCGTCAAAGTCCATTTCCACGAGTGCCTCGGCGCATTTCTTGCGCAAGTCGGCGTGGTGGGTTCCCTGGACGATTCCGAAAACTAACTGACCCTCGGCCCTCGGCTGAGCTTTGCACTCGGCGGCCCAGCGGAGGGTGCGCTTCACGGCGCGGTTCACTTCGTCGCGGTCGGCGGTGTGAGGCGGGCATTCGTCAAACACCATCGCGATGTCCGAACCCAGCGTGCGCTGGATCTCCATGCTCTCCTTCGGCCCGAGGAAAATCGGAGACCCATCCAGGTGACTGCGAAATTCCACTCCGTGATCCCGGATCTTGCGGATCTTACCCAGTGAGAAAACCTGGAACCCGCCGGAATCGGTGAGGATCGGCCCCGACCAGTTCATAAACCGGTGCAGGCCACCGGCCTGACGGATAATGTCCATGCCGGGTCGAATCGACAGATGGTAAGTGTTGCCGAGGAGGATCTGGGTGCCCATTTCCAGCAGCTCGCGGTTATCCAGCGCCTTGACGCTGGCCTGGGTGCCGACAGGCATGAAGACAGGCGTTTCGACGACGCCATGCGCCGTGTGCAGGCGGCCCAACCGCGCCCGAGAAGAGGGATCCTTGGAAAGGAGTTCGAACACGGGTGCGAGTTTGCGCGAAAACCGGCCCATTGGATAGGTGTGTCCCGTTTGTGGACGCAACTTTCGGTTTTCTTTCAGGATTGGCGGCCATGGGCTCCGTGGGTGATTCTTTCGGGGTTCATGAAATCCTACCGCCTCCATCGGCTGTTCAATGCCAAGTCCAATCGCTGCTTTGATGTGGCGATGGACCATGGCTTCTTCAACGAATACGGGTTCCTCTCCGGCATTGAGGATCTTGGCAAGGCCGTGCAAACCGTGGTGACCGCAGCACCCGACGCGGTTCAATTGACCGTGGGGCAGGCCCGACACCTCCAAGCGCTTCCCGGTAAGGAGAAGCCCGCGTTGGTCCTTCGCACTGATGTGGCCAATGTTTACGGCCAAGATCTTCCACGGACTCTCTTCAGCCGGATGATCGAGGCTCCTGTGGAGCAGGCTCTGCGCCTCGATGCCACGTGCGTGGTCGTGAATCTCTTCCGGATCCCCGGGCAACCCGAGGTGACCGACCAGTGCATTCAGAACATCCTGCGCATCAAGCCCGAGTGCGACCGGTACGCCATGCCGCTGATGATCGAGCCCCTGGTATTCCAGCCCAACGCCAAGGCAGGTGGGTACATGGTTGATGGGGATCTCCTGAAGATCCTGCCGTTGGTGCGCCAGGCCGTGGAGCTCGGCGCCGACATCATCAAGGCCGACCCCACCGATGACGTGTCGGTGTATCACCGCGTGGTGCAAATTGCCGGAGGCATTCCGGTGCTCGTCCGCGGCGGCGGCAAGGCTTCCGACACCGAGATCCTTCAGCGCACCGAACAACTCATCGCCCAGGGTGCATCGGGCATCGTGTACGGCCGCAATATCATCCAGCACGCCAACCCGGCCGGGATGACGCGCGCCCTGATGTCTCTGGTCCACGACGGCACTACGGCGGTGCAAGCAGCGGGCTATCTGGTCTAATCCAGAGTCGAATAGGCTGGAGTGGGGATCGAGCAATTGGGGCGTTCTCTTTAATAGGAGAACGCCCTTTCGTTTTTTTTCGGGGTTTCCATTTTTTGAAAACCTTCTCAACATGGAGACGCTGACCCGGCAACCGACAGGTGAACTGTCGCTCAACCCCCTGACTATCCATGAATCCGATCCATCCTGCTGAACTGACCGAACTGGCCGCTGGACTCAACCGACTCGCCCGAAACCTCTGGTGGAGTTGGGATCAACAGGCTCAGGAGGTGTTCTACGATCTCTCACCGCGAGGCTGGCAAAACCTCTACCACAACGCCGTGGCTATTCTAAGAGAGGTCTCCGCCTACGAATTGCGCGTCCGCCTGCAGGAGCCGGGTTTTGCCGATCGGGTCCGATCGGTATTACGCCGATTCGAAGCCTATTTGTCCGACACTACCACTTGGGGCGCCCTGAATGCTCCAGCGCTGGCAGCCAACCCCGTGGCCTATTTTTCGGCGGAATTTGCCTTCCACGAGACGCTGCCTATCGCGGCCGGAGGGCTGGGCGCTTTGGCGGGCGATCATGCCAAATCTGCCAGCGACCTCGGATTGGGCTTCGTGGGTATCTCGCTCTTTTACCGAGAGGGATATTTCCAGCAAACGGTTAACCATGAGAACTGGCAAACGGAATTCTACACGCACCTAAACCCGGCCAATTTGCCCATGGAACCGGTCTTGGATGCCCAGGGCGAACCGGTGGTCTGCTCGGTCAAGATCGCGGCGAGCACCGTTCGTTTTCAGGCGTGGCGCGTGAACATCGGGAGGATTCCGGTATACCTACTGGACACTAATCGGCCGGAGAACGAGCCGATGTTCCGCGACCTAACACTCCGGGTGTACGGCGGCGACAGCACCACGCGCATCATGCAGGAAATCCTCCTGGGTGTGGGTGGCGTGCGGTTGTTGCGCACGTTGGGCATCCAACCGTCCACCTTCCACATGAATGAAGGCCATGCGGCGTTTCTGACGCTCGAGCTCATGCGCGAGAAGATCGCCGCTGGCACGGGCTTCACCGAGGCGGGCATTGAAACCCGAAAGCAATGCCTCTTCACCACACACACGCCGGTGGAAGCAGGCCATGATCGGTTCAGCAGCGATCTCATGGGCTACGCGGGACACCCCTTTACTTCAGACCTGCACATCAACCACCAGGCGCTGATGAATCTTGGCCGCGTGGTCGCCGACAACGCAGCCGAGTCGTTCTGCATGACCGTTCTGGCCTTGAAGTATTCCCGGGCCGCCAACGGTGTGAGCGAACTGCATGGGGCTGTGAGCCGCGAAATGTGGATGGAACTCTACGGAGCCAAGAATCCGGAAGAGGTACCTATCGGGCATGTCACCAATGGCATCCATTTGGTCGGTTGGATGAAGGGAACTGTTCGCAAGGTGTGGCAGAAGAAATTCCACGAACTCTATCCCGCCAAGTCCGAGGTGGACTGGTTCGCCGATGCCAACTCCCCGGAGTTTTGGAAGCGCTTGGCCGATCCTAAGGTGGTCTCCGACGAGGAAATCTGGGCCATCCGGTATCGCCTTCGGCGCGAGTTGATCGAGTTTGCCCGGCGCCGTTTATTGCTGCAGGGCGGAACCTTCCATCAGGGCGACTTCATCACCTTTGATTCATTTCTTAACCCCGATGCCCTCACCATTGGGTTTGCTCGGCGCTTCGCCACTTACAAGCGGGCACCGCTGATTTTCGACCAGTTCGAAGCGGTGGTAAAAATGGTCAAGGACTCCGGCCATCCCATTCAGTTCGTCTTTGCCGGCAAGGCTCATCCGCGAGACGACCACGGCAAGGCCTTCATCCAGAAGGTGATCCATCTTTCGAAGTTCAGTGAACTCAAGGGACATCTGGTGTTTATCGAGAACTACGATATTCACGTCGCCCGACAGATGGTCTCCGGCTGCGATGTGTGGCTCAACAACCCGCGTCGTCCGTTGGAAGCCAGCGGCACCAGCGGGATGAAGACCACCGCCCATGGATGCCTCAACATGAGCATTATGGATGGCTGGTGGCGTGAGGGTTATAATGGTTCCAACGGGTTTTCCATCGGACCGGATTCCCATCCGGAGGACGTGCATGAGCAAGACCGGGTAGACAGCGAGAATCTCTACAACGTCCTGACCCGAGAGGTGATCCCCACCTATTTTAACCGGGACGCCGACGGTATCCCTCGTCAGTGGATCTCTAAGATTCGTGAGTCCTGGTCCACGCTGGCTGCCGAGTACAGCACTTGGCGCATGGTCCAAGAGTACACCAAGAAGTACTACCTGACTCGCTGAAGCGCTTTCGGACCCGATCCCAAAGACGGTTTTGGGATCGGGTAAAAAAATCGGCTAGCAATCTTATCGTCCCTGTTCACGTTTATTAATGATGAAGCATCTGGTGATCGTGATGGTGGGATTGGCTCTGTCTTTCGAAAGGGCAAAATCGGCTGAGTCGGCAGCGACTGCTCCAGCCCAGGTCAGCACGGCCGCCGTTCCTGCGCGCCGTTTACTACCGAACGATGCCGACAAGGCGTGGGCCATCGTGGAGGCAGAGGGGAAACCTCCGACTCCGCCGGCGGAGTGGAAGGGGCGGCAGCCAACTTCCGACGAGGTGAAGACCTTTCGCCAGCAGAAAGCCACCGGTTCCGGTATCGCCGCCGACAAGGCCCGGGAGTTTAACGAGCGTTTTAAAGATCACCCCAAAGCGGCCGAGTCTCGGCGTTTGTATCGAGAATTATTGGAGGCCGCGGTAAGCCTCGGCAACGAAGGCAAGGTTGCTGAACTGCAGGCGCTGGGTCCTGACCCTGCGAAGGTCCAGGAAGAGGCCGCTGCCGCTGCGGTGGGGGTGAAACTGCAGGAGGCAGTGGCTGAGGCACGCAAACTCCAGTCTCAAGGAATGGATGCCGTGCTCGGTGAGTTCGAAAAGCGCCTTTTAATGCTGGAAAAGGAATTCCCCGGACGCGGAGAGATTTACGCAGCCTACCTCGAAATTGCTCAATTGCGCGGCGGCGAAAAGTCCAAGGAGTTGCTGGCCAAGATTCTCAAGTCCGACAAGGTGCCTGCTCAGGTGCGTGCCATGGCCGAGGGGATGCAGAAAACTCAGGAGCGCATTGGAAAACCCGTCAACATTGCCTTCACCGCAACGGATGGTCGCAAGGTGGATCTCGCACAGATGAAGGGCAAAGTGGTCTTGATCGACTTTTGGGCCACGTGGTGTGGGCCGTGCGTCGCCGAGGTCCCCAATGTGGTGGCCGCCTACGAGCGGCTTCACCCGAAGGGCTTCGAAATCGTGGGTATCAGCTTCGACGAAGAGGTCGACGCGTTGAAGGCCTTCACTGCCAAGCACAAGATGAACTGGGCGCAGTACTTCGACGGAGAAGGTTGGAAGAACAAGTTTGGGGCTGAATTTGGCATCCGTGGCATTCCCGCTATGTGGTTGGTGGACAAGAAGGGGAACCTTCGGGACCTAGAGGCCCGCACGGATCTGGCCGCCAAGGTGGAAAAACTGCTCACCGAACAGTAAGTCTTTATTATGAATGATGTGATCCATCCCCGGAGTGCCCGGGAAATGATGTCTGGCTGGCTGTATCTGCCCCGGTTCGTGGATAAGATTCGTCTGTCCTTGGCGGGCCGACTCCACTCCGACTATCAGCAGAATTTCGCGACGCGGGGATTCGATGCTCAATGGCTGAAGGCAGCTGGGCTGGAGTCCGAGGCCTTCATCGAGTTCGTGCGTCCTACGATCACCGATGGTCAGGTGGCGGACTGGGTTCGAGCCCATGTCCACAGGCCGGCCGAGCAGGCGGCCTTCAATCAATGGATTTTGAACTACGGGTCTGAGGACGACCCCGAACTCCGGGCCAGACTTGCCTTGCGCAAAGAGCAGTCCGGCCTCGCCCATCGCACCGATATTACCACCTTCGTAGACTACATCGACGCCGACGAGGGGCGCTTGGCCTTGGTGTAAGCCTTCTTTGTGGGCTTTGAATTGGGGCGCAGAGCGGGCTTCGTGCTCGCTAGGGCTGACTTCCGGCGGATCGGCTTGGTTGCTGCCCAGAGTTTTAGGCTTACCGCGCAACCAGGACTCAGCGAACGTCCAGGCCTGAGTCAACGGGTAGGGAAGAGCGAATCATCAGCTGACGCTGAGTTCCCGGCGGATGCCGAATTTATCCACCCGCTTGCGCAGCGTGGCTCGGGTGATCCCTAGGAGTTTGGCGGCCCGGACTTGGTTGCCTTGGGTCTCTTTGAGCGCCTCAATCACCAACTCTCGCTCAACAGCGGGCAGAACCTTGATCCCGCTTTGGAGTCGGGCCCAGCGGAAGAGTTGGAGCACGAGGGGACGGATGTCTCCGGTGATGACCGGATCGAGGCTGGTGGCCGGCGCCGGCTCAACGGAGGGAGGGAAAGAGGAGGAAACTGGAGAGGTTGATAAACCCGGAGCAACGTTGACGGCTGACGTCGCTGACGTCGCTGACGCCGGAGTCGGCCGAGACACCTGAACCGAATGAACGGATTGAAGTATCTCGGGTGGCAGATCGTTCTCCAGAATTGCTGCCCCTTTCGAGACCACAACGGCCCGTCTTAGAACATTCTCCAGTTCACGGACATTGCCGGGCCAATGGTAAGCTTCTAGCACCGAGAGGGTCTTCTCGCCGATGGATTTGGGAGCGGCACCAGCTCCACCAATCTTGCGCAGGAAGAAATCGACCAGCAGGCGGATGTCCCCTTGACGCTCCTTCAGGGGCGGCATGTGAACCCGGACCACGTTGAGTCGGTAAAACAAGTCCTCTCGGAACTCTTTGCGGGCGACGGCCTCCTCTAGGGGTTTGTTGGTTGCCGCGATGATCCGGACATCGACTACGAGAGTCGTATTGCTGCCCACCCGCTCGAAGGTGCCGTTCTGGAGAACTCGAAGAATTTTGGTTTGGGTGGCGGGCGGCATGTCGCCGATTTCATCCAAGAAAAGAGTGCCTCGATGGCATTGCTCAAAGCGACCGGGGCGCTGTGCAGTGGCTCCGGTAAACGCGCCCTTCTCATGACCGAAGAGTTCGCTCTCGAGCAAGTTCTCCGGGATGGCTGCGCAATTGATGGCCATGAACGGCTCTTTGGCTCGGCGGCTATTCTGGAAAATGGAGCGGGCCACCAATTCTTTGCCGGTACCGCTTTCACCGGTGATCAACGCGGTGGCATCCGAGGCGGCCAATTGCCCGATGAGCTTAAAGACCTCCTGCATCGGAGCGCTGCGGCCGATCACTCCCAATTCGTAGTCCTGCTGCTCCAACTGCGGGCGTATGGCAACCGTCTGCCTCGTGTCCCGAGCCGCCTTCAGCGCATTGGCGACCAACTGCTTGAGCCGAGGGACATCGAAGGGCTTGAGGAGGTAATCGTAGGCCCCCAGTTTCATGGCCTCGATGGCCGTCTGCGTGGTGCCGTAGGCCGTCATGAGGATGACCGGAAGCTGGGGATCGAGTTGGCGAATGCGCCGCAAAGTTTCCAGACCGTTGAGCCCCGCCATGCGGATATCGCTGAGCACTAAGTCTGGCTTCACCGTTGGAATGAGCCTGAGCCCTTCCTCACCACTCGAAGCGGTATGAAGCTCAATATCTGAGCCGTCAAAGATCCGGCGGAAGGAGTATTGAACATCCACCTCGTCATCAATGAGCAGCAACTTTTCCATCGAATGGAGACATCGTACGTGGTTCTTCCTCAGGTGGCAACCGATCGGGTACACGCATTGTCAACTTGCCCCCACCGGCCCCTCTGCCTTGATGTGCCGATGCTCTCACGTTGGCGCTGGCTGGTTCTCTCGTTGGCCGTATTAAAAACCCTGTTCGGGGCCGAGTTATCGGGTGTTCATCGATCGGCCACCACTATCCCGGATGCGCCCTACTTGCAGGAAGCGGGATGGACGGTGCCCTCAGAAGTTGCTTTGACCGCCGTGGTGGCCCATCGCGGTGAGGTGCTGGTCGGAACCGGGCGAGGGGTGATTACATTAAAGGATCGCCATTGGGAACTCGACACGGGGATGACCCAGGCCGTCCAGCGACTGGTGGTGGCGCGGGACCAGATCTGGGCCATCGGTGTTCCAGGGCTCTGGGTTCGGGAGTCGGAACTTTGGCGGCAAATCAGCACGTCCCCCGTCAGCGACATTCAAGAGTTCCGCGGAGAGGTTTTCGCCTCCGTGGGTTCCCGACTGCTGCGCGTCCAAGGCCACGCGCTTGAATCTTTTTCCGAAGCCAAGGCCCGCTTTGAAATCCAACGTGTGATAGCCCACCAAGACATGATTTACGTCGTCGGGCCGGGGCGGATCAGTCCCTACAGCCGGGGTCGTTTTGGAGGCGAAGACGCTTACACTTGGCCGTCTGATTTGGGCTGGGACTGGGGCTCTATTCCATCCAAGACGACTCGCGATGCACTGAGCCATGGGCCGGCCTTGGTGGTGGCCACCGATCGTGGACTGGGAGTGCTGCGAGGCATGTCCATGACCTCGGTTCGCGGAGAGCAGGGGCTTCCGTTCGAGGACACTCTTTGTTTGGCTGCCGGGTTCACCAATGATTTGTGGATTGGCACATCCCGCGGCGCGATCCGCCAAGTGGGTGGGCAGTTTGACTATTTTTCGGGCCGTCGTTGGCTTCCGGACGAGCGGGTTTCTGCCATCGCCGTGGCAGGTCAAACCGTTTACCTCGCCACGGACCGGGGCTTGGGCGTCATCGAGTACCGGCCTTATACTTTGGCCAAGAAGGCGGCCTATTACGAACGGCACCTCGAGGAGTGGGGCCAGAAGCGCTTGGGCTTCGTCCACAAGTTAGAATGGGATCCGTCACGAAAACGTTTTGTCCGGGAAGTCAGCGACAATGATGGCGGCTACAGTGGTAATTATTTGGCCGCGCAAGTGTACCGGTACGCCGTCACTCGCGATCCTGAAGCGCGTCGGGAAGCCACCAACACCTTCCATGCGCTCCGGTGGCTTGAAGGAATGACGGGCATTTCCGGATTCCCGGCGCGATC
>Ga0114977_10002692_pt1 | contig 11431 bp, 7 predicted proteins | sample S_130805_MF_Meta_FD_87026 | JGI IMG/M metagenome (GOLD analysis project Ga0114977, IMG submission 87026) | Freshwater microbial communities from Lake Simoncouche, Canada to study carbon cycling - S_130805_MF_MetaG | ecosystem: Environmental > Aquatic > Freshwater > Lake | place: Lake...
CCATCAGCGCCGAGAGCCTCATGCCGATCTCGTCGTTGCCACGGGCGGCCGAGTCCACCTTGCGGGCGATCCCGGCGTCGCCTCGGGGCTGCGCCGATCGGCCAAAGGTGCCGGCCACGACCGCCGTCAGACCTTCCCCGACCTTCGATTCGTTCCGCGCCGCCGCCTTGAGCCGCTTCACGAAGGTCGTGCCCTCGAGCCGCGCCATCACATCGGCAAGCTGGCGGGCGATGGCGGCAAAATCGGCGATCAGCTGGCGCTGCTTCTCGACCGCCTCGGCCAGAAGCGGCTGCTGCGCCTTGCGGCTCCCCTTGCCCCCGCCCCCCGGGAACTGTCCGACCGTGGTGGTCGGCAGGGCAAGTCGACCAGCGCCACCGCCGCCCGGCTCCGAGACCCCCTTTTCCCCCTCCCTGCCCTTCGCGGCCGATCCCTCGCGGTCAACCACCTGCGGTGCCGGCGGAATCGGGGAGGGCTCCTGCGTCCCTTTGCCCGGTGATTTTCCCCTTTGGCCGCGATCCTCCCCCACCACCCTCGGCTGCTCCCGGGCCGACGACGGTTCCTGCGTTTCGCCAGGCTCACCCGGCATGCCCGGTGTCGGGGCGCTTTTGTTGGCGGCGTCATCCCCCTTTGCTGCGCCAGCCGCGGCCTGGAGAAGCTCACCGACTGCCGGCATCCGCTCCGCGGCCATCTCCTCGAGCGCTTTGACATGCTCGGCCAGCTCCTCGAGCGCGGCGGCCTCGAACTCGGGATTGCGCAGCGCCTGGCGGAGGATCTGGGTGCCGCTCCCGGCCAGGCGTTCCAACCGGCGGCCGTTGCTCCGCTCCGCGGCGGCCTGTTCGCGGAGTGCCTTGCGCTCCTCCGGAGCGTCGAGCGCCCCGGCAGGGAGCACCAGAAGTTGTTCGTTGCGGGCGAGCAGTTCCATCTCGCGGTCACGGACCTCCGCAGCCTGCTGGCGAAATCGCCCGATCTGGTCGTTGATCCAGAGGGCATGATCGGAGGAGTTCATGACGACGAATGTCGCCGGCGCCGACCGGATCCGCTCCCGCCCCGGCAGGTAGTCCTCGACGAACGTCCGCACCTCCACCGTCTGCGGCGCGATGCCGAGGGCCAACGGTGAGAATGTGCCCGCCGAGTCGAGGCTGTCGACCTCCGGCCCACCCAACGCGAGCACCGTCTCGCCACTGGCATCGTCGTTTCCGGTCCATTCGATCCCCACTCGCTTGATGCCGAAGTCATCGCGGGCAGAAAGCGTGAAGCGGATCGTCTCCGAGTCGAGGAGCACCCCCTTCCCCCCGAGGCCGTCGACGGTGATCGACGGCGCGTCGTCATCGCGGGCCAACAGGCTGATGGTGAGTGGCCTGGCGCCTGCAAGGCCCTGCCTGTCCTGCCAGGCCAGCGTGAGATCGAGCGGCGCCTCGACGAGCACTTCGGGGGAGGCGATCGAGGACGATGCCGGATCGACCGTGCGACCGTCGATCGTGGCCGTGGCGAGCTCACGGTTGGCCGTCGCCGTTACTGCCACCCGGCTCCCCTTCACCACCGACAAGCCTCCGCCGCGCAATCCCTTCGTGAGTGGTGCCTCGATGCCGAGGTAGTCGGGGAGCTGCACGCGCGCCGAGAGGCTGGAGATCTCCGGACGAAACATCGGCACGAGCGTCAGCTCCGCCCGGGCATCGCCGACGGCCAAGCGGAGCGCGGAATCGCTCACCTGCGGTGGCAACGCGAGCCGGTAGTGGTCGCCGTCGAGTGGTGCGGCAAGCGGGGGTGTCGTGCCGATCCGCGCCGTCGCCCTGGCGGGCCGCCACACCGAGTCAGCGCCGAGAGCGACGGCGAATTCGGTCGCCTCGCCATGGGGAACGACGAGTGTCGGCGGGAGCGTTTCGATCCGCGCGAACGTGAACCGCTCCACGAGCCGCCAGGGCCTGAGGAACCGCTGCCAGGCATTCGCGGCGGCTGCCGGCGCGATCAGGCCGATCAGACCTGCAAGCAGCAGTGGCACCGCGGCCAGCGCCATCCAGATTCGGTGCCGCGGTCGGGGGACCGCGTCCCGGAGATCGTGCCGCGCGGCGACGGCTGCCACCTGCGCGATCGCCGCCTCGCAGAGGACGCGCGAGCGCTTGAGTTCCCCCTGGCTGCGGACGAGCTCCACGACCCCGAGGAGTTGATCGCCGAGGGAGGGAAAGCGGCGGGCGATGAGCCGCGCGAGCCGGTCGAGCCCGCGTGTTCCCCAGATCCAGCGGTGGAACGCGACGGGGACCATGCCGCAGGCGGCGATCGCCACGAGGAACAATCCCCACCGCCCCGCTGCCGGGGTGTCGGTGACGCGATCGAGGATGAAGAGCACCAGCCAGGCGACGAGGAATCCGCAGGCCGCCCCGCACACCGCCTCGATCGCCTTGATCGTCCAGAGCGTGCCCCGAAAGTCGTCGAGTTGCCGACGCAGCGCGGCAGGAAGGGCGAGCCCCGCCGGAGGCGAGTCACCGGCCGCGGCGGAGGTCATGTGGGTGCTCACGGCAAGTCCCTCATGCAGGAGTCGCGATCGACTTTCATCCTAACGTCCCCCCCCCTGTTCTGCGGCGGCCGATCCCGAATTCCGCCGCCCGAAGCGGCGGCCGAGGCCCGAAAAGCTTCTGCCGTTCCGGGTCTCGCGAGTGGACGAAGGCCAGGGATGGCTTCGTCCGCGGGAAAAACTAGATCAGCCCCTGCCATTTTCGCCCCACCCAGAAGAGCCCCAACAGTCCCACGAGCGTCGCCAGCGCCGCCGGATGGGCCCAGAGCCTCAAGCGGCGCACCTCGGGGGGAATGTCCGGCAGTTTTTCCAGGGCGAGAACGAGCTCAGCCAGTGCGTCAGGCGTCGTCACCGAGCCCTGCGTGAGGCGGGCAATCTCCTCGAGGACCTCCGGACGGGCCCGATCCCCCACCCCTTCGCCGGCGGTCCCCTGGACGAAAACCTTCGCCTCCAACCGGTCCCCGGTCTCGGCGCAGGCAAGCACCACGGCGTGGCTTCCCGGCTCGCGCGGCGTCCAACTCCCCGAGAACACCCCCCACGCCCCCTGCTCGCCCGGTGCCGCCAGCCGGACCATCTCACTCGCGCCCGACGGGGCAGTGATCGAGACCGTGACAGTGCCCGCTTGGAGCGGCTCGCCGACGGCGTCGCCGACATTCGCGTCGAGTGCCACGACCTGCCCGGTCTCCGGTTGCTCCGGTGTGTAGAGCAGCCGCATCCGCTCCCCCTTCTGCATCGAGCGCCGGTAGGCCATCCACCGCACCACCTGCCCCCAGAAGCGATAGTGGTATTTGTCCTCGACCCCCTTCCGCCAGCGCCACGCGCCGTCGGTGGCCATGTAGAGCACCTTTCCGGCCCCGAACGAACGGGTGACCAGGAGGGGGATGCGGCCGAATTCGTTGGCAACCTCCTCGTGGACGGCGAGCACCTCGCTGCCGGCCCTGGCGCGGGAGACCGGCCCATACCATTGAAACCCGGGGAGCGACTCCCACACGCTCGCATTCTCGTCGGCCGAATCGGCCAACCGGGTCAGCAGGCTCGAGCGCCCCTTGTCGGTCAGCGCGAAGCGACCGGGCGTCGGCGTGCCGGTCCCTTCCGGGTGCGCGTCGTCGATCACCACCGGCAGAAGGTCGCCGAGGGCCGTCTCTGAGAGCGACATCTCGTGGCCGAGCCATCCCGGCATGAAGACGAGTCCCGAGGCCTGGTATTCGACCAGTTCCTTGAGCAGGCGGCAGTCCTCGTCGGCCAGTTGCCCCGTATCGACGCCGACGTCGCCGAGAAAGACGACATCGAACGGGGAGAGTTCCTCGATCGACCCGGGAAACCGCTTGATCGAGTCCTTCGAACCGCCGCCGACCTGCGAGAGGCCAGGTTGGAAGAGGAGACAGGAAAGCTCGACCCCGGGATCGCGGGAGAGGGCATTGCGCAGATAGCGGTATTCCCACCGCGGCAGGCTCTCGACGACGAGGACGCGGAGTTTCTCCTCGCGGATCGCCACCGGGGCCGAACGGCTGTTGTTGTCGGGAAGGACTTCGCCCACCTGGGGAGGGACGCGGACGGTGAGCGTGTAGTCGCCGACCGTGGCGGGGGTCCAGAGGATCGCGTCGGTCGTCTGCGCCATCGATGAGAGCCGCACCTGCTTCGTGAACTGCTGCCCGTCGGAGGCCTCGACGGTGACCGCGACCGATTGCTCGCGCGGCAGCGTGCTGCGGATCGTGAACGGCACCCGGAACGGCTTGCCGACGACGCCGGTGACGGCACTGTCGAGCCCCGACACCGCCACGTCCGGCAGCGGCGTGACGCTGCCGGTCGGCACGGCGAGGACGGGGACTCCGGCCAGCCGCAGGGCGGTCGTCGCCTGCACCGGCGGCTTTCCCTCGTTCCAATCGCCATCGGACGCGACGACGACCGCCCGCAGATTCGGATGCCGCCGCACCGCCGATTCGAGCGGAACGAAGAGGTTCGTGCCGGCGGCGGGCGCGGCGCCTGGAAGACTGAAGGAGAAGGGCTCGATGCGGACGTCGAAACGATTCACAAGTGGCTGCCAGAAGGCCACCTCGGAAAGCTCCGCCACCGCGTCCCGCCGCGACCGTGGCGGTGCCGTCTCGCCCCCCGCCGCCGCTCCACCGGCCGCGCGGACATCGAGCGAGTCCATGCTCGGCGAGTCGTCGATGAGGACGGCGATCACGGGCTTCTCCGTGGGGCGCTGTTCGGTCACCCACTCAGGCTGGTTGAGGAGCGCCGCGACCAACAGGGCGATGACAACGCGGAGCAGCTCGAGGAGCCCGAAGGCCGGTTTGAACCCGCTCCGCCACCAGCCGAGGAAGCTGACCGCCGCGACGAGCAGCACGAGGATGATCGAGAGGCCGAGCGTCCACGGGCTCGAGTGGAAGCGCAGTCCATCGGAGATCGTGACCACGTCGGCGGTGCTGTTCACGTCACCACCCCCCTGCCGGCGCCGGCCGCCGCGAACGGCATCCGATTCGAAACCTTGAACGGCAGGGAGAGGAGCCCTTCCGCCGCCAGCGCCAGCACGAGCGCCACCAGGAACGGCCGCCACACCTCCTCGACGAGGTTGCCCAGCCCCCCTGCCTGCTGCTCGAAGCGGTTGAAGAACAGTCCCTGGAAGAGGTTCGCGATCTCGTCGTCAGGGAGGACCGGCGCGGCATCCTCGCGGGCGGGCCGGTTGACGGCCACGAGACGACCCCGCGACTCGAGCACTCCGGCATGGAACCCGGCCTCCGAGGAGGGGGACGGCGGTCCGGCGATCTGTCGCCAGTCGTTCGGGGCTGCCGTGGACGACAGGTCAGTTCCCCCGGGGGAGAGCCCTTCGGGAAAGAGGGCACCGGCGTCGGCGAGGCGCGCGGGGCTCACGGCGGCCAGGCCGTCGTCGATGGCCCGCTGCGCGAGCGCATAGAGGACGACGCCGTTGACAGCGAGATCGGAGTCGCGCGGTGAAGGGGTGGTGGCGAGGAAGGAGACGCCCCCGCGATCGCGGGACACGCGGAGAAGGAGCGGCAGATCCTCCGGGAGCGTCGCCAGACTCGTACCCTCTCCAATGAGCCCGCACACCCTCCGCACCTCGACATCCCCCACCGGCAGGCTCGTGCCGGCAAGGGTCGCCGCGAGGAGCCCCTCGTCGGCGCGCCACGAGGCCGGTCGCCGCGGTGGGCTGAACTCCCGCCACGCTCCCCACGCGATACCGGCATACGAATCCTCCGTCGGCACGTCCGGCGGGAGGAAGATCGCCTGCCCCCCGCGGTCGAGAAAGGCATCGAGCCGCGTCGCGACGTCGCCGACCGGGAGCGGCGCCTGCCAGAGGACGAGGGAGACGTCGTCGAGAGCGATCGCGGCCGCCCCTTCGGGGGTGACGACGTCGACCGCTGCGGAGAGGAGTTTGTCGGGGGGAATGCCGGCGATGAGTTCGAGCGTCCGCCGTGTCGACGGATTCTCGGCAACGATGACCGTCCTCCGCTTCGGCGCTTTGCCGAAGGTGAAATAGGCTTCGTTGTCGGCGGGATTGGCATCGGCGGGGATCGACACCCGCCCCCAGGCGGTGACCAGGGCCGGATCGCCATCGGCGCCCGCGGTGCTGGCGAGCGTCGCTGGATCGATGGGAATCGCATGCCGCGCGAGCACCGCCTCGGTGCCGGTCAGTTCGACGTCGACCGTCGACCGCGCCCCACCGAGATCGATGGCGACCGGCACGCGCTGGGGCCCGGTGTCGGCCTGTCGGCGCAGGGCGATGTCGAGCAGCAGTTCCCACCCCTTACCCCGCGGCTCATAGCCGGCGCGCGTGACGCGGACGGCGAGGTTGTCGGCGGCGGGGTCGGTGAAGGCGAGGAGATTCACCCGCACCGCTCGGGGCATCGCCCGAATCGCTTCGCGGATCGCCGGCCACGCCCCGTCCCCCACCTTCCAATCGTCGGCACGCTGGTCGGAACAGATCCAGAGAGTCCCTCCCACCGCCGGGTCGGCACGGATCAGTTCGCAGGCCGCCAGGAGCATGCGGGGAAGATCGGCAGGGGCGGCCGCCGGTTCCCCTTCCGGCACCTCCAAGAGCGCCCGCGGCGCCGCGAGGTCGAGCGGCCGGCAGGAGACGCTGTCGATGAGGATCACCCGTCGGGTGCCGAGGGTCTCGAGCGCCCCGGCCACCTGCCGCCTGGCGGTGGCGAGCTTCGATTCCCCTCCGGCAACCACCCCCTGCGACATGCTCGGGGAGCGATCGAGAAGAACGATCGCGGCGGCCTGATCCCCTCCCATACTCGCCAGCCACCCCCGCGACAGCGGCCGGCTGATCGCCAGGACCGCCGCCGCCACGGCGAGCGCGCGCACAAGGAGGATGAGCCACTGCCGCAGCCGGCTGTACCCGCGCGCCAGGGCCTTGGCGGCGAGCAGAAATCGCATCGCCGCCCAGTCGACCGACTGGAAGCGACGCTGATTGACCAGATGGATGATCACCGGCAGCGCGATCATCGGCAGGGCGAGGAGGATCCACGGCTGCAGGAACGTCATCGCCGCCGCCTCCCGCTGGCCCGACCGACGAGAAACCGGGCGAGGACCTTTTCATAGTCCTCGTCGAGGCTGACCTGGTGGTGATCGATCCCCTGCTCCAGGACGATTCCCCGGATCGCCGCGAGCCATGCGGCCAGCGCCTGCTGGTAGCGGGTGGCGATGTCGATCGGGTCGGCGAACAGCGCGCTGCCCCCCTCCATGTCAATGAACCGGGTCGGCCGGCGGAAATCGAAGCTGATCTCCTGTGGGTCGAGCAGATGGAAGCAGGCCACGTCGTGATGGCGGAAGCGGAGGTGGCCGAAACTGCCGGCGAGTTCCCCCGGATCCATGAACAGATCGGAGATGATCACGATGAGCGCCCGTTGGCGGACCGTCTCGGCCAGCTCATGGAGGACCTCGGGGAGGCGGGAGGCCCCCCGCGGGCGGACCTCCTCGAGGGCATCAAGGACGAGGCGGAGGTGGGCGGGGTTGCGCCGTGGGGGCAGGTGACGGACGACCCCGTCGGCGACGCACGAGATCCCCACCGCATCCCCCTGCCGGCAGGCGAGGAAGGCGAGCGTGCCGGCGAGACGGCGGGCGTACTCCATCCGCGTGATCCCGGTGGAGCCGTATCCCATCGAGCCGCTGGAGTCGACGACGAGACAGAGGCGGAGATTGGTGTCGGCCTCATACTCCTTGACATAGTTGCGGTCGGTGCGGCCGTAGACGCGCCAGTCGAGGCGGCGGAGATCGTCACCGGGGACATATTTGCGGTATTCGGCAAACTCGACGCTCGAGCCGCGGTGCGGGCTCGTATGCCGCCCCGACACCCCACCGACCATCGGGCGGCGGGCGAGGAGTGGTACGGCGGCGAGCCGGGAGAGCACACCGCTGTCGAGGAACGTTCGCGTGGCGCGGTCGGGGAACATCGCTCACCCGTTGGTGGCATCGAGCGACTCTGCCACGAGCCGCTCGACGATCCGCCGCGCGTCGAGTCCTTCGGCCTGCGCGGCGAACGTGGTGAGGACGCGATGGGTGAGGACCGGCGCCGCCACGGCGGCGACATCCTCCAGACGCACCATGTAGGCCCCCGTCAGCGCCGCCCGGGCCTTGGCCCCGAGGATCAGATTTTGCACTGCCCGGGGTCCGGCCCCCCAGGCCACGAGGGGTTTGAGCCACTCCGGCGCCGTCGCTCCCTGCGGCCGCGTCCTCCGCACGAGCTTTGTTGCGAAGGAGTAGATGTGATCGGGAACGGGAACGCGGCGGACGAGGTGTTGGAAGTCGATGATCTCCGTGGCGGAGAGGACATGCTCGAGCGGTGGGAGGGTGTCGCCGGTGGTCGTCCGGGCGATCATCACCTCCTCCTCCTCGCTCGGGTAATCGACCTCGATGAGGAACATGAAGCGGTCGAGCTGCGCTTCGGGGAGCGGGTAGGTGCCCTCCTGCTCGACCGGGTTCTGCGTGGCGAGGACGAAGAACGGTGGCTCGAGGCGCGACGTCTTGCCGACCACCGTCACTTTCTGCTCCTGCATCGCCTCGAGCATCGCCGCCTGCGTCTTCGGCGGGGCGCGGTTGATCTCGTCGGCGAGGACGATGTTGGCGAACACCGGCCCCGGCACGAAGAGGAATTCGCGGCGCCCGCCGGGCGACTCCTGGAGGATGTCGGTGCCGGTGATGTCCATCGGCATCAGATCGGGGGTGAACTGGATGCGGCTGAACTTCAGCGACACCGCCTCTGCCAGCCGGCTGACCAGGAGCGTCTTGGCGAGCCCCGGCACTCCCACCAGGAGGGCGTGGCCACGGGCGAAGAGGCAGATCGCGAGCCTCTCGATCGTCTCCTGCTGACCGATGATCACCTGGCCGAGCTCGGCCCGCAGCCGTGTATACGCCTCGCGGAGCCGATCGAGCCTGGCGACGTCGTCGTCACCGAGACGGTGGTCGATGCCGGGAGCGGACGGGTTTGGCATGCGGGAGTCTCCAGCCGGTCGGTGACGGAATGGCCACCGCCGTCCCCTGTCGGGCAGCCTATCCGAAAATCGGGGGACTCTCACCCCGCAAAGGATGGGATTTCGCCGTGGACTCCGCGCGACGCCGAGGGACAACCCGGTTCACGGTCGCGCCGCCGGGGCGATCTGATCGATCTTGGCAGCGAGGATGAAGTCGTTGACCGACAGCCCACCGATCGCGTGGGTCGAGAGTTCGATCCACAGCCGCCGGTAGCCCTCGATATGGAGGTCGGGGTGGTGCTGTTCGCGCTCGGCCAGGGCGGCGATCGCGTTGGCGAGTTTGATCGCCGAGCGGAAATCGGCGAGGGTCCAGTCGCGGCGGATGCGGCTCCCGTCGTGCGTCAGCCGCCAGGCCGGAAGTTCCGCAAGCTGCGCGGTGGCCTGGGAAACGGACATGACCGACACGCCCCCTTCACAGGGAAGACACTTTCCGCCTGCCAGGGCGTCGTGGGACTGGACCATGTTGCTTGAGCCTTTCCTTTTTCGGGCCTCAGGCCCGCTGGATGACGGTTTCCCCGGCCGGGGAATGTCGGTCACTTCACCCCATGCTCATGGAACCATGCGACGAGCTTCTTCCAACCGTCGTCGGCCTGCTCCTGTCGATAGGACGGCCGGTAGTCGGCATAAAACCCGTGGGGCGTGTCGGGATAGAGGATGATTTTCGAGGTCTTGGCCTCCTGCTCGAGTTTTCTTTGCATCCTCTCCACGAGATCGTTGGGAATGCCCTGGTCAGAGCCTCCGTAGAGGCCCAGCACCGGCGCCTTGAGCGTGGCGGCCATGTCGATAGGATTCGCCGGATGGAGGTCGTCCTTGGCGGCATCGAGCCGGCCATACCAGGCGACGCCGGCCTTGAGCGCCGGGTTGTGGGCCGCGTAGAGCCACACGATCCGCCCCCCCCAGCAGAATCCAGTCACCCCCAGCCGCGCCGTGTCGCCGCCATGGCCCGCGGCCCAAGTCACCGCCGCATCGAGGTCTGAGAGCACCTGCTTGTCCGGGACCTTGGACACCACCTTGGAGATGATCTCGGAGAAATCCTTGATTTGCGACACGTCCCCCTGGCGGGCGTACAGCTCCGGCGCCACCGCCAGATAGCCGATTTTCGCCAAGCGTCGGCAGATGTCCTTGATGTGCTCGTGGACGCCAAAGATCTCCTGGACCACGAGCACCACCGGGAATGGCCCGGCCCCGACGGGAGCGGCCCGGTAGGCGGGGATCGCGCCGTCGGGCGTGTCGATCCGCACCTCGCCCGCTTCGAGTCCCTCGGCGCTGGTGGTGATCGTTTCGGCCGACACGGGGCGGACGGCCAGCGCGAAGCCGGCTGTGAGCGCGGCGACGGCCTGCCGGCGAGTGACGTCGGCGTGGTCGCTGGCGACCGACGGCGCGGGTTTGCCAACAGCTTTCATACGTGCCTCCGCGGGGGAGCAGACTGGCCCTTGCGCAGGATAGCACAGCGGCCGCGCGAGTTGCGCCGCCTGCGACCGGCTCGCATCGCCGATCCCGACCGAGTCGGCTCGAAGGCCCCGGTCGCCCCGGAGCGCGGCGGGGGCATCGATGCAACGGCGTCGCGGCCCCACGGTGCCTCGTGGATCCCGCTGATCGAGGCCGCGAAAGCGCTGCAGCCGCCAGGCGATTCGGTCAACAACAGCGCGCGGTCATGACTCGCCTCTGGGCGACTTCTTCGCCGCGGGTTTCTTGGTCGGCTTGGCTCGCGAAGCCGGTTTCTGTTTCGCTTTCGGGTTCGTTTTCGACGCGGACTTCGCTTTCGATTGTGGCTTCGGCACCGGGAGCGCGGCAGCCGTGGCCAGCAGGAGCTGCGACAGGAGGTCTCGATCGTCGAGATGCTCGCCCACCTCGAAGTGCGGCTTGGCACCCGGATAGGGCGGGGCTTCGGTGACTTCGCCGAGGATCCGCCGACCGTCGGCCGTCGGCTTGACGAAGACCCGGTTGTCGCAGATCAGCGCCACCACCTTTCCGTCGACGTACAGGGCAAACTCGCCGAACATCTGCTTCGACGACACCCGTCCCGGCAGCCCGGCCTGTTCGGCGACGAAGTCCGCGAAGTCGTGCGTCGATGCCATGGTGAATGCTCGCTGGGGATGCATGCGTTCTCTCCGGCACCGCATGTGTCAAGGACTGGTGCGCGCCGCGTCGAGCAGTTGCACCCGTGGCGGCGCGGTGGCCTCGAGCGCCACCGCTTCCATCTGGCGGCAGATCTGGTCGGCAAGGCGACGGAGCCGCTCGATCTCCTCGACCAGCGCGGCAGAATCGAGAGGGATTTCGTCCGCTTCGGCCGGCGATGAACCAGGACGCGTGTTGGCGAAGAGTTCAACCGATCGCTTCAGTTCGGCATCCGTTTCGTCGAGTTGTTGCGTGAGTCTGATCCGCCGCGCCTCGACCTCGGCCATCCTCCCGGAATCGATGTGGG
>Ga0114977_10002693_pt1 | contig 11431 bp, 18 predicted proteins | sample S_130805_MF_Meta_FD_87026 | JGI IMG/M metagenome (GOLD analysis project Ga0114977, IMG submission 87026) | Freshwater microbial communities from Lake Simoncouche, Canada to study carbon cycling - S_130805_MF_MetaG | ecosystem: Environmental > Aquatic > Freshwater > Lake | place: Lake...
AACTAAATACGATTTTCAAGGTAATATTACAAGCATGACAAAGTTTAATTGGAATAACGACAATAGAAGATTTTATGTTGATGGTTGTTTAAATTCTAATCAATCATTGATTAAAAATAAATCAAAACAAATAGATGAATTTGAAGTATTTGATTCAATAAAACCAAATGAAGATTTTGATGCACCATTTTAAAAAACAAAGATATGTTAACAGAAAAATATTTAATAGAAAACGGATTTTATAAAGAAGTAATAGCAGACAATATTTACTTCATTAAAGGTTGGATAAGATTAGAAAAAAGTTTTTGTGGTTTTATAGTTGCTCAACCTTACAAAATAATTAGTACTATTGATGAATTAAAACAAATAGAGAAATGATAAACAACGAAGTAAAACAAAGAGTAAAAAGTATTTTAGAAGTAAACAAAGATGCTAGAGATTGTGATAGGTTATTAATATCAATTATATGGTCTGAAGATTCATGTAATATAGAAGATAAAAAAGACTTTTTAGATATGTTAATAAATGGAGAGTTAACAAGTCCAGAAACGATAAGAAGATGTCGTCAGCGTTTACAGGAGGAAAACGAAACTTTAAGAGGTTATAAATATAAATTAAGAAAACAATTAGGAGAAGAAGTAAGAGCCACAATAAGCAAATAAGATGAGTACACCAAAACAAATAATAAAATATAAAACACTACTTCATAAACTATTTAGCGAGTGGGTAAGTATTGGATATCATAACGGAATAGATGAACTAGATTCTATTTTAAAAAGCAACGCCGATTTAGATGTAGAAATAAGTTGTAAGTTATACACGCACGAAGAAATGGAAGCATTGATTTGTGAAACTGAAGTGTTATGTGTTGACTTTGGAATAGAGATAGTAAACGAAAACTTTAGAATAGATGAGGTGTAAGAATTGTCGAGAAAAGTTTATACCAAAGTATATGCTACAAAAATACTGCATGGTAAACGATGAATGTATAAAACACTTTGCAGAACAAACAAAGTTAAAAGCATGGAACGAAAAGAAAAATAAAGTTAAAGAAGATTTATTAACCGTTCAAGACTATTTAAAACTAGCACAACAAGTATTCAATAAATATATTCGTTTAAGAGATAATGGTAAGCCTTGTATAGCTTGTAATTCAAACAACATGAAGAAAGTAAATGCTTCGCATTACTATTCAGCTGGTGGACATTATAACGTTCGATTTGATGAGAATAATGTTTTTTCAGGTTGTGAACATTGTAACACTTTTTTGAGTGGTAATCTAATTCCATTTAGAGAAAACTTAATTAGACGAATAGGTTACGAAGCATTTGAAAAATTAACTGTAGATTCACAACTAACAAGAAAATTTACGGTAAACGAACTAAAAGAATTAATAGAGAAGTATAAACAAAAGATAAAAGAACATGAGTGAATTTGAAACATTAAAAAACTTCTTTATGTGGTTTAGAGAAAACGGAGAAAAGTATTTAGGTGCAAGTATTGAACAGATGTTAGACATATACATTGAAGAAAAAAACAAAGAACATGAAAAAAGTTAAAGAAATAAACGCTAAATCAATACTTGAATTTATTGATGAATTAGTATTGAAATATAAACTAACCGAAAAAGCAAAAGAGGATTTAATTAAACTTTCAAAAAAGTCTTATTGTTTAGGTAGTGCAGACTTATTTAAAATAATGCAAAAATCTTATTAAATTAAAAAAGATTATTATATTTGCTTCATTGAGAATAGAGAACTTCTTAAACAAATATTACAATTACCGTTAAGACATTGGATAATAACAGACTACGGAACACTTCAGGATGTCCACAAGACTTGCATTCTTTGGTACGATGAGAGTGAAGAAATGCAACAAATGTATTTGCACATTTTGAAGTTCTACAAAGATTTTAAAACAAAGAAATGAAAATAAGTAAGCAACTACCAAAGAAAATAAGACGTTTAATGTATGGTATGTACATTAAAGGGGCAAATAAGGCAATGATGTTCGAACAATTTATTCAATTATTTTGGTAAATAAAATTAACATACTTGCTGCTCAACATAAACAATGGGTTGCAATAGTTGAAAAGTTCGGAGAGCATACATTCAGCGAAGATATAGTGCAAGAAATGTATATGAAAGTAATTAGATGTAACCATATAGATAAATGCGTTAACAATGGGAAAGTTAACCGTTCATATGTCTATATGATATTAAGAACATTACATGGCGACTTTGATAGGTACAAAAAGGTTTTAATCAAAAAGAAGTTACCGATAGATGAGTGTAGATTTTTAACAGATGAAGAAAGTACACTAGATGAACAGGAAGCCTACGAGAATATTAAACAAAAGATAATTGAAGAAACATTAAACTGGCATCCATTCGACAAATTAACTTTTGATATTTACACCGAGAGAAAATTAAGCATACGAAAAATTGCTGATAAGTCAAACATTCATTACATGACTATATTTACAACGTTAAAGAGATGTAAACAGAAGTTGAGAGAGAATGTAGGCGAAAGCTACGAAAATTATTTAAATAAAGATTACGAACTAATATAAGCAAAATGAAAAGAGTAAGAAGAACAAAAGAACAAATAGAAGCGTCAAAAGGTTTAGGCGATACTATTGAAAAAATAACTACTGCAACTGGAATAAAAGCATTAGTAAAATTTATTGCTGGAGATGACTGTAAATGCGACGAACGTAAAGAGAAACTAAATAAACTATTCCCTTACAAAAAATTAAGTTGTCTAGTAGAAGACGAATATAACTATTTAACAAACTTCTTTAAAATAACACATAGAGAAGCAATTAAACCAAGTGAACAAATAGAACTATTAACAATATACAATAGAGTATTTGGAACAAACGAAGAGCCTACACAATGCGGTTCATGTTGGAGAGAATACATTAACAACTTACAAAAAGTATATAACGAATATGAAAACTAAACTATTAATACTTATTTCACTAATTGCATTAAGTTGCAAAAAAGATGAGATTAAACAAAGCGCACCTACAACGTGCAACTGTTACGAAAGGCATGAGGTAAAAGATTTCCCCCCAAATTCATTACAATTAAGTTGGGTATTTGAATACAACACAACAACTCAACCAGACCTATGCAGTAAACAAACTGGTGAATGGGTATATAGTGGAAACGTTAACCAATATAGATATAAAGTAATATGTCAATAGAAGTAGATAGAGTATTCAAGAATCTAATTAAAAAGATACCACAAGACCAAAGAAATAAAGAATTTTATCTGTTATGGTATGGTCAAATATGCTACGATAAAGAAACATATAAAGGATTCAAAGTATTTAGTATTAAAAGCGATAGAAATGAAGTAGTAATACTTTCTAAAGATGACTTTATGAAAGCAATAGTAAAAGATATAGAAGAATCACAGATAGTAAATTAACAATGGCAAAGAAAAAATACATAGAAACACCCGGAATAATGTATCACCTCTTTGAAAAGTATAAGAGCAAAGTACATGAAAATCCACGTTACAATTATCAGTTAGATAAAACGGGTAAAATTGTTCCAGTACCTTTAAGAGTACCTTTAACTTTTGAAGGGTTTTATGTTTACTGTTATAATGAAATCGGTTGTATAGACCAATACTTCGAGAATAGAGATGAAAGATATACAGAATATGTTGCTATCTGTTCACGTATAAAGAAAGAAATACGTAACGACCAAATCGAGGGTGGAATGGTTGGTCAATATAATGCAAGTATAACCCAACGTTTAAATGGTCTTGCTGAAAAGACACAAAACGAAAACAAAACAGTAGACAAATTCGAGTTTGGCAACGATTAAAGGATATACACCCCATGAGTATCAAAAGAAGATACATGATAGTATTAGATTTGATAATCATAAATACTATGTATTAAACATTGGTAGGCAGTTCGGTAAAACTATGTTAGGAATTAACTCAATGTTAGATTGGGCTATTAATAATAGAGGTTGCCATATTGCATGGGTTACGCCTATATACAAACAAGGCAAGAAAGTATTTGATGAATTTGAAAAGGCTACAACAAGAAGTGGTCTTTTTGAGTTTAATAAAACCGAGTTAACTATTAAAGGTTTTGGTAGTACGATTTCATTCTTTTCAGGAGAGCGACCAGATAACATAAGGGGTAATACATTTGATTACCTTATAATGGATGAGATTGCATTTAGTAGACCAGAGTTATGGGATGAAGTATTAAGTGCAACTGTACTTGTTAAGGGTAAAAAAGTTTTATTTATTTCAACTCCAAAAGGTAAAAACCACTTTTATAAATATTCTTTACAACATAACTACGATGAAAGATGGAAGTACTTTCACTTTACTAGTTATGATAATCCAATGATTGATTCAAATGATTTAGATGAAAGAAGAAGAAGTTTACCCGACCATATATTTCGTCAAGAATACCTTGCTGAATTTATTGATAATAATAGCGGTCTATTCAGAAACGTTCGAGATAATGTAATTGAATACAAAGCAGAACAAGATGAGTTGTATGGTGGTTTAGATATTGGTAGAGCAGATGATTATACTGTTTTAACTATTATAAACAGACATAATGAAATGGTTTATTGCAATAGGTGGCGACATGATGAATGGAATAATATAATTAATAAGGTTGCATCAGTAATAAATGAGTATCAATGTCAAACATATGTCGAGGTAAATAATCAGGGGGATGTATTTTATGAGATGTTACAAGGCAAATGTTATGACTTAATAGATTCGTTTGTTACAACGTCTAAAACAAAGCCTATAATGATTGAAGATTTAGCTTTAGCATTTGAGCAAAACAATATTAAGATATTAAATGAACAGTATTTAATAGATGAGTTAGAGGCATTCACTTATATCTATAACGAACGAACTAGAGGAATACAATATTCAGCACCACAAGGTATGCACGATGATAGTGTAATGAGTTTAGCACTAGCGTATCAGTCAAGAAAAGATTTCAAAGGAGGTCTACCAAATATTCGATAATACAAATAATAAAAATAAACGTTTTAACATTATGAAATTAGAGTTAATTATTCCCGAAAGTTTGAATGAAGTTCCTTTATTGCACTATCAGCAATTTGTTGACGATGTGAAAGGAAGTGAAGATGAAGATTATATAGGGCAAAGATTAGTTGAAAGGTTTTGCGGCATTGAATTAAAAGAAATAGTTAAGATTAAACAAAAGGATATACTTAACCTTACAAATCATTTTAACACTTTATTTAAAGCAAAGAATATATTTAAAACTAGATTCAAAATACAGAACGTTGAGTTTGGTTTTATTACCGATTTAGAAAATATTACAAGTGGAGAGTATATCGATTTAGAAAAGTACTTACAAGACGTTAATACACTTCACAAGGCTATGGCAGTTATGTATAGACCAATTGTAAAAGAGAAAGGGGATAAGTACGAAATAGAACCGTATCAAAGTGCTTTAAACTACGCTGAAGTAATGCAATATGCTCCACTTTCAATTGTACTTGCTGCACAGGTTTTTTTTTGGACTTTAGGACAACAATTGTTGAAAGCTATTCCTACCTTTTTGGAGATGGAAATGAAGAAGATGAGCAAGAAGCAGCAGGAGACTTTAGCGGAGCAACTCAATTTGCAAAACAGTGGGGATGGTATACAAGTATATATGAACTCGCTCAAGGGGATGTTAGAAGATTCGATGAAGTTACACGACTTCCCATTCATCAATGCTTAACATGGTTAAATTATAAGAAACAAAGACAAGAAATATTTAAGGAATGAAAGGACACTTACAAATAATAGATGCAATTCGTACACAGTTAGAAGCTGATGAATTTGTTAATACGGTAACAGAGGGAAGTTTATTCGACATTGATTTGGCAAAAACAACGATGTTTCCTTTATCACATATTATAGTTAACTCATTCCAATTTGTTGACAATGTAATTAAGTGTAACCTTTCTATACTTGCGATGGATGTTGTAGACTTATCAAAGAAAGAAGTAATAGATGTTTTCGTTAGTAATGATAATAAGCAATATGTAATTAATACTGCTTTACTTACTTTAAATAGATTGTACCAACAGTTAAGACACGGTAGTTTAGTGGATAGTGGTTATATTGTTGAGGGTTCGCCAAGTGTTGAACCATTTGAGGAAAGGTTTGAGAATTACATTGCTGGTTGTACTATGACATTAGACGTTTCATTTTTCCCTGATATGACAGTATGTTAAGCAATGGTGTACAAAAGGAGTTAGAACGATTTACAGACTATGTTGTCAGTCAGGCAAGGTCAAACTTAACACGTCTTAAAAAAAATAGCACAAGGTCATTATATGATAGTCTAAAAGGTAACGTAAAAGTTTCTGCTAACTCTTTTGAGATGTCTATTGAAATGGAGGAGTACGGACACTTTCAAGATAAAGGTGTAAGCGGTAGTGAAGTAAAATACAATACTCCTTATTCTTATACAACTAAAATGCCACCACCAATGGCACTAGATAAATGGATAGTAAGAAAAGGAATTGCACCACGTGATAAGAATGGTAAATTCATTAGTAGAAAATCTTTACAGTTTATGATTGCTAGAAGCATATTTAAAAAAGGTATTAAACCAAGTTTATTTTTGACAACACCATTTGAAGCAGCGTTTAAAACTTTGCCTGATGAACTAATTGAAAAGTTTGGTTTAGAAGTTTTAGACTTATTTAATTATACAATACAAAATCCAAAGAAATGAGTAACAGAATATTTGCAAGGTCGCCTTTCATTATTGAAATAAATGAAGCATTACAAACAAGTAGTAAAATAGAAGTGTTTATCTGGAACTCGGGAAGTGTACCAACTTCGCCACAGTACACACTTAGTAAAGCAATTCCAAGTACAACGAACTTACAAACGTTATATAATGTTTCACCTTTAATTCGTGAGTATATTAAGTTTATTAATCCATCTTTAAATTATAATTCAGTTGGTGGTACAGTAGATAATAAAGCGTTTTGTAACGTGCAAATTAAACGATATAAGAATACATCTACTTTATTAAGTACAACTACTTATTACGCTTTTGATGGTTATAGTGAATACGTACAAGGTTATAATTATGACAGAGGTCAATATTTATTAGATGAAGGTACTTATTATTATTACTACGAAGATTCATCTACATACGATGTTACTAAAGTAGGCGATATTACTTTAGAGGTTACAAGTGGTTGGAAAGCAAAGTTTACAAATCTAGTAAGTGGGGTTAATAGCACGTTTACTTTTGCTTCAAGTGGGGTTAAAACAGTTCATAGGGTTAATGGTACATATTGGGCTAATGGTAATAAATTAGAGATTCTAAACGCTGCAAATACGGTGTTAAGAACTTACTATTTCAGACCGATTGAGGAATGTAAATACACACCTTTACCGATTGATTTTGTTAATAAGTACGGAGCATGGCAAAGAGAATGGTTTTTCAAAGCTAGCTATGATACTATTGAAATTAAAAATACTGAATATAACTTAATGCCTGATGTATTACCTAGTTTTAACACTCGAGAGGGACAAACAAAAACATTTAATACAAATGCAAGTGAAAGTATTAAAGTTAATACGGGGTGGGTAAATGAAAACTTCAAAGCAACGATTCAAGAGATAATGTTGAGTGAAAGAATATTATTAAATGACTTGCCTGTAAGATGCAAAACTAAACAGATTGAGAAGTTTAAATCTATTAATTCAAAAACTATTAACTATACTTTAGAATTTGATTACAATTTTAACACTTTAAACAACGTTCTATAATGAGAAAGGTAGATTTATACATTGAAACGGTTGAGAATAGTGGAAACTACTCTAAAATAGAATTGTTTAATGATGAAGAAATTACAGTATCTAGTTCGATTCAAAACATTCAGGATATTAGTAAGATATTCACAGACTATTCACAGTCTTTTACAGTTCCCTCTAGTGTTGTTAACAATGCAATATTTGAACACTTTTACAATAACGATATCGACACACTTTTAGACCATAACCTACGTAGAAACGCTTACATTGAAATTGATTATATACCTTTTAGAACTGGTAAAATTCAATTGGAAAAAGCAATAATTAAGAATAACCAAAACGAAAACTATTCGATTACCTTTTATGGCGAAGTTTTAAGTTTAAAAGATAAGTTTGGGGATGTTAAGTTAAAGGATTTAGATGTTACTTTTGTAGATGCTCCTTATTCAGGTTCAGATGTACAAACTGCAATAACAAACACGACTGATGTAGATGTGCGCTACCCTTTAATTACTTCACAAAGACTTTGGACATATGGCGATTCAACGTCTACAGATATAAGTATTCCTGGCGGTCGAATAGATTACACGGAGTTATTTCCAGCTTTAAAAATATCTAAAATATTTGAAGCGATAGAATTGAGATGGTCAATTGATTTTCAAGGATTATTTTTAACTGATAAAAGGTTTACTAATTGTTTTTTATATTGCAAGAATAAAGAACTTTTTGAAACGTGGACACCTAACGTATTACTTAACTATACTTCATTATATCCCGTTCAATATGGTTTAAATTATTCGGGTACTGTTGTAGCTACTGATTATTTTAACACAACAACAGAAACTTTATCTTATAGCTTTACAAATGATTTAACTTACGGTCAAAGGTCGCATTCAGTTGATTTTAGTATTCAAGTTATTACTGCAACTGATTGTACATATATTATTGACGTTTATAATTTCGGGGTATTAGAACAAACGTTTCAATTTGCGAATGTAAATTCTGGTGCAAGTTTAAGCACTTTGGTTATAAACGAGTTGGATGTTGTAGGATTAAATAGGCAATTAACATTTAAAGTTAGAGCGAATAAAGATAGTGTTTACAGATGCTTCGTTGAGTATATACAAAGTTCTATTAACTACGATTTACTATTTTCAATTAAAGCAAGTAGTGCAACAACAACGGCAACAATAGGTTCAATTGATTTAGCTTCATTCATGCCCGATATGACTGTTTACGATTTCCTTTCAGGTATATTCAAAAACTTTAATTTAACGTGCTACGCTAAAAGTAAAACTATATTTCAAATTGAACCTTTAGAAGATTGGTATAATAAAGGGAAAATAATAGATATAACTAAACATACAACGACTGAAGAAATAAGCGTTTCAAGAGTTCCACTTTATAAGACTATTAAATTTGAACATGAGCAAAGTCAATCGTTCATGAACCGTGAATTTTTTGATTTGTTTGGCAAGGAATATGGCGACTTAAACAATACTTACAACTACGATGGTGGCGACTATGTTATTAAAGTACCTTTTGAAAACTTATTACATACGGAGTTTGACGGTACAATGACACAAGTAGGTTTTTGCTTAACTAAAAAGCCAGACTTTAAACCTTACATTCCTAAACCTATTTTGCTTTATATGTACGAACAACAAAGTACATCTATAAAGTTTTACGACGGTACTACAACGAATACGCTTACAACTTATATGCCATTTGGTCAGGACATGAAGAAAAGCACTATTAACTATTCATTAAATTGGGGTTCCGATAATTCAAGTCTTTTAAACGTGCCTATTACACAAGGTAAATTTGCAACTTATTACTATGGTTATTTATCTAACCTATTTAACAAAAAGAATAGGATTACAAACGTTAAAACGATTTTACCATTAAGCATACTTACAACGCTTAAATTGAACGATAGGTTAGTTATAAGAGATAAACGCTATATCATTAACCAAATGAATAGTAAGTTAACAAATGGCGAAGTTAATTTGGAATTGATAAACGATTTTAGACCTATTAAACCTAACACAACGTTTAGAGCAGAGAAGCCTACAAGCGTTGTAGATGTTGAAGTGTTATTTCCTAACTATGTTAAGAGTGCAAGCATAACAACAACAACGGGTGGAGTAACTATTTCGCCAAGTACAATTACTAGTGAACAACGTATAAGCGTAACCGTTCCAACAGATACAAATGTTTATTATGGTAGAATAACTGAAGACGGTAACATACGAGTTTCTGAAACGTTTTCAAATAGAATCACAGAGGGTGGCGACAACAAAGTAATCGAGTTAGAAATCGAATACACTTTTGAAGATGGTACAATTGATAAATATTACAGTTATATAATTCAAGAACAATGATAGCACAACTTATACAACTATTACAAATATCTAACTTTTACGGCGAAAGTGAATTTATTGATATTGCAAAAGGAAAGTTTAAAATTGAAACTACTATTATAGGTAATTACAAGCAAGGAGTTAGAAAAATTAAAGCGTTGAAAAATGGCTATTAAAAAGGAAATTGAGTTAGACATTAAAGTTGAAAGTGTTGGGAATCTTAACCAACAACTTAGAGAAGCGCAAAAAGAAGTTGAATCATTAAGCGAAAGGTTTGGAGCAACATCCGATGCAGCAGTTAAAGCTGCAAAGAAAGCGGGGGAGTTAAAGGACAAGATAGGGGATGCAAAAGCCTTAACGGATGCGTTCAATCCTGATGCTAAATTCAACGCTTTAACAAGTTCATTAGGTGGGGTTGCTGCAGGTTTTGGAGCATTTCAAGGAGCATTAGGTTTAGTTGGTGTTCAAGGCGAAGCAGTTGAAGCTACTTTGTTAAAGGTTCAAAGTGCAATGGCTATTTCAGGCGCATTACAACAACTTGGAGAAGCTAAGGATTCATTTAAACAATTAGGTGCGGTTGGTAAATTAGTTTTTAAAGGTATTAAAGCAGAAGTTGCAGCAACGGGAATTGGTTTACTAGTTATTGCAATAGGTACTCTCTACGCTTACTGGGATGACATTAAATCATTAATGACTGGTGTTACTGCTGAACAAGAAAAACTAAATATAAAATCGCAACAGAATTTAGAAATTGAGAAATCTAAACTTCAAAATTTAGACACACAAGATAATATTTTAAAACTTCAAGGCGCAACAGAAAAACAAATTCTTAAATTAAAAATTGCTCAAACAGATGAAGTAATTAAGAAATCTGAAGTAGATTTAGAAAATAGTAAAGCAACTCATAAAGCACAACTTGAAGCTGAAAAAAGAAACAAGGATATACTTACAGGTATCTTAATGTTTACAACTGGTGGACTTCAAATAATATTATATACAATAAATGAAGTTGCTAAATTTCTAGGCAAAGATTTTAATTTAAATAATAAATTAAATAACTGGATGACTTCAGTTATGTTCGACCCTTCAGCAGTAAAAGCAGAGGGAGATGCTGTTGAAAAAGAAGCACAATTAGCATTAGATAAATTAAAAAATGATAGGGCAGGGTACCAACTTCAGATTAATGCAATTGATAAATCAGCAGAAGATGAACGTAAAAATATTAATTCAGAAAAAGTAAAGCAAGAAGCAGATAACCAAAAAATAGAAATGGA
>Ga0114977_10002694_pt1 | contig 11430 bp, 9 predicted proteins | sample S_130805_MF_Meta_FD_87026 | JGI IMG/M metagenome (GOLD analysis project Ga0114977, IMG submission 87026) | Freshwater microbial communities from Lake Simoncouche, Canada to study carbon cycling - S_130805_MF_MetaG | ecosystem: Environmental > Aquatic > Freshwater > Lake | place: Lake...
GGAATCTTCTTTCTTAGAAACTTCGCACAGGTTCTTGGTGCCAATGGACAAATTCCGATATCGATAGCTGCGTGGAGCGCCCCGGTCGCGTCGGTCCTGTTCGCGCTTGGACTTCTGCTGCATCTGGAGGATGGCTGATGCGCCATTTGCTCTGGGCTGTGGCGCCGGCCGTCTGCGCCGGCCCCCTTTGGGCGCAAGATGCCGCCACTCTGGTTGCCGACCGGGTCGAGATCCGGGGCGACAACGTTCTGGTTGCAGAAGGTGCGGTGGAAATTCTGCAAAAGGGCATGACGCTGACGGCGACACGCGTCACCTTTGACTCTGCGAATGACACCCTGTCCATCGAAGGTCCGATCGTGCTGACGGATGGAAGCGGCACCCGAATCCTTGCCGATCAGGCAGAGCTTTCTGCCGATATGAAGAACGGTATCCTGACCGGCGCGCGGCTTGTGCTGGCGCAGCAATTGCAAATGACAGCCGCCGAGATGCAGCGCGTGGGCGGGCGCTACACCGAACTGGGACGCACGGTGGCGTCCTCTTGTCAGGTCTGTGCGGCGAATCCGATTCCGATCTGGGAAATCCGGGCGCAAAGCGTGGTCCATGACCAGCTTGAACAGCAGATGTACTTCAAGGGTGCGCAGTTGCGTTTTTTCGGGGTGCCGGTCTTCTACATTCCGCGGCTGCGCATGCCCGATCCCGGGCTGAACCGTGCGACGGGGTTCCTGCGGCCGGATTACCGGATCACCAACCAGTTGGGCTACGGGATCATCCAGCCCTATTTCATCGCAATCGATCCAAGCCGCGATCTGACGCTGGCGCCCTATGTCTCGTCCAAGCAGGGGCGGTCGCTGGGTTTGCGCTACCGTCAGGCCTATGACACCGGACAGTTCGAGGTAAACGGGGCGCTGTCGACGGATGAGATCCTTCCTGACGAGCTGCGCGGCTATCTTTTTGCGTCGGGGGCCTTTGCCCTGCCCCGCGACTTTACCCTGACCTTCGGGCTTCAGGCGGTCAGCGACAACGGTTATCTGATTGATTACGGTATTTCTGAGCAGGACTACCTCGACAGTTTTGTCGAGGTTCAACGGGTCAAGCGGGATAACTTCGTTCTGGGCAGACTCCATTATTACGAATCGCTGCGCGATACGGCTGACCCCACACGCCCGTCGTCGCTGATCGATCTGGCCGAGATCCAGCGGTTCTCCCCGCCCGTTCTGGGGGGTGCGGCCAACCTGCGGTATCTGCTGTCCAGCGAGCAACGTGTTTCATCCAGCATGCAGGACAGCGACGGCGACGGTATCTCGGACGGGCTGGATACGGCGCAGGCCCTTGTGGCCATGGACTGGAGACGGGACTGGTACCTGTCGGGCGGCCTTGTCGGCACGGCGCTTGCCCTGGGCCAGGCCGATGTCATTTCCGTCAGCCAGGACCCCGGTTATCCGCCGCAGATCGGGCGGCTTTACGGGGCGGCGGGCGGGCGGCTGAGCTGGCCGCTGCAGCGCGTGGAAAAGAACGGTTCGGTTCAGGTGCTGGAGCCGATTGCCCAGGTCCTGCTGTCTCCGAACTCCAGCCCGGCAGTGCCCAACGAAGACAGCCAGCTTGTGGAATTCGACGAGGGCAACCTGTTTTCGCTGAACCGGTTTCCCGGGACGGATGAAGTGGAACTGAGTGACCGGGCCGCCCTTGGACTGAACTGGACCCGCTTTGGGGTCGACGGATCGACCCTGGCGCTGACACTTGGCCGGGTCCTGCGCTCGGAAGACCTGGATCAGTTCAGCCTGTCGTCGGGGCTGGATGGCTCTGTGTCGGACTGGCTCGTCGGGATGCAAGTGTTCACGGCACGGGGCTTTGGATTGACGCAGCGCTTTCTGGTTGGCGACAACGCCGCGTTGACCGCGGCCGAAGCGCGGCTGAACTGGGCCGCTGAAGATTTCAGCCTGACGTCCGGCTATTACTACAGTATCCCCGATCCTGCCGATGGCAAACCCAACACGATTTCTGAACTGACCATCGGAGGCACATGGAATGTTTCTGCAAACTGGACCGGAGAGGCCAGCGTCCGGCAGGATTTCATCGCCGGGCGCGCCACGCGCGCAAGTGTCGGCATGCAGTACCGGAACGAGTGCATGCTGGTTGATCTTTCCCTCTCGCGTTGGTTCGTCGACTCTACTAGTGTGGAGCCAACAACAGAATTCAACGTTGCGGTTGATCTTCTGGGCTTCGGCGGCAGCGCCGCGCCGGCTCCGGCCCGCCGGTGCCGCAGTTGATCGCATCAGAAACCGGTCCGGGCGCCCTGCCCGGCAGATTGAGCAAAGACACGGACCTGACATGCGCCTGACCTTCCTGATTGCTGCCTGCATCTTCCCGCTGCTGGTGGCTCGGCCCGGCGGTGCAGCGGACGGTCCCTTTGCCCCAAGGGTGATTGTCAACGACAGCATCGTCACGAATTTCGAGGTCGAGCAGCGGGCCAAGTTCCTGCAACTGATCAATTCACCGGGCGATCTGGAAGCAGCGGCGGTCCGCGGACTGATCGATGACCGGCTGCGTTTCGCGGCCGGGGTCGCCAACGGCGTGGAACTTGCCGAAAAGGACGTCACGGCGGGACTGGCAGAATTCGCCGGCCGGGCCAATCTGACGGTGGAAGAGTTCCTGAAGGGTCTTGCCGAAAACGGTGTCGAACCCGAAACCTTCCGCGACTTCGTTCAGGCCAATCTTGTCTGGCGCGACGTCGTGCGCGCCCGCTTTGTTCCCCGCGTTGTCGTGTCCGACGGGGATGTGAAACGGGCGCTGGCGGTAACCAACCAACGGGGGGAAGTTCGCGTTGCGCTGGCGGAACTGATCATCCCCGCGCCGCCGGGGCAGGAAGCCGATGCGCTGGCCCAGGCCGAGGAGTTGAGCGCGTCGATTCAGTCGGTTGGTGATTTTTCCGCCGCGGCGGCGCAGTATTCCGCCGCCCCTTCGGCGGCGGACGGCGGCGATGTCGGCTGGCTTGACCTTGGCAATCTTCCCCCGACAATCCGGGCAATCATTCTGCCGCTGGGCATCGGTGGCGTGACCCAGCCCATTCCAATTCCCAATGCCGTGGCCCTGTTCCAGCTGCGCGGACTTGAAGATACCGGCAAGCCGGCAAAAGAGGCCGTCGCGCTTGATTACATGCAGGTCTTGCTTCCTGACGGGGACGGCGGCGCTGCAGAGGCCGCGCGTTTGCGCGCCAACGCCGATCAGTGTGACGATCTGTTCGGTCTGACCAAGGGCCTGCCCGACGATCAGGTGGTGCGCACCACGCGTCCTGCAGGCGAGGTGCCGCGCGATATCGGGGTGGAACTGGCAAAACTTGATCCGGGTGAGACATCCTTTGCGCTGCGGCGCGGCGCGGCGCGCGTCTTTCTGATGCTGTGCACCAGGAATGTGGCGATCGCCGAGAACCCGCCCACCCCAGAGGCGATCCGCGACCAGTTGGTCAACCAGCGTCTGGCGGCCTTTGCGGACTCCTATCTGAACGAACTGCGCGCCGCAGCGATCATTCGCGAGCCGTGAGCACGCAGCCGGGGCCCATCGCGCTGACCTGCGGTGAACCCGCAGGCATCGGCCCCGAGATTGCCGTTGCGGCACGCCGAAGGCTGGGCGCGTCCGTTCCCTTTTTCTGGATCGGGGATCCCCGGCATTTGCCAGATGGTACCGACTGGCAAAAGATTGACCGGCCGGATCAGGCCTTTGCGCTTGCGCCCGGCCTTCTTCCGGTGATGGTCCATGCCTTTTCCTCGCCGGCGCAGCCGGGCCAGCCTGACCCGGCGCATGCCGCCGATGTCATTGCCGTCATCGCCCGGGCCGTCGGTCTTGTGCAATCCGGGGCCGCTTCGGCCATCTGCACCGCGCCGATCCACAAGAAAGCGCTGAAGGATGGGGCCGGCTTTGCCTTTCCGGGCCATACAGAGTTTCTGGCACATCTCGCCGGCGTCGGGCGGGTGGTGATGATGCTGGCTTGTCCGGGCCTGCGCGTGGTGCCAGCGACAATCCACATCCCGCTGGCCGAGGTTCCGCATGCCCTGACGGCCGGGCTGCTGGAAGACACGATCCGGCTGACCCGGGCCGGGCTGATCCGCGACTTTGGTATTGCGGCCCCGCGTTTGGCGGTGGCCGGGCTGAATCCGCACGCAGGCGAAGGCGGGGCAATGGGCCGCGAGGAAATTGACCTGATCATCCCGGTGCTGGACCGACTGCGCGCGGAAGGGTTTCTGCTGGACGGGCCGAAATCGGCCGACACGATGTTTCATGCCGCCGCACGGTCCCGGTATGATGCGGCCATTGCGATGTATCACGATCAGGCGCTGATTCCGGTCAAGACCATCGATTTTGCCGGCGGCGTGAACGTGACGCTGGGCCTGCCGTTCATCCGCACCTCGCCCGATCACGGCACGGCCTTCGACATCGCCGGTCAGGGCCGGGCCGACGCCTCCAGCCTGATTGCCGCCCTGTCGATGGCGGCAGACATGGCGGCGGCGCGGCAGTGAGACGCCTCTTCGCCAGAACCGGAAGGAACAGAATGCCGTGGCTACGATAGACGGGCTTCCGCCGCTGCGTACCGTCATTGCAGAACATGATCTGGTTGCAAGGCGGCAGCTGGGCCAGAACTTCCTGCTGGACATGAATCTGACGGCGAAGATCGCCCGGCTGGCCGGGGATCTGTCCGCCTGCGACGTGCTGGAGGTGGGTCCGGGTCCCGGCGGGCTGACGCGCGGTCTGCTGGCCGAAGGCGCGCGCCATGTGCTGGCCGTGGAAAAGGATGCGCGCTGCCTGCCCGCCCTGCAGCAGATTGCACAAGCCTGTCCGGGCCGGCTGGACGTGGTGATCGGGGATGCGCTGGAGCAGGATGTTGCGGCAAGGATGACACCGCCGATCCGGATCATTTCCAACCTGCCCTACAATGTCGGGACCGAACTGCTGATCCGCTGGCTGAACCCGCCCCAATGGCCCCCGTTCTGGGACAGCCTGACCCTGATGTTCCAAAAGGAAGTGGCCGAACGGATCGTGGCGCGACCGGGATCAAAGGCCTATGGTCGGCTTGCCCTGCTGTCGCAATGGCGGGCCGACCCGAAAATCGTGCTGACCTTGCCGCCCGAGGCGTTCAGCCCGGCGCCAAAGGTTCATTCAGCGGTCGTGCATTTCACCCGCCGGGATGCGCCCCTGTTCCCGGCGGATCAGCGCGTGCTGGAACGGGTCACGGCCATGGCCTTCAACCAGCGGCGCAAGATGCTGCGGTCCAGTCTGAAGGGTCTTGGCGCGGATATCGAGGACCGGCTTCGGGCGGCCGGGTTAACCCCGACCGCCCGTGCAGAAGAAATATCGCTGGAAGGGTTCTGCGCGCTGGCCCGCGAGGTGGCGCGGGCCTGACGGCGCCTGTCGCCTATTCGGCGGCTTCCGCCGGACCGGAGGAAACGCCATCGGGCGCATCGCTGCGCGGTTTGCGCGGTGCGCGCGGTTTTTTCGGCGCGGCAGCAGGGGCCGCCTCGGCGACAGGGGCTGGCTCGGGAATGGCCGGCTCGACCGGGGCCGGGGTATCGTGCTGTGCGGCATCCGCCTGCGTATCCCTTGCAGGGCGCGGGAGCTGCTCATTGCGGGGCTTGCGGTCATCCCGGCGGTCCTGCTGCGGCTCGGTGCGTTCGGGTTTTGGTCCCCGGTCGCGTCTGTCGGCATAGTCGGCGCGCTGCGGAGCGGGCTGTTCGACGCGGCGGGTCTCGGGCGTTTCCACCAGACTGCTGTCGGTGATGTCTTCGATGAAATCCATCATCGAGGCAGACCGGACCGGGCCGACATCCGGCTGGGGTTCGTCGCGCGGGTCGGGCCGATCAGAGCCATAGGACCGGTCGCGCGGCGGGTTGCCACCCTGGGGCTGGCCACCCTGGCTGTATCCGCCCTGGCTGCCCTGACCGCCCTGATATCCGGACTGGCCGTTCTGACCACCGTTCTGGAGGAAATCCTGGGGGCGCCGCTGATCCTGCTCGGCTGCAAGCTCGCGCTGCGCCTCGGCAAGCATCCGGGTGTAATGTTCGGCATGCTGCATGAAGTTTTCTGCCGCGACCCTGTCGTTGGACAATTGGGCGTCACGGGCAAGGAACTGATATTTCTCGATGATCTGCTGGGGGGTGCCGCGCACCTTGCCCTCTGGGCCGGAGCTGTCGAAGACGCGGTTGATGATATTGCCGATCGACCGGGGCCGGTTCGACTTCGAGCGCGAACGTGATTTCGATGATCTCATGTTTTCCGTTTTTCCGGATTGGGTCTGGCATTGCCCGAAGCGCCTGTGTCCTGTCCTGCGCGATGCCCACAAGAGCAAGGTCGACGGATTTCAGGCTTGCGAGAGGGACATATTCATAAGGCGTCCGAAAAAGACACCCCGCGTCCTTGCAGTCGAATAAGCACGGCGTGGCGGATGTGACAAGGGGAATTCACTGCAATCTTGTGGATAAACAGTGATCCTGGAACAGATGTGGCGAATTTCCTTCACAGGCCGCCAGATGCCGCAATGGCCGAAACCACGCGATCACGCCCATCGATATCCTGCAGAACAGTGACCGCCTGCAAACCGGCGGTCCGGCACAGGGCCGCAACCGCCTGCCCCTGGCCCGGGCCGATCTCCATCAGCAGACGGCCCGACGGTGCCAGCACAGCCCGGACATTCTGCAGGATGCTGCGGTACGCCGCCAACCCGTCGCCGCCCGGCGTCAATGCAAGCCGGGGTTCCCACTGGCGCACTTCCAAAGAGAGGCCGGGCATTTCGGCTTCGGAAATGTAGGGCGGGTTGGACACGACAAGATCAAAGGTGCCGCTGACGGCACTCAGCCAGTCCGACTGAAGAAAGGTCGCCCGGTCGGCCACCATAAGGGATGCGGCGTTGCCGGTGGCCACGGACAGGGCTTTTTCGGACAGATCGACACCTGTCCCCAAGGCCCCGCTCCGTTCGGCCAGAAGCGTAATCAGGATCGCCCCTGATCCGGTTCCCAAATCCAGCACCCGGCTGAACGCCCCATCCAATGCCGCGGCGATCAGCGCTTCGGTCTCGGGCCTGGGGTCCAGCACATCCGGCGTCACGCGGAACCAGCGGCCCCAGAACCGACGGCCCCCGACAATCTGGCTGACCGGCTGACGGGACACCCGGGCAGCGACCGCTGCCTCGAACCGGGCGGCGGCGGCACCGGAAAGTGGATCATCCAGCATCAGGGTCAGCCGATCCGGCGGGATACCCATTGCGAAGGTCAGCAACAGGCGCAGGTCGCGCGCCGCCCCCTCTACCCCTGCGGCCTGCAGGCGCGGCAGGGCGGCCCGCAGCGCCTGGGCCCCTGTCATGCTTCCATCTCGGCCAGTTTCGACGCCTGATCATGCGCGGTCAGGGCATCGATCACTTCGGTCAGATCGCCGGCCATGATCTGCGGCAGGGCATAAAGGGTCAGGTTGATGCGGTGGTCGGTCATCCGCCCTTGCGGAAAATTATAGGTGCGGATGCGTTCGCTGCGGTCGCCCGAACCGACCTGGGATTTGCGGTCTGCCGCGCGGGCATCATCAATGCGGGCGCGTTCCAGATCGAACAGGCGCGCGCGCAGCACCTGCATCGCAATCTCGCGGTTGCGGTGCTGCGACTTTTCCGACGAGGTCACGATGATCCCCGTGGGCAGGTGCGTGATGCGCACTGCCGAATCCGTGGTGTTCACATGCTGCCCGCCCGCCCCAGACGCACGCATGGTGTCGATGCGGATGTCGCTGGCCGGGATGTCGACGTCGATCTCTTCCGCCTCGGGCAGCACGGCCACTGTGGCGGCCGAGGTATGGACGCGCCCCTGCGCTTCGGTTTCCGGCACGCGCTGCACGCGGTGGACGCCGGATTCGTACTTGAGACGGGCAAAAACGCCGTCGCCCTGCACATGGGCGGTCACGTCGCGGATGCCGCCCAGATCGCTTTCCTGCAGATCAAGAATCTCGAACTGCCAGCCCTGCTGTTCGGCATGGCGCTGATACATCCGCAGCAGGTCAGCAGCGAACAGGGCGGCCTCCTCGCCACCGGTGCCGGGGCGGATTTCCAGGATGGCAGGCCGGGCGTCGGCGGCATCCTTTGGCAGCAGGGCAAGGCGCAGCGCCTGTTCCATCTGGGGGATGCGCGCCTTCAGCTTCGGCATCTCGTCTTCGGCCAGGCTGCGCATATCGGGATCGGCCAGCAGCGCCTCGCATTCGGCAAGGTCATCCAGCGCGCGGCGGTAGGCGCTGATTTCCGTCACCACCGGCTTGAGGTCGCTGTATTCGCGGCTGAGTGCGGCAATCTCGGCCGGGGGAGCGCCAGCGGACAGCTTCGCCTCCAGAAACTCGAAGCGACCGGTGATCTGGGCAAGTTTGTCAAGCGGAACCATGCGGCGCGGTGTGGCGCATGCGCCGGGGCAGGTCAAGTGGCAGTCAGATGGGGGGCTTGTTGATCCGACTGGCCTTGAAAACGAATGGCCGACTGGTGGAATTTGCCAATCTGAAGCAATATCTGCTGCATTTCAGCAGCGCAACAATACCGGTATCGTTCCACCAGAACGTCTGAACTGATCTTCGGAAATAGGAGCCGACCTGTCAAACATTGGACTGCCATCGGAATTGCGCGGCGCTTCCGTGCGGCAACCCGTGTAGCGCGAGACAGCAGCTTCCATATCCGCATAAGTCGTTATGAATGGCACACCACTTACCATAGCAACAGTGCGGGATTTGTTCACGACAATCCTCATGGGGCTTCCGTCATGTTGAACATCGACGGCGGTAGATGGATCAAGGCTGTTTCGTTCTATATTCTCTCTCGTTTCGGGCGAAAGACTGCTTTCGCCGCATCCAGAAATGCCGACAATTACCGACAACATGAGAAGATACCTCACTTGAACCCCCTGCATTCCTGCCAAGAGCCATTATTTTGACCTGTGCCACTTAACCGATCAAGTGATTCGTGCGGTGATAGACAGTGGCATGTGCGGGACGGCTGAAATCAACCAACCGGCAATTATTCTGCCCTAAACTTCTCTTGCCCCCGACGACATGTTTTGAAACAGAGACCTGCATACAGATACTCAGTTTGCCAGCCCAAGCTTCATCGGCATACAGAGGTTACGCTTCATGAGTATCCTGAAGTTCCTCTGGACGCGCCCCGAAGAAAAGGCGGGGAAGAAATGTACGTAACCTTTCGGGCGGATGGATTTTGCCTGCGGCACTTTATGGCCTTTCAGGTATTACAGGGTTGCCGTCATCACAGGGATTTTGTTTTCTGGGCGCAGACCACCGATTACCGGATCAGGCGGGCAATCCAGTCCTCCCCCCTGGCGCGGTTTACGCCAAGATCGCTGTCCCCGAAACGGGAGCGTGCGAAGATCAGCACTTGTGATCCGGTGGCCGTGGGGCGGATGCGGATCGAGGTATAATCGGGAAAGCCGAAGGCGGCGGACCTTGTGACATAGGTGACGAAAGCCCCCTGCCCGGCCAGCCGGGTGGTGCGGGGCGTGGCAAGGGCAATGGCGTCAAGCCGGGCCGCAGCCTGATCCGGCGGCAGGGGAACCTCCAGCGGGGCGGCGTCGCCACCAGGGGCCACGAGATAGCTGTTGCGCGGCCCGCGTTCGGTCACCGTTTCCGGGTCAACATGCCAGACCGCCGGATCTGATGGCGCAAGGCGCACCCAGACCGCAAGCCCCAGCAACGCCAGAAGCCCAAGCCCAAGGATCAGGCGCAGAAGCTTCATCCGCGCCGCGCCTTCGCCCAGGCGAACAGCGCGATCAGGTCATAGGCCACATGCGCGCCGGCAATGGCGGTGGCCCCGGTGGTGTCATAGGGGGGAGACACTTCCACGATATCGCCGCCCACCATGTTGATCCCCGCCAGATCGCGCAGCATCGCCGCCGCCTGCCAGCTGGCCAGCCCGCCCCAGACCGGCGTGCCGGTACCGGGTGCAAAGGCGGGGTCCAGCGCATCGATGTCGAAGGTCAGATAGGTCGGCCCGTCGCCGACGATGGCCCGCGCCCTGGCAACAGCCGCCGCCGCGCCCTTTTCATGCACCTCGCGCGCATCGATCACCGAGACGCCAAGGTAATCGTCGGTATGGGTGCGGATGCCGATCTGGACCGAACGTTTCGGATCGACGAGGCCGGATTTCACCGCCTTGTACATCATCGTGCCATGATCGATGCGGGTGTAATCGTCATCCTGCCACAGGTCGGAATGGGCATCGAAATGGATCACGCCCATTGGCCCGTATTTTTCGGCATAGGCGCGCAGGATCGGATAGGTGATGTAATGATCCCCGCCCAGTGTCACCGACCCCGCCCCGGCCGCAAGGATGGTGCGGATATGGGCCGTCAGCGCATCGGGAAAATCGCTGACCCTGGCATAGTCGAAGGCCAGATCGCCGTAGTCGATCACACTCAGGTCTTCCAGCGGATCAAAGCCCCAGCCAAACGGCGGGTCATAGGGTTGCAGCGCCGAGGCCTCGCGGATGGCCCGCGGGCCAAAGCGGGTGCCGGTGCGGTGGGTGACCGCCTGATCAAAGGGCACGCCGGTAACGGCCAGATCGACGCCGGTCAAATCCTTGGTGTAGGTCCGGCGCAAAAAGCTTGTGGCCCCGCCGAAGGCATTCTCGAAGGCATAGCCGCGCAGCCCTTTGCGGGTAAAGGCGCTGTCCACTTGGTTTTTCGCGTCTTCCAGTCCCATCAGCCGATCCTTATGCCATCTTTGACGAAGCGGTCAGCGACCTGCATGATCGCCTTGCCCAATGTTGTTGCAACGAAATCGACATCCCCCTCGGTAATGACAAGGGGGGGCGACATCACGTTGAGATGCCCGATGGGGCGCACCATCAGGCCCATCGCCTCGCAGGCATCGGAAATGCGCTTGCCGACATCCAGATCATCGCGCAGCAGCGCCTTGGTGGCCTTGTCGGCCACGTTTTCCACGCAGATCATCAGCTTGCGGCCCCGCACCTGACCAACAATCGGCAGGGCTTCCAACGTGGCAAGGCGCTGCTCGAACAGGGCCCCGACACGGGCGGCATTGCCCAGCAGGTCTTCGCGCTCGATGATTTCGATGTTCTTGAGCGCTGCGGCACAGGCCACCGGATGCCCCGAATAGGTATAGCCGCTGGTAAACCACCGCGCCCCGTCTGCCGCCATTGCGGCCCAGATCCGGTCGGAAAAGATCACGGCCCCGATGGGGATATAGCCCGAAGACAGGCCCTTGGCGGTGCAGATGATGTCGGGCTGCACGCCGAATTCATCCCAGCTGGCAAACCAGTGGCCCAGCCGGCCAAAGGCGGTTACCACCTCGTCCGCGACGAACAGGATGTCATGACGGCGGCAGACCTCTGCCATGCGGCGCAGATAGCCTTCGGGGGGCACGATCACACCGCCCGAGGCCTGGATCGGCTCGGCA
>Ga0114977_10002696_pt1 | contig 11429 bp, 11 predicted proteins | sample S_130805_MF_Meta_FD_87026 | JGI IMG/M metagenome (GOLD analysis project Ga0114977, IMG submission 87026) | Freshwater microbial communities from Lake Simoncouche, Canada to study carbon cycling - S_130805_MF_MetaG | ecosystem: Environmental > Aquatic > Freshwater > Lake | place: Lake...
ATCGCTGCCTTGGGTAATTCTTCTAAAAAGTCGGTACGGTCATCCGGAGGAAGTTCATTTAAAATTTTAGCAGTTTTACGCGCTGGTAATTCCTTGATGATATCTTTTTGTTGGTTGATATCCAAAATATTAAAAACACTTACCGCAGTGTGTACGGTCATATTATTGATAATAGTCTCCTCTTGTTGGTGAAATTCATTCACCAATTCAACAACATCACTGATGTTTTGCTCATCTAAAAATTCTTTTAATAGATGTGTGTCCTCTTTGGAAATTATTTCCAAGAAAAGATCCGATAAATTGATTTCTTCTTTTAATTCATCCAACATGCGTGCAAGTTACGAAAAATTATAAAGGATATATTATATTTATGTTATGATTCTACCTATTCTAACCATAGCACCCTCTCCTAAACGAGGGCGAGGTGTATTTGCAACTGAACGTATTTTAATGAATACGACTATTGAAATAGCACCCGTCATTGTGTTAAGTAAAGAGGAGCGGCATATTGTGGAACAGACCCTTTTGTATGATTACATATTTGAATGGGGTGAGGACCAAAAATTAGCAGCAGTCGCATTAGGATATGTATCCATCTATAATCATGCAGTGCATCCAAATTGTATGTATGACATGAATGAGGAGGATCAAACCATTTCAATTATTACTTTAAAAGATATCGAAATAGGGGATGAACTATTTATCAATTATAATGCAGAAACTGAGGAGGCTTCCCCCGTTTGGTTTGAACATCATTAATTATTGATATACGCGCACATAATCAACAAGCATTTTTGCTGGAAGCGCTTTTTTGTCAATGGTAAATCCTGAGTAATTTCCTCCGACAGCTATATTTAAAAGTAAATAGATGGGATCATCAAAGGGCCAGCTATTTTTTCCTTTGCCATCATTATGGTAGTCTAACAATTTTTTTCCATCAATGGAAATGGTCATTATATTTTTATCCCAATCTAGTTGATAGTTATGAAAAGCATCTCCATAATCAGCAATATGTATCGAATCAGTTTTTTGAGTTCCTAAAATCCAATTATTACTTTTCGTATGAACAGATGCTTGAATGTTCCCAGGCTTAGTTCCGGTATGTTCCATTATATCTATCTCTCCACATAGAGGCCAGCCAATGTCTTTGTTGTGAATATTATTTCCTAGCATCCAAATGGCAGGCCATATGCCTACTCCTTTTGGAATTTTTGCACGCACTATTATACGGCCATAAGTCCAACTCGCTTTACCTCGAGTCACTAATCTTGCCGAAGTGTATTCGCGGCCACCTAATTTTTGTTGTAGCGCTGTTAGTATTAAATGACCACCACTTACTTTGGCATTGGATAAAGAATCCTTAGTATAATATTCAAGTTCATTATTTCCCCAACCATGATCACCAGTTCCAATATCATAAGCCCATTTGGATTTATTGGGTAACCCAGGTATATCAAATTCATCTGACCAAACTAATTTTTTGACAGTATCGATAAGTAAAGGGTTAGAAATAGATGAAATAGAGTGGCCTTTTGCATTTTGTGAAAAAATGAAAGGAGCAATTACAATCAGGATCAAAGTAGTAGGGCTAAAGCGCATTCTGTATGTATATTTGGTAGTTTTTAGTGGTGTTAAGCAGCTAATTTACTGACAATTAAGCATTTTAATTTACTTTTTTGTTGGGTATTATACAAAAGGGTTGTAATTTCGCCCTATGAACTTAAATAACCATACACATCATCATTTTCTAACCAATAGGTAAGCTAAGGGTGTAGGTATGTTTTAATATTTATACAAAGGGCTTACTTACGAGTAGGCCCTTTTTTAATGACTATAATTCAAATTTATGATGCGATTAAAATTAGCGATTCAAAAATCGGGACGATTACATGAGGATTCCATTAGAATGTTAAAGGAATGTGGGATTGACATTGAAAATGGAGTAAATAAATTAAAAGCAGAAGCGACCAATTTCCCTTTGGAGTTGTTTTTTTTAAGGGATGATGATATTCCTCAATATGTAGAAGATGGCGTAGCCGATATTGGATTTGTGGGTGAAAATGTAGTGTATGAAAAAGCAAAAAAGGTAGAAGTATCCTATAAATTAGGTTTCGGAAAATGCAGATTAAGTTTTGCTGTGAACAAAAATGAAACATTCACAGGGCCTAGTTATTTGTCTGGAAAAAAAATTGCGACAAGTTATCCTGTTTTGGTCCAACAATATTTAAATGAACACAAAATTCAAGCAGAGATTCATGAAATTAGTGGAAGCGTGGAAATTGCACCTGGTATTGGCTTGGCAGATGTCATTTGTGATTTAGTTAGTAGCGGTTCTACTTTATTTATGAATGGACTTAAGGAAGCGGGTACCATCTTAAATTCTCAAGCTGTTTTAATAAAACGATTAGGTTTAAATGAGGAAGCTGCGGCCATTTTAAATAAATTGTTGTTTAGGGTGGAGTCGGTTAAAAAAGCCAAGAAAAATAAATATGTTTTATTAAATGCCCCTAATGAAAATTTAGAAAAAATTGTTTCTTTATTGCCAGGCATGAAAAGTCCGACAGTAGTTGCACTAGCAACACCAGGATGGAGCAGCGTTCATAGTGTTATTGCGGAATCTGATTTTTGGGACATCATCGAAAAATTAAAACAAGCAGGAGCGGAAGGCATATTAGTTGTACCTATCGAAAAAATGATTTTATAATGATGAAAGTAATTAAGGAGCCTGTTCGAAAAGAATGGCCCGTACTATTAGAGCGGCCCGTTATTGACGCATCGCATTTGCAACAAAAGGTGAAAGCGATTATGGAGCAAGTGGCGTTAAAAGGCGATGAAGCGATTAAGTCGTATACTTTAGAATTCGACAAAGTAGCCATCAGTCAAACTAAAGTAAGTGCCAAAAGAATTGCGGCTGCTGAAAAGGAATTAACTGCGAGTTTAAAAACCGCCATTCAATTGGCTAAAGTGAACATTGAGGTATTTCATGAAAATCAAATTCAAAAAGTTGAACGCATCGAAACAATGCCTGGTGTTTGGTGTTGGAGAAAATCTATTGGTATTGAAAAAGTAGGCATCTATATTCCTGGCGGCACTGCTCCTTTATTTTCGACTGTTTTAATGTTGGGTATTCCAGCAAAAATGGCGGGGTGTAAGGAAATCATATTGTGCACGCCTCCCAATGAGCAAGGCGAAATTCATCCAGCTATTTTGTATGCCGCTTCCTTGGTGGGTGTTACAGCTATTTATTCCATTGGAGGTGTCCAAGCTATTGCTGCCATGGCTTTGGGTACAGCATCGGTTCCTAAAGTCAATAAAATATTTGGTCCAGGTAATCAATATGTCACGGCCGCAAAACAAATGGTACAACAAATGGGAGTTGCCATCGACATGCCAGCAGGTCCAAGTGAGGTTTGCGTTTTGGCAGATGAAAATGCAGTGCCTTCCTTTGTCGCAGCTGATTTATTATCACAAGCAGAACATGGCGCAGATAGTCAAGTATTATTAGTTGCTAATTCTTTAGCAATGGTGACTGAGATTCAAAAAGAATTGGATACGCAATTAATTGGTTTACCAAGAAAAGATTTAGCGATACAAGCACTTAATCATTCAAAAGCCATCATATTATCAAAACAAGAAGATGCCATTGCATTGATTAATGAATATGCGCCTGAGCATTTAATTTTAGCTGTTGATAATGCAACGCAGGTGGCTGAAAAAATTGTGAATGCAGGTTCGGTATTTATTGGTAATTATTCGCCTGAATCGGTGGGTGATTATGCAAGTGGCACCAATCATACTTTACCTACCAATGGTTTTGCCAAAGCATATAGTGGGGTAAGTATGGATAGTTTTGTAAAAAAAATTACCTTTCAGCAATTAACAGAAAGGGGATTGATGAATATTGCACCTACCGTTATCGAAATGGCAGATGCGGAGGGTTTACAGGCGCATAGCAATGCTGTTAGTGTTCGACTCAAATGGATAAAATCTAAAATCTAGACCATGCAGTTTGATATAAAAAAAATAGTTCGTCCCAATATTGAAACTTTAAAAGCGTATTCATCGGCTAAGGATGAATATACAGGTGAAGCCAGTGTTTTATTGGATGCAAATGAGAACAGCTTAGGATCTCCATTGACAAAATGGTATAATCGTTATCCCGATCCTTATCAAAAAGAAGTAAAAGAAAAAATTGCTTATATAAAACAAATTCCGGCATCTAAAATATTTTTAGGAAATGGGAGTGATGAATGTATCGATATATTGTTTAGGACATTTTGTGTGCCAGGTCAGGATAATATCATCATCTGCCCTCCCACTTATCCCATGTATGAAGTAAATGCGAATATTAATAATATTGAAATTAAATCAGCACCCTTACTTCCCGATTACCAGTTAAATGTGGCACATATTGAGCAATTGGTTGATGATCATACAAAAATCATTTGGATTTGTTCTCCTAATAATCCTACGGGGAACTCATTAGATCGAATTGATATTGAAACTATTTTGAATCATTTCAATGGATTGGTGGTAGTGGATGAAGCCTACATTAATTTTTCAAAACAAAAATCTTTTACCTCCTCATTAATTGACTATCCCAATTTAATTGTTTTACAAACTTTGAGTAAAGCATGGGGATTAGCCGGTTTGCGTTTGGGTATGTGTTTTGCTAGTGAATCGATTGTCGCTTATATGAATAAGGTAAAAGCGCCTTATAATATAAATATAGTAACGCAGGAATTGGCATTGGTTGCACTTGATGAAGTAGGGCAAGTGAACGATATGATCCAACATTTAGTGGATATGCGCATTGCGTTAGCTGAAGTGATACAAGGGATGCCCTATGTTGAAAAAGTATACCCATCTGACACCAATTTTTTATTGGTTAAAGTTCCCAAAGCCAGCCAATTGTATCAATATTTATTGACACAAGGTATTGTGGTTCGAGATAGGTCCAGTCTTGAAAATTGTTCAGATAGTTTAAGAATAACGGTTGGAACAGAACAAGAAAATACACAATTAGTGGATGCCATGGCGAAATGGATCGAATTGACATTCGCAAATGACTAGATATTCTATTAATTTATTAAATTACATATTCAATCAATTTTAATTTTAACAAACAATAACTCATGAAGAAAATAATTTATTTCTTATTTCTATTTTTGTTTTGCATTGGAATATTTGCAAATGCACAAGACAATGCTGGATTAATTTTACCTGCCGGGTTTAAAGCCAATTTATTTGCTGAAAATATCGGTGGTGCAAGGCATATCGCTATTACAAAAAACGGAGTTATTTTTGCAAAATTAAATCGTGCTAATAAACAAGGTCAATCTATTGTTCGATTAGAAGATACGAATAAGGATGGTGTAGCAGATAAAATAACTGGCTTAGCTAATTATGGAGGTACTGGTATTTACTTAAATGGAAATAATTTGTATGCCAGTTCTAACGAAGCCATTTTTAAATATGAATTAAATAATAATGATGAGGTATTGAATCCACTTAGTCCAGTGACAGTAGTGACTGGTCTTATCAATCGTCGTCAACATGAATCAAAGTCAATTACTTTTGATAAAGCGAATCATATATATGTAAACATCGGGGCTTATTCTAATGCATGTCAAGAACAAGACAGAACACCTGGTTCAAAAGGTAAAATGCCATGTCCAATTTTAGATTCTGCAGAGGGTATTAGGAAATTTGATGGCAATAAGGAGAATCAGACTTATGGAGATGGTATGCGATATGCAACTGGATTAAGAAATGTAGTAGGATTAGATTGGAATACGCAAACGAATAAATTATATGTTTCACAACATGGTCGCGATCAGTTAAATACTTTTTTCCCAAGTTTGTATACCGATGCTCAAAATGCAGAATTACCTGCAGAAACATTTTATGAAATCAATGAAGGAGACAATGCAGGCTGGCCTTATATATATTATGATCCAAGCCAACATAAAAAAATAGTATCACCAGAATATGGTGGAGATGGACAAAAAGAAGGCGCTAGTAATTTTATAAATCCTGCAGTTGCCTTCCCAGCCCATATGGCACCCATGGCTGTATTATTTTATACAGGAGATCAATTTCCTGCAAAATATAAAAATGGAGCATTTATAACTTTTCATGGCTCATGGAATAGAGCTCCTCTGCCTCAGGAAGGATTTTTTGTTGCATTTGTTCCTTTTAAAAATGGAAAGGCAACAGGCGAGTGGGAAATTTTTGCAAATGGTTTTGCTGGAACCATTGATGGGGCAAAAGTGACTAGTACCAATAAGGCAAAAGCAAGGCCATGTGGTTTAGCCCAAGGTCCTGATGGATCTATCTATGTAAGTGATGATACGAAAGGCACTATTTTTAAAATTAGTTATAATAAATAAGTATTTTAAAATGGCGCAATATAAAGGGAAGGGCATTTTTTTGATATGCATTTTGTTATTTGGTTTAACACAAAGCATTCAAGCACAAAATGTCATCAATGGAAAAAAGATTTATGAAACCAGATGCTTAGTTTGTCACCAAGCAGATGGGGGTGGGGTGCCTAATATGAATGCGCCATTGGATGGTTCCACCAATGTGGTTGGAAATGATATAGGTAGGCTAGTTAAGATTATAAAAAATGGATTTAAAGATAAGGTGGAGCTAGATGGTTATTATTATAGCAATGACATGACACCCAATCCTGATTTATCGAACGCAGCAATAGCAGATGTTTTAAGTTATATCAGAACTAGTTGGAGTAATAAAGCTTCCTTAGTGACATTAGCACAAGTAACCAATGCCAATAAAGGCAATCAAAAAAAGAATTCGAAATAAACACAATTATCATGCGACCTATTTTATTCATTGATCGAGATGGCGTTATTTTAGAAGAACCTAAAACAGATTTTCAAATTGATCATATTGAAAAAACGAGTTTTGTTCCTGGGGTCATCACTAATTTGCACAAAATTGCAACTGAATTAGGTTACTATAAAGTAATGGTCACCAATCAAGACGGTTTAGGTACCTCATCTTATCCAACAGAACAATTTGAACCCTTACAACAATTAATGTTGAGAACATTAGCAGCAGAAGGGTTTGTATTTGATGAAATAAAAATCGATACTAGTTTTGCTAAAGACAATGCACCCACTAGGAAGCCGGGCACTGGACTTGTCCAACATTTATTAAACAACGAGTCATTTGATATCGCCAACTCTTTTGTCATTGGAGACAGGTGGAGTGATATTGCACTTGCTAAAAATATGGGTTGCAAAGCCATTTATTTAAAATCAGATCTTCATTCATTAACAGAGGATCAAGAAAAGGAACTTAGAAGTACCATTGTATTTGAAACCAATAGTTGGTCTGGTATTTATTCATTTCTAAAATTAGGATTGCGACTGGTAAAACACGAACGCAATACCAAAGAAACAAAAATTAAAATCGCCCTCAATATGGATGGAAGGGGTCATGCCCATATTCATACTGGTCTTGGTTTTTTTGATCATATGCTAGAACAAATTGCGAGACATGGATCAATTGATTTAGACATTCAGTGCGAAGGTGATTTGCATATTGACGAACACCACACCATTGAAGATGTGGGTATCGCGTTAGGTGAGGCTTTTGCAAAAGGGTTGTCAGATAAAAGAGGAATGGAAAGATATGGTTATGCTTTACCAATGGATGAGGCCGAGGCCAAAGTATTGATTGATTTTGGGGGTCGTAATTGGTTGGTTTGGGATGCGAGCTTTACAAGAGAGAAGGTAGGGGAAATGCCTACTGAAATGTTCTTCCATTTTTTCAAATCTTTCAGCGATGCTGCCAAAGCCAATCTTAATATTAGTTGTAAGGGAGAAAATGAACACCATAAAATAGAGGCCATTTTTAAAGCTTTCGCGAAGGCCATCAAAATGGCAGTGCACCGCAATCCTAATAATGACCAATTGCCAAGTACCAAGGGGGTTTTATAGGTTTTGGACTAACAACTGATAGGTTATCTGGCCTTTATTTGGATTTATAATTTCATTGTCTTAAATTTGCGATACGATGATAAAAACAAACAATATTTGGTGGTGGCATACAAACTCCGTTGGGGTACTGTAGTGACATATCTATATTGTCAAATGATACATGAACCCTAACAGCAATGTTGGGGTTTATTTTTTTAATAAATGAAAGGGGGAATATGAAAAAGGTTATGATACAAACGGAGGTCACTAAAATGTTGGCCGATACTTTTACACCTGTAGGTATTTACTTACGTTTAAGAGATCGTTTTCGTGACACTATATTACTAGAAAGCACCGATTCGCATGCTGCCGAAAATAGCTATTCCTTTATTGGAGTGAATGCGATTGGAGGTATCGAAATTTCATCCTTGAATCAAATTGAATTTAAGTATCCCAATCAGGAGCCAGAAAAAGAGACCATCAAAAATGTACACGATGCACCTGATCGTATTTGGTCCTATATGCAACAATATGAAATGCAAAGTACCAATATAAAAGAGGCTTCCTTTGGACAAGGTTTATATGGATATACGACTTATGACGCCATTCCTTTTTTTGATACCATTGAATTTAAAAAAGAAGAAAATATTATTCCCTTAATGCGATATAGATTATATCAATATGTTATTGCATTTAATCACTTTAAAGATGAAATATTTATTTGTGAAAATAAATTAGCTGGAGTGGATTCGGAATATGAGGCACTATTATCTTATATCAAAAGCAAAGATGTACCCCAATATCCCTTTTTTATAAAAGGTACCGAAACGGTGAATCAGACCGACGAGGAGTTTAAAAAAGTAGTAGAACAAGGTATCAAGCATTGTATGAGAGGAGACGTGTTTCAAATTGTATTGAGCAGGCGTTTTCAGCAATCTTTTCAAGGCGATGAATTCAATGTATATCGCACTTTAAGAAATATTAATCCTTCTCCTTATTTATTCTTTTTTGATTATGGTGATTATAAATTAATGGGGTCATCTCCTGAGGCACAAATTATTATTAAAAAGGGTAAAGCAGTAGTGCACCCAATAGCGGGTACATTTAAAAGAAGTGGGGATGAGGCAGTTGATGCAATAATGACACAAAAATTACTGGATGATCCTAAAGAAAACGCCGAACATGTGATGTTGGTTGATTTAGCTCGAAATGATTTAAGTAGGGTTTGTAGCGAAGTGCGTGTTAAACAATATCGCCAAGTACATTATTATAGTCATGTGATTCACTTGGTGAGTGAAGTGGAAGGTAACGTTGCAGAAAATGCCAATCCTTTTCAGTTGGTTTCAAAAACTTTTCCAGCAGGAACCTTAAGCGGTGCTCCTAAATTTAAAGCCATGCAATTGATTGATGCAATGGAACCTACTAAACGCTCTTATTATGGAGGTTGTATTGGATTTGTTGGGTTTGATGGTAGCTGTAACCAGGCCATTATGATTCGTACTTTTTTAAGTCAACAAAATACCCTCACTTATCAAGCAGGTGCTGGAGTGGTTGCAGCGAGTGTTCCTGAAAATGAATTACAGGAAGTAAATAATAAATTAAATGCATTAAAAACAGCCATATTGATGGCTGAAAAAATTCATGCATAAAAATGTTGCATTAATACAAAAAATAAAAAATGAAAATATTAGTTTTTGATAATTACGATTCCTTTACTTATAACTTAGTTCAGTTGATTAAGGAGATATCACCAAGTTCTATGGTGGAAGTGTATCGTAATGATGAAATTGCTTTAGAGCAAGTGAAGGGGTATGATAAAATATTACTTTCTCCTGGCCCAGGTTTGCCATCGGAGTCGGGTTTGTTATTAGACTTAATTAAAGAATATGCGGCTAGCAAATCCATTTTGGGTGTGTGTTTAGGGCAGCAAGCTATTGGAGAATCTTTTGGCGGCAAATTGACAAATTTAGCAAAAGTGTATCATGGTATCGCAACGCCAGTCACCTTAACAAATCCATCTTCTTTGTTTGAAGGATTGCCATCCACGTTTAATGTAGGGCGTTATCATAGCTGGGTTGTGGATGAAATTAATTTTCCTTCCGATTTAACGATTACTTCAATAGATGAAAATGGATACATCATGTCTTTAGAGCATAAGCAATATGATGTAAAGGGAGTTCAGTATCATCCCGAAAGTGTTCTCACTCCAGAAGGCGGAAACATAATCAGCAATTGGTTAAAACTATAATGTACTCTAGATTACAAAAAATGATTTAAAATCGAATATCAAACCAAGATGAAAAAAGTATTACAATATTTATTTGAACACAAAACCTTAACAAGGACTCAGGCGATGGAAGTATTGCTTAATATTTCAAATGAAAAATACAATGAGCATGAGATCACCTCTTTTATTACGGTGTATTTAATGCGCAGTATTACTATTGATGAATTATTGGGATTTAGAGATGCACTGTTGTCGTTAGCTGTAAAAGTGAACTTAGGTGTTGATAATGCGATAGACATTGTAGGAACAGGAGGAGATGGTAAGGATACTTTTAATATTTCAACATTAGCTTGTTTTATAGTAGCTGGTGCAGGACAGCCTGTAGTGAAACATGGAAATTATGGTGCTTCGAGTGTAAGTGGGGCTTCCAATGTAATGGAACAACTAGGATATACATTTAAAAACAAAGAAGCAGTTTTGTCGAAGGAAGTAAATGAGGCAGGAATTTGTTTTTTACATGCACCCTTGTTTCACCCAGCTTTGAAAGCAGTAGGTCCCATGAGAAGAAATATAGGAGTGCGCACATTCTTTAATATGTTAGGCCCGATTGTGAATCCAGCACAACCTAAATTTCAATTAATTGGCGTTTATAATTTAGAAATGGCAAGAATTTATAATTATGTGTTACAATTATTAGATAAGGAATTTACTTTAATTCATAGTTTGGATGGATATGATGAAATTTCATTGACAACGGATACCAAAATAATAACGAATAAAGGGGAGTCCATTAAAACACCTTATGAACTTGGAAAGAAAAAAGTGTTTGCTTCTGAATTGCATGGAGGTGCTACAGTGCAAGAAGCTGCTGCTATTTTTAAAACTATAATAGAAGGCAAAGGCAGCTGGTCTCAAAATGCGGTGGTATTAGCCAATGCCGCAATGGCATTACATGTGACAGGAAAATATCAATATTATGATGCTGCTTTTCAGGCAGCGGTGACTAGTTTGGAAACGGGCGCGGCGAATCAATGTTTACAAAAATTAATAAGTCTACAATGAGCCAAAATATTTTAGCAAAAATAGTAGCACAAAAATTAGGGGAGGTAGCCCTTCGCAAACAAGAAGTAAGTATTGCGCAACTTGAGGCTATGCCATTGTTTGGTAAAAAAGCCTATTCTTTAAAATCGAATATTCTAGATAAAAATAAAACAGGCATCATTCCGAATTTAAACGACAATCTCCTTCCAAAG
>Ga0114977_10002697_pt1 | contig 11428 bp, 12 predicted proteins | sample S_130805_MF_Meta_FD_87026 | JGI IMG/M metagenome (GOLD analysis project Ga0114977, IMG submission 87026) | Freshwater microbial communities from Lake Simoncouche, Canada to study carbon cycling - S_130805_MF_MetaG | ecosystem: Environmental > Aquatic > Freshwater > Lake | place: Lake...
CCTCATGGGTCAGGTGGGTATACATAGAATTTCCTTTTTTGAAACTTAAGGTATTCTATGCTGCCTGACTCCTTTCCTCAATTCCTTTATCCATGTTGCACTTCACTGTTGAATCGGCGGGTTTTTTATGTATATGTACAATTTTAATTGCAAACGTGCTAAAAACAGCAAATTGAAGGGCTTCACCTTAGTTGAGCTTTCAATTGTTCTTGTGATTATTGGTTTTCTTGTTGGTTCGGTGATTGCGGGAACCGGTTTAGTTGAATCATCAAGGATAATTTCCCAAGCCAGGGAATTGAATTCTTACACAACTGCTTTTAATTCATTCGTAGTTAAATATTCTCAAATACCGGGTGATATGTCTGATGCCAGTTCCTATTGGGCAACAGCATCAAATGGCAATGGAAATGGTATGCTTGACGGAAATTGTGATGGGATGACCACCGAAACTTTGACAATGTTTCAGCATTTATCTTATGGCGGTTTTATTCCTGGTACGTATGATAATAATTTAGCTAACCCTGTCCTTGGGGTAAGTTATCCAAAACTCAAAATAAACCCAGGGTTTGGTATGATAGCTGGTGGTATTGAAAGCGCTGGCGGCGCTTATGGTAGCGGTGCAAATAACCAACAAAATAGTTCAGAAGTGGCTCGTCAGTATACTGCAGTATTGCATTTGGATGTTTGCAAGACAAGCCAAACCAAACAGCAATGATTGGCAGTGGTTTTAACGATGTTTGTGGTGTAATGACTCCGTTGCAGGCGCAGGCTATTGATACTAAAATAGATGACGGCATAGCAAATACGGGTAACTTTAATGGCTATAAAGGCTGGAATCATACAGTTGATTGTCGTGAATCTGGCAATTTCGGTGCTTACCTGAAGACAGATACGCTCTCTTGTAACGCATTCTATGTACTTAAATAAATCTGCTAAGAATCTTTTAAGTTATAATTTTCGCTATTTCAGAAATCTTTTCTACTACCTGCTTACGCGGTGTGGTTTTTCGCCAAACTATTACGATCGTGCGCGATGGTTGGTCGCCAACAAATTTTATGTAGGATATTAATTTATCTTTTGCCTGGCCAATAGCAATTTCAGGTATTAACGTAATCCCTGAACCAGCCATAACCATTTGCCTTAAAGTTTCAAGGCTAGTAGCGCGGAAGCCCTGATTTTCTTTTGCCCCGCTAAGTTGGCACACCTGCAAAGCCTGATCACGCATACAATGCCCATCTTCCAAAAGCAATAATGATTCATCACCAATATCACTCATTGTTACAGTTTTATTTTTTTCAAGATTGTGATTCTTAGGCACTGCCAAGCGGAAGTTATCTTCAAATAAAATTTCTGTTGCCAAAGTATCATTTTCTATTGGCAGGGCTAATATTGCAGCGTCTATTTCGCCTTTTAACAGTTTATCAATAAGGATGGGTGATTTTTCTTCAATCAATAATAATTGCAATTTAGGCATGGCCTTTTTAATAGGTGCAATTATTTTCGGCAGGAAATATGGCGCAATTGTTGGAAATGCGCCAAGGCGGAATTCACCAGCTAAGGGATCGCGGCATGATTTTGCATAAGTTAGCAAGTCATTGCTACCAGAAATAACTCCACGGGCGATTTTTATAATTTCATGGCCATAGTCGGTAATTATTACACTCTTGTTAGTGCGTTCGAAAATGCTAACACCAAGATATTCCTCAAGTTTTTTAATTTGCATACTTAGCGTTGGCTGGCTTACATGGCACACATCCGCCGCCTTACCAAAATTAAGGTGCTCTGCAACGGCTATTAAATATTTTAAATCACGCAAGTTCATAACAATAGTTATAACCTATCGTTAATATAAAATCAATCGATTTTACCGAATGAAGAATTGAGCCTAATGTAAACACATAACAAGCAATATAAGGAGACAGAAAATGCAAGATTTAGATTCATATCAGCTGTTTTGTGCCGCCTTATTGCTTGAAAGTAAGCAAAGGAAAAATAGCGTTGCAAATCAGAGTTATACTTATGAAGAAGATGTTGTTTGTGCCTGCGCTAATTATCTAAAAGAGACATTATAACCAATTTACAAATAACTTAAAGGAGTATTTAAAATGCTAGGTATTGGACAAAAATTCCCGGAATTTAAGGTAAAAGCAACCATCAATAATGATGTGACCACTGCTTTTACAGATATCGATAACAAAACATATAAAGGCAAATGGCTGGTAGTTTTCTTCTGGCCAAAAGATTTCACTTTTGTATGCCCAACTGAAATTGCAGAATTTGGTAAGCTGAATAAAGATTTCAAAGATAGGGACGCACAAGTTCTGGGAGCAAGCACAGATAGTGAATTTGTGCATTTAGCATGGCGGCAAAACCATAAGGATCTAAAAGACTTGCCGTTCCCAATGCTTGCCGATGTTAAACGCGAATTAACTGGCGCACTTGGAATTATTGACCCAAACGAGGGCGTGGCGCAACGCGCAACTTATATTGTTGACCCAGAAGGCATCATCCGCTTTGCGATGGTAACAGACCTTAATGTGGGCAGGAATGTTAAGGAAGTGGTGCGTGTGCTTGATGCTCTGCAAACTGACGAGCTTTGCCCATGCAATTGGGAAAAAGGTAAGGAAACAATACAGGTTAAATAGTCAATGTCATTGCGAGGAGCCCAGAAGCGTGAGCGCGAGGCGGCAATCCATTCTTTCCTGCTTTAAGGTAAGATGGATTGCTTCTTCGTAGTCTCTAAGTGACGCTTCACTCATCACAATGACGATCATAACAAACAAGGAGAATAAAAATGAATATAGAAACATTACGCGATAGCTTACCTGCTTTCGCAAAAGATACTAAACTTAATTTAGGCAAGGTTTTAACCCCTGAAGGTGCTCCAGATTTAAGCTTGAACCAGATTTATGGCATAGCACTTGCTTCGGCTTATTCAGTTAGAAATAAACAGCTAATCGAATCTATTTTGGAAGAAGCTGTAAACACTCTTTCTGCTGAAGAAATTGAAGCCGCTAAAGCTGCGGCAACAATCATGGCAATGAATAATATTTACTACCGTTTTACCTATATGACAAATGACAAGGAATATGGAAAAATGCCAGCTAAATTAAGAATGAGTATCATTGGTAATCCGGGTATTGCCAAGGTAGATTTTGAGTTGTATTGTCTAGGGGTGTCTATAATTAATGGTTGCGGTATGTGTGTTGATGCGCATGTGCATGAGGTCGAAAAGGCTGGAATTACAAAGATTGGTGTGCAATCAGTTGCCAGGATTTCTGCAGTAATTAATGCCACCTCGCAAGCATTAGCGATAGATTGCAATTTAATTTAACAAGCTCTGCATAGCAGCTCAAAACATAAAGAAGGTATTATTATGAAAAAACGTAATCTATTAGCCACAACAGCAATGGCAGGTTTGTTGGCCATTTCACTCACAACAATGGCCCCAGTTAGCAATGCTATTGCTAAAGAAGAGCCAAGGATGAACCAATTTTGGTGGCCAAACCAGTTAAATCTTGCGCCCCTTCGCCAACATTCGGCTGAATCCAGCCCTATGGGCAAAGATTTTAATTATGCCAAAGAGTTTAACAGCCTCGATATAAACGCAGTGAAGGCTGATATAAAAAAGGTACTTACAACATCGCAGCCATGGTGGCCGGCTGATTATGGCAACTATGGGCCATTCTTTATCCGTATGGCATGGCATGGCGCCGGCACATACCGTATGGGTGATGGAAGGGGCGGTTCAGGTGGTGCCCAGCAGCGGTTTGAGCCGCTCAATAGCTGGCCCGATAATGTAAGCCTTGATAAGGCAAGAAGGCTAGTTTGGCCTATTAAGCAAAAATACGGACAGAAGATTTCATGGGGTGACCTGATGGTTCTGACTGGCAATGTTGCAATGGAATCTATGGGTTTCAAAACATTTGGCTTTGCTGGAGGGCGTGAAGATGACTGGGAGTCTGATTTAGTATATTGGGGGCCAGAAACAGAGTTTCTTGGAGATAAGCGCCATGGCAAAGATGGAAAGCTCGATCATCCTTTGGCAGCTGTTCAGATGGGCCTGATTTACGTTAATCCTGAAGGACCAAACGGCAACCCAGATCCAATCGCTGCTGCTAAAGACATCCGCACCGCTTTTGGGCGCATGGCTATGAATGACGAAGAAACCGTTGCATTAATTGCTGGCGGCCACACATTTGGTAAAGCACATGGCGCTCATAAACCAGCTGATTGCGTTGGGGCTGAACCTTCTGCCGCTGGTATTGAAGAGCAAGGCTTAGGCTGGAAAAATAAATGCGGCAAGGGTAATGCTGAAGACACAGTAAGCAGCGGTTTGGAAGGTGCATGGTCTTCCAACCCAATAGCATTTGCCACCCAATATTTTGATAACCTGTTTACTTTCGATTGGGAGAAAACAAAGAGCCCAGCTGGCGCAACCCAGTGGATTCCAAAGGATAAAAAGGCAGCGAATTTAGTGCCTGATGCTCATATTAAGGGTAAAATGCATGCACCAATTATGTTCACAACTGACCTTGCGCTTAAACAAGACCCGGAATATCAGAAAATTGCGAAACGCTTCCATGATCATCCGGAGCAGTTTGAACTGGCTTTTGCCAAAGCATGGTTTAAGTTAACTCACCGCGATATGGGACCGCGTGAGCGTTATCTTGGGAATGAAGTGCCTAAGGAAGAGTTGATTTGGCAGGATCCAATTTCTAAAGTTGATTATAAACTAGTTAGCGAAAAAGAAGCTAAGGACCTTAAAGCCAAGATTCTTGAATCTGGCCTGACTGTGCCTGAGCTTGTGAAAACAGCCTGGGCATCTGCCTCGAGTTTCAGGGTGACAGATATGCGCGGCGGGGCAAATGGCGCGAGAATTCGTCTTGAGCCTCAGAAAAATTGGGAAGCTAACGATCCTAAAGAGCTGGAGAAAGTTCTTAGCGGATTGGAGAAAATCCAAAAAGAATTTAATAGCAAAGCAGGTGGCGGCAAGAAGGTATCTCTTGCAGATTTGATTGTTCTGGCAGGCAATGCGGCCATTGAAAAGGCTGCAAAAGATGCTGGATACAAAAACATAGAGGTACCATTCACACCAGGCCGTAACGATGCATCACAAGAGCAAACCGATGTAAGTGCATTTTCTGTGCTTGAGCCAAAAGCGGATGGTTTCAGGAATTACTTTGGTAAAGACAACCAGAAATCACCAGCAGAAATGCTAGTTGATAGGGCAAGCCTTTTGAATTTGACCGTTCCTGAAATGACAGTTCTGCTTGGTGGAATGCGCACACTAAACGCTAATGATGGACAGTCTAAAGATGGGGTGTTTACTGACAAACCTGGCACATTAAACAATGCTTTCTTTGTCAACCTTCTTGATATGTCAACCAAGTGGCAAAAGTCAGAAAAGTCTGATGCTGTTTATGAGGGATATGACCGCACTTCTGGTAAACTGAAATGGACTGCCACACCAGTTGACCTGATTTTTGGTTCAAACTCAGAACTTCGCGCTGTTGCCGAGTTTTATGCATCTGACGATGCAAAAGAAAAGTTTGTAAGTGACTTTGTTAAGGCCTGGACAAAGGTGATGAACCTTGACCGCTTTGACGCGGGAAGAAAGATTTAGCATTTCGAATTTGGCTCTATGTAGGTATTGCTTACATAGAGCCATCTACAATAAATAAGATTTATCATTACGTGAAATATTAACGGAGCAGTTTATAATGTCTAAAAAACACTCAGAAAATGTTACAGAAGAATTATCAATCCTTCTTGCAGATACATACGCGCTTGCGCTTAAAACCCAGAATTACCACTGGAATGTTGCTGGGCCGGATTTTTATTCCCTGCATAAATTATTTGAAGGACAATACGAATCACTCCATGATGCTGCAGATGAGCTGGCAGAACGCATCCGTGCACTTGATAATTATGCGCCGGGAAGTTTTGCTGAGTTTGCAAAACTTACTAATATCTCTGAAGCAAAAAAAGGCCTTTCATCTAAAGAGATGCTAAAAGATTTGGCAAAAAGTCATGAAGCTGTTGTTAAGCAAGCCAAGAAAGTTATAGAAGCTTCTGAATCGGCCGGAGACCCTACAACAGTTGACATAGTGGTTGGCCGGATTGAAGAGCATGATAAACAAGCCTGGATGTTAAATAGTAGCCTGTAAATAAATATACAAAAGTTTTGCAGCTTATACAAAGCACAGAAATATTTAGAATCTCTAATAACTTTGTGCAGCAGAAAATGTTTGCTGCACACTTTCAGCGTAGTCACTCCACTTTTGATGGACAACGGCTTCCTAAAGTTTATAATTTACTATAGTGTTTTAATTTTGGAGTGTCCGCGTTGTCGCTAAGTTATATTCGCGTACTCACGTATGTTTAATACGCCTTGTTCGCTCATATAACTTGCTCCTAGCGGACATCTCAAACTTAAAACACTATAATTAAGCCTTTTGCATAGAAATATCTGTGTTATAAATTCTATAAATAGGCTTGCAAGGACACTTTATTTTCAATGGTTTTTCATGTCTGATAAAATACAGCTTTCGATTGTTGTGCCAACATTCAACGAGAGCGAGAATGTACCCGTACTAATTAATAAGCTGGAAGTTGCACTTGCTGGTTATTCATGGGAAGTGATTTTTGTTGATGATAATTCCAGCGATAAAACTTCGGAAGTAGTGCGCGCTATTGCTGTTAATAAACCAAATATACGCTGCTTGCTACGTATTGGCAGGCGCGGCCTGTCGGGTGCGTGTATTGAAGGGATGCTATCCTCCAGCGCACCTTTTATTGCCGTGATGGATGTAGATTGCCAGCATGATGAAACCCGCCTGGTAAAAATGCTTGAGGAGTTAGAGCAGGATAAAGCAGATTTAGCAGTTGGCAGCCGTTATGCAAAAGGCGGGGATACTGGCGATTTCAGCAAAACCAGACTCGCTGGAAGTCGCCTTAGCACATTCATGGCGCAGCGCCTGTTTGGAATTGGGCTATCTGATCCTATGAGCGGCTTTTTCATGATTAAACGTGAAAAATTAATACCACTTATGCCACACCTCTCCAGCCAGGGATTTAAAATTCTGCTTGATATAGTGGCCACGGCACGGGGTAGTTTGCGTATTGCAGAAATACCTTTTGTGTTTGGCACACGCGCACATGGCGAAAGCAAGATGGATAGTTTAGTGGTGATGGATTTCCTTGGCCTACTTGTTTCAAAACTTACCGATGATTTAGTGCCGGTTCGCTTTTTATACTTCCTGCTGGTTGGCGGAGTTGGCTTAATGGTGCATCTTCTAATACTCAAGATTGAGCTACAGTTTTTTGATATTGGATTTACAAAGGCACAAGCTTTTGCTGCTTTGGTGAGTATGACATCCAACTTCTTTATCAATAACCAGTTCACATATCGCAGCCAGAGGCTTAAGGGAGCAAGAAAATTATTGCGTGGGTTATGCCACTCATACGCGGCATGGAGTTTGGGTTTACTTGTAAACGTTGCTGTAGCATCAATGATTTATCAAACTATTCCTGTTTGGTGGTTTGCGGCGAGTATTGGCGCTGTTATGGGTTCTGTGTGGAATTATGTTATGTCCACCATATTAATATGGCGCGTTCGCTAAAAAAGAAATCTTTCTTCTCAAAATTATTATAAGTTTGAATTTGCCAAAACTAGAAGACTTGCACGGGCAAATGTTATGTGATACCGATACGTGTCATCAAATTGTAGAATTTTATTTCCAGCGGCTAAATTTGTTTTTCTTGCCCCGCTAAATATGGTGAAAAAATACAAGAAATAAGAGTATATAAAGTCTCTGAGTTATGATATTAGGTATGCTTTATGCAAATATATAAACGATATATAGTACTTAGCCTGTTAGTGCCCTTTTGTGTGGTAACCATCACCCTAACAAGTATCATTTGGCTTTCGCAATCCTTACGTTTTATTGATTTAATTGTAAATAAAGGGCTTGAAGTTTCAACATTCCTGTACCTTACATTATTGCTTATACCGTCATTATTTATTGTAATTCTTCCATTTGCATTATTTTTATCTGTAATATTTATTTACAATAAATTAATGTCTGACAGCGAGCTCTTAGTCTTAAAAAGCGCCGGTATCAGCCGAATTGGCATCGCCACTCCTGCAATCTTTGTGGCCGTACTTGCAACAATTCTCAATTATATTATTTCACTTTATGTGATGCCAATATCTGCGCGTGAATTTAAGAATCTACAAAATCTTATACGTAATAATTATGCATCTACTTTGTTGCAGGAAGGGGTGTTTAGTACCCCCATTAATGGACTCACTGTTTATATAGAATCCAGAGATAATGAAGGTACCTTGCATGGTATATTAGTGGACGATGCACGAAATCAGGATAAGCGAATGACTCTAATGGCGCAGGAGGGGATATTGCAACAAACTCCCTCGGGGCCACGTTTCATGCTGATCAATGGTAACAGGCAGGAAGTGAATACAGAAAACGGCAATTTATCAACACTTTACTTTGATAGCTACCCATTAGACTTAAGTTTTTATACTCGTGCGCCGAATAAAAGGGTTTTGACAACGGAGGAGCGTTATATAAATGAGCTGCTGCAACCTGTTGAAACTAATGAAAAAGAAAGAAATATTATGATTTCTGAGGGCCATCATCGACTTACATGGCCGCTTTTCTCACTTACTTTAACATTAGTTGCTGTTGCAATATTATTTTCTGGGCAACTTAATAGGCGTGGACAGTGGAAAAGGATTTTTGCAGCCACATTATTTGCGATGCTATTTATAGTGATTGACCTAATATTGAAAAATATCATATCCGCTCGTCCGGCACTTTCATTTATGTTCTACGCAAACACTATTTTGCCAGGAATTTTATGTATTTATATACTAAATAGTAGCGTGAATATAAGTCCAAATTTTCATAAACTTTTGCGTTTACGCAAAATCAGGAAACCTGTTTAATAGCTATATTGCTAGATCAACTCAATACTTGAGCCGTTAAATCATAAACATATAAATAAGTCTGTTTGGCGGGATTATAAATATCTGGCTCACACTCAATCAAAGCAGCGCCTTTTACATGATTCAATATCTCTCAATTAACAGCAAAATCAAGTAAAGCATTTAAATTGGCTCATAGGGCTAAACTGTTTTAAATAATAGAATTATGTTTTTTAGTCTCGGAGCAATCAACCGTTCTTCCTTTTCCATGCTCCAATTATGACATTGCGCTTCTCAAATCTATATAATGCATGCGCACATGCTTATTCAATTAAAAGTTGCAAGCTATTCGTAAGTCGATATAAAACCGTAATATAATGTTATCAAATATACCTCTTGACAGCATATTTATATATTAACGTTACAAGTTCTGTGGTACAATGTAAACATCTTGCGACAAATATGCTCGTTATATGAGTGTTGCAAATAGTTGATGTTTGATTTGGATTGTGTATAGGAGAAGTTATAAATGGCTAATTATGTTGATTCTGGGCAACCTAAATTTACGCTGAATGGCAAGCAATATGAAACATTGGATAAAAATGATGGTTCAGGTAAAATTTATGGAATACAACAAGATGGCAACAGTGAGGTACTAAAGGACAGCGGGGCTGGACAATACACAAACGGCAAAACATTTGATACAGATGCGCTTTCCGCCCTTGACAGTTCAAGTACAACAAAAGTAGATGTAAAGCTTCCAGGTAATGGCGATACTATAGTACTCGCAAAGGATCCAGATACTACGAATCATCCTAACACATACTACAGCTACGACCCAGACTCAAAACAGGTAGCTACATGGACATTTACTTCTGATGGCCAAACTAACACGGATACAGGTTCGTTCTCAACTGATGACAGTAACTATAGTCGTGTAAATATAGAAGGAACATCCAGCGGCGGCATTAGTACAACTAGCACCGTTACAGAAACTGGGAAAACTCCCGGTTCAGTTGCCGATCATTCAAACACGTTTACTATCGATGGCCAGAACGGGTCATATACTGATGATGGCGATGGTCTTCTCAAGAGCGACGGGACAGGAGCGCAATACACTCACACTGCGGGTACTAATATATGGCATGGCTCTGATGGATCAACACTTACGAGTGCTCAGGTTTCTAATTATGAAACCAACGGAGGAGCAACCATAAGACTACCCGATGGAGACATGGTTACAGGTGTGGACGGCGATACAGCCACAACTTCTAGTGGTGTAACAACTCACGATTATACTACAACATATTTTGATGAAAATGGAAAGGCTCAGTTTACAGCTCATTATGGTAGTGATGCCACTCGCACTACAGCAACTAGTGTTACAACCGATACAGGTGCTACTGAGACTCCTCCTACCAAGGATCAATTCAATGCGATTCACACGCATACGTATGTGATGCCAGACGGAAGCAGAGTTGATCCGGTGCTTGGCACTAATAACAATGTTTCACAATATCAGGTGACTAGTTCTGATGGTAGTTATCAACAGACATATGGTGTTAGTGGCGATACACTCAGCATTACATCTATTTCACAAACCGACGCAGATTCAGCGCAGCAGCAAGCACTCGAGGATTCAAAAACCATAACAATAACCGAGCATGACACAACATATGTTCAAAAGCATCCAAGCTCACATGATGTTGGCAGTGCGGCTGCAATTGGTTCTATTGGATTGCTTGGTGCAAGTGCTATTAGTGGTCTTCTGGGATATTGGTTTTGCAAAGAAGGCATATACAGAAGGTGTACGTAATACCATACAGGATGACAACCAAAGAAAAATTGATGCCGGCCAGAAGGCTGATTCTAGAAACTTGTCAAAAGAAGCTTTGGCTCAATTAGATACGCATGAAAATAATTTTAAGGCTGGTGCCGGAAGAAGTCTTGGAATGTCTGTTGGAATAGCAGTTGGTGGTTTGATAGCAATTATGGTGTGTGCTTTTGCAACAGGTGGACTGGCACTTCCTGTGATAGCTGCAATTGGACTTGCATGTACTATGGGTGGGTTAATAACTGTTGGTGGACCAGTAGGTTATCTTGCAGCTCCCAAATTAGCAGAGCAAGAAGGCAAGAAGATTCTAAAAACCCAACTTATCGTTAATGAGAACAAAGGTAATGAAGAGCGTTTAGAAGAAGTAAGTGAGAAAACCTCGAAGAAGGTTAAAGATTTAATGTCTCCTCAAGCTGAATTTTCTAATAAAGGTCAAATAAATCAAGGATCTTGGGTTGATAGGTACCCAAAAAAATCTAACCAGCAGAAAAGTTTGGAAGGGCGGTCTTCTCCTTATTAGTCTGATTTATGAACTATTCTGCCGCACTAAATAGATTGTTTATAGAAAGTTTCTAAGCAATAACAAAATTATTATTTAGGCATGCTGTTCCAGGATTATAATAATAAAAAAATAATGATAA
>Ga0114977_10002698_pt1 | contig 11427 bp, 8 predicted proteins | sample S_130805_MF_Meta_FD_87026 | JGI IMG/M metagenome (GOLD analysis project Ga0114977, IMG submission 87026) | Freshwater microbial communities from Lake Simoncouche, Canada to study carbon cycling - S_130805_MF_MetaG | ecosystem: Environmental > Aquatic > Freshwater > Lake | place: Lake...
CACGTTGCAAGGCCAGCAGATCAATATTTTGCCTCCTGAAATTGTGCAGATGTTGCCATTCGTTGCCACGTTGTTTGTGCTGGTCGCCCTGTCAACACCGCGGGCTCGCAAGTTGCTTGGTGCGCCAAAAATGCTTGGGCAACCATTCGTTCGCGACGAGCGATAATTCGCCATGTTGCTTTCGCGCGCAAGTTCTAATGCCGACATTCTCGGCGTATTGCAGCAGGTTGCCGATGCGGTTGCAGTGGTGCTTGAGTCAAATACCGATTGGGGGCTTTCCGGTGTTCGTCACACGCAGTATTCGGTAGATGTTGCAGCCGACAATGCTGCCTTGGCTATTTTGCACGCAGCCGGTTGTGCGGTGTTGTCAGAAGAAAGCGAACGCACGGGCGAATTTGGTGCAGACACCATCATGGTCATAATGGACCCTCTCGATGGTTCAACAAATGCAAGCAGGGGAGTGCAGTGGTATGCCACAGCACTGTGCGCAATTGATCAAGATGGTCCGCGTGCAGCACTTGTCGTGAACCAGGCTTCAGGAAAAGACCGCTACTGGGCAACTCGAGGAGACGGCGCGTTTCACAATGGCAAGCGCATGTCGCATTCTGGATGTACCGAATTGAAACAAGCCGTTGTCGGCGTTTCTGGACTGGCATCGTTTCGTCCGAAGTGGGCGCAGTTTCGTGCGCTCGGAGCAGCAGCACTTGATATTTGTTTGGTTGCGCAAGGAGTTCTGGACGGCTGGATCGATTTTCATAGTCACGGCGTGTGGGACTACATGGCGAGCATCATGATTTGCGAAGAAGCAGGTGTGTCGTTTGCAGACAATGAAGATCGCGATCTTGCAGTAACTGAATATGCATCCAAGCGCACACCAATAGTTGCTGCAACTCCAGAGTTACTGAACTCACTCAGAGAAATTCGCACCAATCATGGCTGAGCCAGTTTCACGCGCAGCGTGGTCACGCCTTGTTGCGTTGTTGAATGCGTATGTTTCTGAAGGCGGTAATGCGTTTTCACATTCTGGTCCGTCATGGAAAGCAGAGAATTGGTCGACTGAAAACAGCGGTCTTGACATTTCGGAAGACTGGTCATTTCCAGATCGCATTTCGCGAGGCATGGTGAAGTCCATGTTCCAATGGTCAACGCAAGCCGATGACATGTATCGCGCAACATGCGCCGCCATGGTGTGGGCGGGCGAGCGTGTAGCGAATGCGCCATTCCTTGTGAAGCAGGTTGCAGTACGTGGGGTGGCAATTGGCGAAGAAGTGTTGAAATTGAAATCAGCCCTCGATCGTGGGCCAGAACATGGGTATTCCGTGTTTGCTTCATCGCCTCTACAAGGGCTTGGTCCCGTGCTTGGAACAGCGCTGATGAATATGGTTTCCGACGATCAACACCGTGCCCCAACAATTGATCAGTACGTCATTGATTGGATGTGGCAGTACGGCCAGGTTTCCCCCGATTGGTCTCTCGACTTACACGCGTTCACACAAGAGCAATACGACCGATACGTGGCCTGGTTTCGGTTAGCCCTGGACCGGTTCCGCGAGAGCGGCCATTTGCCAGACGACTGCGATGACCACGCCTTTATTGGTTACCTCATGTCAACCGACCGTTTACATTCACTACTTGGCATCCGCTTTTCTGGCTGGGTACAAACTGCGGATAGTTTCACGTCAGGTGCAGCAAAGAAATAGGGTGCGATAGTGCTGATTGATCAAGCTCGTTACCGCAATGGCGAACGTTTAGAAATCGGCAATGCCGATCAGAGTGGAGATTTTGTTTGGGTTGGTCTCTCTGAGGCTCGTCCAGCAGAATTAGAACGTCTGCAAGAGGATTATTCGCTCAATCCACTTGCAGTCGAATACACGCTTTCAGGTAAACAGCGTCCCAAGCTAGATGAATATCCGGAACATACTTTTTTGTTGTTAAAGACTGTTGCGTACGATCCCAAACCTGAGCGTGTCATTCTTGGAGACGTATCGCTGTATGTTTCTGCGAACTACGTCATCGCTGTTCGCCATGGGGAAGCGCTACCACTGAAGTCGGTTCGTGCCCAGCTTGAAGCAAATCCAAAGAAACTTTCGGATGGTCCAACCTCGGTTGTCCATGAAATCGTTGACAGGCTCGTCGACCAATACATGGACGTTTCCTCTCATTTGTTGGAAGATGTTGAGCAGCTTGAGGATTCCGTATTTGACGATGAAGTTCCATCCCCAGCGTCTCGTCTGTATTTCGTAAAACGTGAAGTGATTGAATTCCGACGGGCCGTGTTGCCATTGGTTGCGCCGTTATCAAAATTGGCCGAGGGGAAAGTAAACAATATTGATGCAAAGTACTCGGCGCTTTTTGCAGATGTGCGCGATCACCTACTGAAAGTGATGGATGAAATTGAGTTCATGAATGACCTCATCGATGCCGCTCTTCACGCCAATGCCGCGCTTATCCAGGTGAATCAGAACGAAGACATGCGAAAGATTTCTGCCTGGGTTGGACTGGGGGCAGTGCCGACGATGGTCGCGGGAATCTACGGCATGAACTTCGAACGCATGCCAGAGCTTGGCTGGAAGTTCGGCTACCCCTTGGTTATGGTTGGTCTGGCAATAGTGTGCGGGCTGTTATTTAGGACATTTCGGCGAAATCGCTGGTTATGAATAGCCTGAAATGCTTGTATCATCAGTAGTCCGTAATCCGGGCGTTTAGCTCAGTTGGCTAGAGCGCTTCCCTTACAAGGAAGATGTCGGGGGTTCAAGTCCCTCAACGCCCACCATTGCAAGCCGGGCCCGTGTATTTGTAAGAAGTCACGCCCCCAGAGGACTGAGGCTCACCGAAAGTCTGATTCGCGACAAGTGTGTTCAGCAGTTTTTGTGCAGCGGTTCCGAGTGAACCGTCTTCAACGACTATCCACATGATCGAGCATGTTTTCACGTATTTATCGTTCGAATTCAGAAAGTTTGTTTTGATCCAAGGATTCGGAAAGGTGTAAACAACCTCGCGATGGGTTGCATGTGGCACGAATGAATAATGCGCTGACACTATGTCGCTTGGCCCGATTCGATTTAGAGCTGAATGCCATCCGCTTACATCCCTTTCGGTAAATATGCTGCTCGGTATTGGGCTGTCCGAGAAGGGCAACATTCCCCAGGAACGAGCACTTACGCCAGTAGAAAAAATCAGAACACAAAGCCAAATTCGTGCAAAAGTATTCGCACGCTTCCGTACAAGTGCGTAGCCCTCAATTGCGGCTGCGATGGCGGCGACAGAAGGTATTGCTTGATAGTGGTACATCATTGACCAAGTGAAGTCATTTATGGTCAGAATGTTGATGAAGTACTGCGGCAAGCCGATTAGCAAAGTGATCGGCGCAAGAAGCGGAAGGAAACTCAATGGAGATGTTATTTGCCCCAAATAGCCCATTGCGTTGTTGTCGGAAAGTCGATTGAAGAATAACGATGGTTGAGCAAGCGAATTGAGTACTACCGAAGACGGGGTGGTGCCCAATTCGCCATAGAGCATGCCGTACGCAGTTTCATTGCCAGCAAGATGGGGAACCAGCCACATTGCAACAATCAGAAAATATGCAGTTGAAAACGAAAAAACAATTAAACCGAAGACTCTCTTTCGTGAGCACAGCATCAATACGCCAATTCCCATGGTTGCAAGCGCAAGGTCCTCCTTCCATAACATTGCGGCGATCAGCCAAAGAATTGCGACGATGTTATGGCGATCAAATTGGAAATTGCTACTAGCGGAACGATCTGTGCAGTAGTGATAAGCCATGAGCAGGAACGGTATGGCCATAGTTTCGGGGTGAAATGTCTCAAAGGCGAGATAGGTGGTTGAGGGAAGAAGAAGCCAAACGAATCCGAAAATATTTGCAACGAAAGCATTGGTCAATCGATTGCGGGCGATCATAAATATTGGGATGCTGGATAAACCAAGGGCGCAGACCTGTAGAACATTCCAGGTGTGTGGCCCAGCTCCAAGCCAAACAAATGGAACTAAAAAGTAATACATGAACATTGCATGATGTCCAAAAACATGGAGACCACAGACTGTGTTGAACCACTTGCCGTGGGAAAGCAACCATAGCGATTGGTCATGGATGCCGAGATCAAAGTCAAATGTGTTGTATGAGTTATGCCTGAGCACCACCAGCCGTGCGACAACAAGAATCCAAATGGAAATGGCTGAGATCAGCCATTCACTAGGAATCCAAGCTCGCTTTTCACTCATTTTTGTGAAATCGTTGCAGTATTCGTCGTCAATGCTCTTCCATCGGTAGGTGTGAGCTCGTATACAAATTGATAAGCGAAGATCTGCGGACGTAGTTGAATGAACAGTTTTTCAATTAGGGAATAGATACGAATGAGAATTAATGCTGAAAGTGAGCGCGATGTAAGTATTTGCTCAACTGGAACACCGGTAGATTTTGCTGGAGAGAGCGTGTAGCCACACGATTTGGCCATTCGCTGGAAACTTCGTTTTGTGTAAAACCTGAGGTGCGTTCGGTCAAGTATTCCTTTTAGGTCGTAGTCAAACATTCCAAAAAGAACTCGAAAACGTGGATACCAATGACCAAAGTTGGGGATGCTGACCAGAACCGTTCCTCCTGGAGCGAGTTGATTGCGGCATTTTCTGAGAATATTCTCCGGGTTTTGCAAATGCTCAATAACATCAGCACAGAGAATGATGTCAAATGGGGATTTCAGCAATACTGCTTCAGGGATGCCCTCGTTCAGGTCGGCTGTAATTTGATTTGCTCGATTTTCGTGATTTCCAGTCGGTGAGAAAATGTCCACGCCGAGAACAGAGTGTCCCAAGGCTTCAATCTGTGTACCTAGCAATCCATCTGCAGAACCTAAATCCAAAACATTAAGCATTGGTTTGCCAGTGAGTTTTTCCAGGATGATTCTGTGGGAGGACGACGCTTCCGATTTGAGCGTGTAGTTGTTTGTCTTTTGCATATACCTGCTTGAGCCGAATCCAGCATGTTTGAATCGGTATCTCACCGTCTCCAGCATTACTTGGATTCCGTACTTTATGCCATTTACGTGGCTAATTTCGTCGCCATAGTAGGTGGGTATGGGAACTTCGGTTATTCGAGCCCCAGATGCCAAGAGCTGCAAAATAATTTGTGTATCAAAATCGAAACCATCTGAATTGTTTTCGAATGGTATGGCGTTCAGGGCAGCCATTGAATATGCCCGATATCCGCTATGCCATTCCGAAAAACGAACACCAGCAAAGTAGTTTTGCCAGGTTGTCAAAATCCGATTTCCAACAAACTTATAAACAGGCATTCCACCCTTACGGGCTTCGCCTTTAAGCATCATTCGCGAACCAAATACAGCATCTGCTTTTCCAGAAGTTACAGGTGCAACCAAATCTGGTAGCAGCTCAGGTGCGTACTGCGCATCTGCGTGTAACAGAACTACAACATCTAGTTCTGAATGCTTCGCTAATGCATACCCGGACTTCTGGTTCCCTCCATATCCTTTGTTGACGCTGTGACGTTGAACATGAATAGGTAAGTGAGGGTATTTTTCCATGCAGTATTTTGCTTGATCGTAAGTTGCATCTTCGCTTGCGTCATCACAAATAAATATTGCATGTAACTGTGAGACAAATGCTTGTGGAATACGATTGAGTACGATTTCAAGTGTTGACTCAGCGTTATACGCGACAACAACAATGCCAATTTTCATTGCGATTGGCTGCTCTGCAAATCTTGGGAAGTGTAGTGAGCCATCAGCGCAAATTCGCTTGAGCCACGAATTTCAGAATTACTGTTTACGGTTTTTTTATCGTTGTGGTTGTCAATGGAACGAGAGACGTCGTGGATCTCGGCAATGTTGGAAGTGACGTAGTAACGTTCTTCACCACCGTTGTAGTAGTTGCAATCGCAAGAGTGGTTGCCGGCAGTGGTGTTGTGACAGTCTTTGGTAAAGATGTTGCGGGCAAAGTGGTGAAACTGAGGGCCGCATTTTTTTGACGCGGAACTGTGGTTCCGGTTTGGCTATCGTCTTCACTTTTCGAGTTGCCGCAATTCGCCAAGGCTAAAAAACTAGAAATTACTAAGACCGAGTGGGCAAGCGGCTTTACGGTTCGTCTCATAGTTAGACACTGTATAACAAAGCCGATATTGTGTCAAGGGATGACCCTTGCCCCCAAAAACCGGCGCCAACGAATAACCACCTTGGCCTATCTGGCACTCTTGCTTGTACCGACCCTCTCGGCATGCTCTGGTCAGCAGGCGAGTGCGGCGGCAGTTGCAACAGCGCTTCAGCCAAGTGAAGATGGTTTCTCATTCGCAAACTTTCCTTCGTCATCGTTTCCAGATGTCAATTTTGACGAACGTGACCTCATTGAAATGTTCGGATCGGATGGCGGAGTATGTGTCGACGGCATTTCAAACCCATGTGTATTGACCGCAGAAGCAGCAGCGTGGGCTCAGATGATCAACCAGGCACGAGCATCAGGGCACTGCGTTGGTTTGGCGGCCATTGCAGCACTCCGCTTTAATGAGCAATCAAACCCCAAGACGGTCCAGCTAGCACAAGACGAAGGAACCATTCGCGCAGTTTCACGTGCATTTGCAACCCAATTCCTTCCAGAGGTTCAACAGGAGACTTCCAATTGGTTAGCGAAAAATTTATACGAAAAAGTTCAAGCTTTGGAAGAATCCTTTAAGAAGGGGACCATTGACTACACGCTTGGCCTTTACAGCCCAAATGGCGGCCATGCAGTTACTCCCTTCGCAGTTGAGTATCCATCAAAGAATGTCGCTCGAGTCATGGTGTATGACTCAAATTGGCCGGGGCGAAATCGGTATGTAGATATCGATATGAAAAAGGGAACATGGACGTTCTCCTTCAGTGGCGAAGATCCCGAAAATGATCCGGAAGCATGGTCTGGTGCAGCGGCTGATTTAGACCTTTCGTCTGTAAATTTTCAAACAAGTACATGCCCATTTTGTGGAGCTGGTGTTGGAACAAAAAACACCATGCTTGTCATTCGCAGCGAAAGCACGGACTGGACAATCGGCACTGGAGACGGAGAGATTACCGCTAATGGTGTTACGGGAAATTCTGGGTCTCAAGTGTTGAAGATCAAAGGTACTGCAGGTTCGCAGACGCATGACTTTGTAGTAAACATTCGCCCAAATTCGCAGAATGCATCTGTTGTTCCAGTAATAAGGATGAACTTCAAAACCGTCGCAAGCGTTTACGCGGTGCTTCCGAAAGGTATTGCTTCCTTTCAGACATCTCCAGTATCGAGATTGCCAGTCGTACTTACGGGGGATTCAATTAGTTCAACAGATCCGAATGTAAAGCTCACGCTTGCCTCGGAAAACCTCATTGCAAGTTCGTCTGGTGCTTCAAGTACGTTGTCCGTTGATGGTGCATCATTAAATGTTGCAATTGCGCTCCCGACAGGTGAGATTGTGCAACAGAAAGTGGATGAAAGCACTCCAGTGCTAAAGGCTTCAGTTGATCTAACGGCCGGAAGTGTTTCATTGCTTCAAGCTTCAGCAAGCGGGGTTGTAGAAAAAACTGAGATTTCTAACGATGGAACACGCACGAAGAGTATTTCCACAGAGTCTCTTAACCTGAGTGATGTCGTTGCGACATTGCCGAAAGAACTTCAAAGTCGCGCTAATCCCTTGTTGCCGCCTCCAACAGAACGTAGTTTGAATAATCCGAATTATCGTGTCGATACTGCGTACGAGAAACCCAAAGAAGCGGCTAAGTCGGAAACCACATCTCAAGCAGTAGAAGCGGCAGCCGAAACCACAAGTTCGGTGAAATCACTGACGTTCACAACGACCACTTCCACAACTTCAACGACATCAACTTCCACTACGTTGCCACGTGTTGCAACAACAGTGGCTCCTCGTTCTTCGGTTGCAGTAACCGTTCCAACTACAACTACTACTACTACTACTACGTCAACCACTACAACGGTCCCACCAACTACTACTACGACTGTTGCACCTGCGCAATATGTCGTGACCTTTAATTACAACGGTGCTACGGGAGGAAATAGTGTTGCAAGCTCCACCTATATCTCTGGCGGCTCGGTCGTATCGCTGCCCTCACCAAATCGAACGGGATATGCATTAAGCGGCTGGTACTCCAACGTTGCCTTAACCACGCTTCTGGGAGAAGCGGGTGCAGGAGTAAGACCGAGTTCTTCCATAACTGCATATGCAAAATGGGTGGCAAATACCTTGTTCGTCACGACAGAAGAGCAGGGCGGGAGCGCAGTCGGTTCAATATCAACCACTACGGCGGGTCAAATTCTTTCATCGCCAGGAACTCCATCACGTTCTGGTTTTGTTTTCACAGGTTGGTTTACCTCGGCTACAGGAGGTTCGGCAATCTCATTCCCGTTTGTTCATGGTCAAATTGCAAACTTCACTTTGTACGCACAGTGGGAAGTCGTGCAGACCAGTTTCGCTGTTTCTGGCCTATCGACCTCAGACGACCGACCAAATGAAATGGTTTCTCTCTCTGACGGTTCACTGGTAGTGAGTGGCGTATTCTCGGGAACTGCCACGTTTGGATCCACGAATTTGGTCGCAGATGCAGATTACAACGGATATGTCGCGCGCTTGTCGAGTACGGGAACATGGCTATGGGCAAAAAAAATTGATCGGAATGTATTGTTGTATCCCAATGCCGGTGGCGAGATCGGGGCGATTCAAATTGATGCAGCTCAAGATGACTCTATTGTGATTGCCGGTAAATTCTCCGGATCGGTCAACTTCGGATCAACAGCTTTAACTTCGTGTTCCAATTACAACGGTGCACAAAATGCATTCATAGCCAAACTTGATGCAAATGGAAATTGGCTTTGGGCCTCGCAAACCGGGGGCTGTTCGTATATCAACGCCAACACGGTAGGTGTAGCAGCTCTAAGCGATGGCTCAGCAATCATTTCGATGAGTTTCGAATATGCACCGATGATCCTTGGGGCAATAAATGTGTCAAATACCAATGCGCAAGGTTACAGGAGTAACCGTGGAGTTGTTGCAAAAATTTCGTCGGTCGGCACGTGGTCATGGGCAACGCCGTATGCAGCATCATGTGATACTAAATTGGAAACCGATGAACAAAGCAACATCTATTTATTCGGATCGTGCGTTGATTTAGAAAGCGATATTCGAACCCCCGGATGGTCGAATCGGAGAGATGGAATTGTTGCCAAGTTGAGTTCACAAGGTGATTGGTTGTGGCAATCGGTTCAGCGGGGTGGCGAATATACGTATGGTCGGGTGCAAACGCTGAAGGCACAAGCAGATGGAACCATCGTGGTCGCCGGTTATGCCGGAGCTGGAACGACATTGGGTTCAGTGTCCTTCTCGCAACCACACCAATACATCGCAAAACTTACGGCACAAGGTGCGTGGGACTGGGTGAAATTGCCAACGAACGGTGCATATGGTTCGGGTGGGTTTTCGGGCATTACCACCAAAGCCGATGGGTCAATAGTGGTTGCTGGCTATTACTACGGTGGGAGCACGCCCTCGTTTGGCTCGTTTACTTTGGCGCAGACAAACCATGATCGCGATATTGCAATTGTTGAGCTAAGTCAAAATGGTAATTGGAATTCAGCAATTCGTATCGGCACTCTCAGCGGCGGTTGGGATGGTACGGAGGATGCGTTTGACATTGCAACTCAGCCAGACGGCACCGTGGTGCTATTAGGTGCCTTTACCTCCTCAAACCTCACGATTGGCAATCGTTCATTGTCTACTCGCGGATCTAATGATACTTTCCTTGTAACACTCTGAATTGAGAGAAAGCATTGGAGCAGACTTGGTAACTATTTCCGGGCCTAAACGTGGAACGGAGTATGTTTCTGCTGAAGAAAGTCGTTCAAAAATCATTGATGCAGCGATAGAACTTCTTAATTCAGAAAGTCAAATTCATAAAATCTCGGCCAGAAAAATAACAGAACACGCTGAAGTTGACAAAATGTATGTCAACCATTTTTTTGGAAACACTGACAATCTGTGGGTTGCTGTTCTTGAGCACCTGCTCGTTTCACGAATGGCTGCACTGACCGCTCCGGAGATTTTTTCGTTTTCAAAGTTAAATGAAAACGTAGTTTTGGCATTTCGTATTTACATTCATGTGCGCGACAATCCAAGTCTTGCTGAGGATTTACAACGGATAACAACCCAGATTTTGGCACTGATTAGTACACAGATGCAGTCTGAATTCGGATTCACCGCCAAACAAGCTGAAGCTGAAGCGATTTTGGGTTTGCTCTGGCTCATTGGATATTTATCGATTTATCACGTTATGCCGTATTCGGTGAAAGAAGTATCAGGCTGGATGGAGAAAAGGCGTAAACACTTAATCAAGAATAAGAAGTCAGGAAAATAAATCTGTCTAATTTCCTATACGGACTTTTCAACTTTCACTACGTCGCCCAATGATCCAGATTCGACAACAGAAATCTTGAACCCCCTGGCTGAAAATAATTGATTGAGTTTGAGTACTTGCTCAACTTTCACTGGAGATTTTCGATAGGGGACTTTCGTATCAAGGGTGTAGACAACAACGCCAAGGAGGTCATTTCGGTCGCTGAGTGCGGTGTCAAAGCCAATGGAGCGTCGTAATTCCACCACAATTGCTTCGGTATTGGAGATTGGAATAACAAGCCCTTTTACACCCCGTGTGTTTGCCGCTACCGGTTCAAGCAAATGGGTAGATGATTCTGGGTTGGTAATGCAGTGAATTTGCTGATCCTCAAGAAATCCAAGAAGGAATCGGTGCCACACCAACAATTCCGGGTATCGCGGATTGTTCATCGTGTCGTAGAACATGCCATCAGATTTCTGGTTTCCTACGTCTTGCGTATCTCTGATGTCAGTCAAACCGAGTGCATGACCAAATTCATGAATGTAAGTATCGGCGTTGGCGTAATCGCCGCCAGCAACGATCAAATTGAAAATTGTGCCTTCACCTGTTGAGTATGAGCCCTGTGTGTGGACCAAAAAGGTGCCGATTTCGTCGTTGGTGATACCTGGCGGGAAGGTGATAAAGAGAAAATTGGTTCCAGAGAAATCTGTAAACGGATCAGCGAGGGTAATGATATTTCGAACAAAACCGAAATACTGAGTCGGGTTGAATTTTCCTTCAAAGAATGAGCCGCCGAGACCGTAGCTCTTTATTGATCCTGGTAAATGCAGCCAATCTGAATTCCAACTCCAGTCAAAACTTACGGGAACTGTTGATTGGGCTTTCCAAAATTTCTCAACTGCTGAAGTCTTAGATTCGGATGTAGCTTTTGGGGAAGATGTTCCGCCAAGTTTGTCTGCAAAATCGACACCGAGGACTGTGATTCTCGCTCCTTTTGCGAGATCGATTCTTCCAAATGGAATTGGAAAACCAGCAGTCATGTTTGACA
>Ga0114977_10002701_pt1 | contig 11425 bp, 9 predicted proteins | sample S_130805_MF_Meta_FD_87026 | JGI IMG/M metagenome (GOLD analysis project Ga0114977, IMG submission 87026) | Freshwater microbial communities from Lake Simoncouche, Canada to study carbon cycling - S_130805_MF_MetaG | ecosystem: Environmental > Aquatic > Freshwater > Lake | place: Lake...
AGCAACACAAACATCGCCCACACAAGTTTGACCGACCACCGCATTCTGCGCGACCCGACGGTTTCAATCGCCGTTAGCAACGATCTTGCGGATGTCCCCGTCCTCGTCCCCTATTTCCAAAGCGAACTGCTTAGCCCTGAAGAGCGAGGGAGAAATCTCGCTATTGCTCTCTCCAAGTTCGCCGAGAAAATGCCCGCCAACTTGCCGATCAAACAGCGATCTGTAACCACATCCAAAGAACTTCTCTCGAAATCCCTGGAACTTTGGAAAAATGATACGGACGGATGGCTTGCACTAAGCTCCCTTGAAATGGGTGCGGGTAATCCTCAAGGAGCAATTCAAGCCCTACAGTCCGCGATGAGAGCGAATCCCAAAGATGAAAACGTTTTGAGCTTGCTCGCTTTCATGGCCGAAAGCACCGGACGACTGGAATTGGCTTTAGGCGCACTGAACGACCTTATCTCGGTAAATCCATCGAGCCAAGACTATCGACTTAAACGCATGGTCATGTATGTATCTGGCGGTGATTTCTTCCAAGCAGAGGCTGAATGCAGGGAACTACTAAGAATCAATCCTTTGCAACCGACCGCTAGGCTGGTGCTCGGCATGTGCCTCTACGGCGCAGGCGAGAAAAAAGCTGGACGCAAAGAAATCGATATCGCTCTAAATCTTGCTACTTCCCCTCAGCAACGCGATGCCATCCAAGGCTGGTTTGACCGGTTCGTGGCTTGGCAAGCCAAATCCCAATAAGCTTACTTCTCCATTCACGCTCATATTGCCCTCAACGCACACTCGTTTCTCATGACATTAACCGCCCCAACATCACTAAAGCCCCAAACAGAGAGACATCTCCAGCAAGCTCTCACCTCCATTCGCAACTACGAATGCTGGAGATTAAGCCGATACCTCGAAATCGACGATGCGAAACGGGGTGCTATCCAGCGCTTTGGTGACTCCACTGCACTCGGTTTCAATGATGTTGGATACTTCAACCGTGTTTATGACTTCGGCACCGAAAACCTTGATCATCTCGAACTGATCACCGGCTTGTACCAGTCACTTTGGCCGACGAAGAACCATTTCCCCATCGAATTGATTGCACGTTCTGATTTCGACTTCCATCCATCGAAAGACACTCTCGAACGCTTTGATTTTTTACCAGGAGAGAAATTGGTTCGACTCGGACTAGATCTGACCTCAACGGCAGAAGAACATGAACAACTCTTTTCCGTTTACCAATACAAAACACTGCCCCAATGTCAGTCACACCCAAGAATCGAATACCGTCATCCGACACCGTCTGAATTCCCTGCGGTCCTTGATCTCTATCTCAATGGTTTTGGTGCTCCCATCGCGAATCACCCAAACGCCAAACGAAACATGATGCAGCTTTTCAATCGCCCGGAATTCGTAACTTGGTGCGGATTCTCCGACAACTCGCCAATCGCACTTGGAATGATTTACATCGATGGCCCCTTTGCCGTACTGGCAGCAGGGGTCACTCATCCGCGATTTCGAAATCTTGGAATCCATGAGGACCTAATCCAACTTCGAATCGCACATGCGAAATCGATTGAATGCCAAGCGATCTATACTTGGACTCAGTTCGGTGGGCAAAGCCATCGCAATCTGATTGCCGAAGGCTTCACTGATCTCCGCGTGGAGCGTGTCTGGCGAAAGGAAGCTTTGTCTTCTATGCGTACCACAGACTCCCCTCGATCGACAACATAACTGAATTGCTCACTCAATCAACGCGCAGCTTGCAACTGGTAAATCAATCGTGGATCGCGATGAATTGAAAATAGGCGACTTCCCGATATCCGCAGGACTACCTAAGTGGTCCGAGTGGCTTGATCCGGAATTTCGACCTGTCTCTTCTTCCACTCGAAACCGGCTTTTGATATCGGGCCGAATCGAAAGGGAATTCGATGCCATCGTCGACCTCTATCCCGATCGAATTGCAGTTGTAGGGTCGCGCACGCTTACCTATCGCCAACTGCAAAACCACTCTCTTTATGCAGCAACATTCCTTCGCTCAATATCGCAGTCTCATGAACATACTCTGCCGCATGAACGAAAGGGACTCGTTGTAGGAATCCTCGCAAATAACGACTGGCAAAACCTAGCCGCCGTTCTCGCCGTCTTGCGAATCGGGGCCACATGCTGCTTGATAAGCCCGAGGGAAAACGCCGAATCTGTCCGTAGCCGTATGGAGAAAATGGGAAATTCCCTGCTCATAGCCGACCGAAATCTAAAATCATGGATCGAGGATTATCGGTCGACAAACCATGCAAATACACCCCACATCTGCTTCTTCGATGATCTCCTAGATCAAGAAAGGAGCGAAGAGAGCCCAAGTCCTACTGACTTACAAAACACTCTCAAAACTCATCGCGATAACCACTCGTCATCTCCCGCTTTTCTGTTCTTCACCTCTGGCTCAACCGGGGAACCGAAGGGTGTAGTGATGAATCACTCTTTCGTTCTTTTGGATATTGCCAGGCAGATAAACGATTTAGCCGTCCGCCCCTCAGATCGAATCGATCTCTTGTTCTCCCCGAACTTCAGCGCTTTCCTTGCACCCACCTTTCTGTCCCTTCTAAGTGGTGCAAGCTGCTGGATCCGATCGTGGGACTCCTTCCCTCCGAATGACCTAGCAACTTGGCTTGCTCAATCGCAAATCACCATTTCGACCATGTCCCCTTCCCTCATGCGTGGCGTGCTCAAACAATTCCCTCCCGGTAGCAACTGGCCATCACTGAGGATTCTCAGCGTAGGTGGAGAACCATTAACTTTAGAGGACATAGCCTTATTCCGAAGTCGGACGTGCGCGACGGCCATCTTGCAAAACGCCATGGCAGCGACCGAGACGAGAACCTTCGCCCAATTCTTCATTCCCCACGGCAAACCAATCCTAGATCCGATCCCCATCGGGTACCCCGTCTACGAGCGTTGTGTTCAAATTTTCGATGAACACGGAAACCAACTAGGCCCTAATGAAGTAGGACAAATTCGTGTTACATCTCCCCATTTAGCAGATGGCTACTGGCCTTTGTGCGGGGAGCAAGAGACAAACTTCTCGAAAACCGATTCCGGTATGCAGTACCTATCGTCGGACCTAGGATACTTCGACAAAACCGGGGTGCTCTACTGCACAGGTCGCAAAGACTCGATGGTAAAAATTCGCGGTCAGAAGGTTCTCTTAAACCAAGTGGAATCGGAACTGACCAAAATACCAGGCATTACCAACGCCGTCGTCTTCTGCTTGAACAAATCGATGAACTCACCAATCATCGCCGCGATCGTGGAATCAAAACAATCCATTGAACCTGAGCAAATCCGCTTCGCACTCGCTCGCCAACTGCCTGAAGTTGCGGTCCCTTCCGCCATCGCTTGCTCACCTGAATTTCCGCGAACGGCAACCGGAAAAATCCACCGAATCGAAATACAACGGGACTTCGAACTTCAATTCGAACAATCTAAATCCGCCATCCGTCCATCCTCCGACAATGATCCCATTTTGCTAATGCTTTCGGAGTTCTTTCAAGAAAACATCCAACCACAAACACAGCTTGCAAACCTCGCAATCGATTCGCTTCGAGCGCTTGAACTTGGAATTCAAGTAGCAGCACAATTCGGAAAGCATATCAACGGCGAAGATATCGAATCTTGTACCACCGCAATCGAGCTTGCAAATCGCATTCGCATCGCTCCCATTTCGCAACCGATCCGCACGCTTAGGCAAGGAAAAGTCGGTGCCGTGCAACTGATTCTCATAAGTTCAATTGTTGGATCCGCCGATCGATTCGCGCCGCTATTGAAGAATCTCCTGGACGGACCGATGAAACATTCGGACTTGGGGATACACGCCATCGAAGCTGATCGATTGCGACTTCCAACGGATACCCAACCTACGATCGCAAACTTCGCTGACGTGATTCTTGATGCGACCATCTCGAAAATCGTTGAATCCAAAGATTCTCCCATTGTCCTTGCTGGATATTCCTGGGGGGGATTGCTCGCTTACGAACTCACCTCACGCTTGCACGCTGCCGGACTCCGCATCGACCACCTTGTGCTGATCGATTCGGTGATAAGTCGCGGTGCTCCCCAAGGTGCTTTCGGTAGGCTTCTGCGCACAATGATCAATGTTCCCAATTGGATACGCACTGATGCGATGGAAATGACCCCCAGAGAATGGTTGCTTGAGCTAAAAAAGAAATGGCGACGTAGTGTTCTTGGTCAACCGAACGATATGAATGCACCGGCTGATTCTCTGTACAGCCAACAATTCTGTGCAGCGGTCGATTTCAACCCTACTAATACCTCGCCAATGCCACTGCCACAGAAAACGACGGTCATTCGAGCGAGAACCCAAAGTCTTTCAAACCCCGTATTTGGCGCACTGGGCTGGGAACGGTACATTCAACCTCCCCCCAAAGTGCTCGTCGTACCAGGAAACCACCTGAGCATCTTGGAACTAGATAGAAGCAAACACCTCGCAGACGCTCTCGCAGATGCCCTTTGTGATCAAGCAACCATTCCTGCCGAATCTTGAACTCACACTGCCTTGAACTCACACGGAAAAAAGTCTAATCGATAGGCTCCTCAACAAACCAGCCCGAAGGCATACGATCCATTGGCTCGAGAGGCAGTCTCCTGTCCGCCGCTTCTACTGGCGAGACAAGCCGCCACCACGATTTAAACGACCGAAGTATATTCGGCTTTATCCCGTGCAGCTTTGGACTCGTGGTGCTACAGATTCCTAATTCTCCCATCCGATCAACGATAATCATTGGCTGTCTGCTAAAGAAAGCTTGCACCTCAGGGTGAGTCGGATCGAACAATAAGTGATGCATCCCCCAAGCTATTCTTTTGGTATCCAAACAAGAATTCCAACGCATCTTGTAATTGAATAGGCCATCAAGCAAAAACGGTGGGGTGCCTCCTAAATCCAATCGCTGACACCCTAACTGACGCGCTCTGCGAATCGCACTCCATACGCGGAATGCTTGTACCCCTTCGTCGCGAATCGTCTGAGAACCGTCCAACCAACCTGTTTTGTGCAATCGATAATCGGCCCCAACCTTCTCACTTATCCCCGCAGCAATGCATTGTTCGCCTTGAAACAATCGGATCATCTCGGCATTTGGGTTTCTCCGCAGCATTCGGACCGTTGAATAAATGCTCGCTTCCTCTCCATGCGAAATGCGCATCGATGGGACGTGATAGCGGTCATGAAATTCCCTTGTAAAGGCACCCCCACGTTCGATCTTCGCGTGAAACGAATTCGTCGAAAAGCGATTGATCAATCGTCTGCGGTCCTTTGGCAACCCTTGCAGTAGCTCATCGTCAGAGTCTGTAAGATCGATTCCCAAAGCAACGAATCTCGGCACTCGCAATAAGTATGGAGCAACAGAACCATCCAAGCTTGAATCCGACAAGACACTCAGCCCAAATGTTTTGCTTAGTTCAAGCAACCGGGCACTTACCGATCGAGTCTGGCGCAATCCTGCACAGCTCAACTGCGCACCGCTAAGTTGAAAACGACGTCGAGTCGTATTGGATTGAAGATAAAGGCGTGAGAATCGCCGCCTCTCGGTCGCGGAGCCGGTACATGCAAAGCCTTTGATCCCGAAGTCATCGGTGATGTGCCAAATACCAAATCGTCCACTTGCGGATTCCGTCTTACTCAGAACGGCTCTAACTAGCTCACCTAGACTCATCAATCTTAGATTCCCAACCCTTCGTTTAAATACATTGTTTCTTTCTTAGACTCTCCGATGACTGTAATTCTACTTGAAGATTTCCCCAATTCCCACTTCGTCATAGGTGCTAATCCGCTTGAATTGGGCCATTCGCCTTAAGCGCTGTACAACCAGGTAATGCAAGCGGAGTTGCGCAAGCAACCCGGTGACGTGCAAATTGAATCGGAGCTGCGCAAGCAGCCCGGTGTCGTGTGGCCCGAGGTAAATCACCGGGCGTCTTGCGCCGCACCGCTTGCATTACCGGCTTGCCTTTCTCAACGTCCCGCTAGGATGGAAATATCTTGCCTTTCCCAAACGAACCGGGTTCGGTTACCACTGCAATTCTCAAGTCTGATGCGATACTATGTAAGGCGTGCGAAAGCGTCGGCTTTGTGCCTTTCCGTGCATGATTTCGACGCTCTATTCCCGATGAACTTTTGCGACGGTTGGAGACTACGTGGCGATGACTCCTGGACTTCCACCACCCTTGCTCAACAAGCTTTGTATCTGCATCTTGCTGACCTGTACTTCCTTTGTGGGCGTTTGTAAGGCAGCGCCCTATCAAGACGCCCCGGCAGCACCCCCAAAGACAGACAGGGCCGACGAAAAGAAAGCACCCTTAAAATCTAACAAAATCTTAACGGCGGCTGATTTTCGCGAAGCATTTCGCGGGGTTTGGGCACCACCATCCGGGCCTCTGCGCAAATCCTTTTCCGGTAGCTATGCGACTCATGAGCAATCAATCGATGGAAAACACATCTACATGAAAGGTCACCAAAAGGAATACTTAACCTACGGCGTGCTCCTCCCTCCTGAACCGCGCATCACTCGCAATGCTTCCGAAGTCCCAAGAGCCAAACTGCTTGAATGGCGCGATATCCCCGCCCCCACAAATCTCGTCGATAAAAGCGGTATCCATCAATACGGTTTCTTGGAAACCGAAAAAGGCCTGTTCTTCACCTTCAAACCCTTTTACGCCGTCAGCGGTGAAGACTTCCCGAGCCAAGTTTTCGTCGATCACGACGGGAATGTCTTTGGATGCAATAAATTGACCGGCCCTCCCATCTCTCGCCTTGAAGATGGCTACCATTACAACAAAGTCGCCGGATACATGTGCAGGCCACCTAAAAGAATTGCCGCTGACTACCTCGTTGGCCTGTGCGGCACTCCAGGCTCAAGTAAAACTTCGGCTGGCCCAAGCCTTTTTGCGGTAAAGTTTGACCCCAAAATTCCTCAGGGGCAATCCCAACAAGCAACGGCCATGATCGCTTACAATCCCGGACGTGAGGCCATGGAGGGTTGGGATAACGTGACCTTCATTCGAGGTGCGGCTTGGATCGAACTCGAAAACCGAAGCGCTGTCATCTTCACCGCTCGTCGCTCGGTAGGATACGTTTGGTACGGTAAAGACGAATTCGTCGACCAGAAAACAGGTAAGGTATACAAAGACCTAATCAATAAAAATAAAGGGTACCATGCCGAAGCCTACACCCAAGGATTCTGGGTCATGGATCCACAACAAGTACTCAAGGCTTATCAAGGTAAAATTCGCCCTATGGACCTAAAGCCCGTTGCATGGATAGATTTTAAAGACCTTGGCGTCACCCTAAATGATATGCCGTCGAACGGTTGGGTAACGGCAAGCTATCGCGACGGTCGATTGATCGTCGGTATCGAAGCAGGGTTTCCTGATAAAGATGGTTTACGAACCCCGTTGATGCTCGATTTTCAATTCAAAGACTAAAACTACATTGCTTAATCGGCTTTGATTTCTCCAAGCCGCAATGCGGCTCCCGCAAGGAAACTAAGCACCCCAAGCGTTAGACTTCCCAGTCCATACGCGAGACACCAACCGTATTTTTTCGATTGAAGCAAATCGGTTAACTCCATCGCCAACGTCGAAAACGTCGTCAAGCCGCCGCAAAACCCCACCCCTAAAAACAAAACCAATGGGTTGGGTACTCCCCTCTGTACCGGCGCGAAACTCGCAACCACCAATCCTAGAACAAACGATCCGATCAAATTAACAAGTCCGGTAGCGAACATCGATGGGATCGCTCCAAACCAAGCACTCATCCATCGCCCGACCCCGAATCTCAACACGCTACCTATCGCTCCACCACAAGCCACATAACAGACCGCTGCCCAAGTTGGCAAATGTGAATTCATAGCGATGTCACTTTCTATTTCTATTCGTTGGAACCAACTCAAGTTCCATCATGGGACCAGTTGAGAATTCGCGGGGATACATCTCCTTCATTGCGTGATTGCATCCAAGCGATAAACGGTGCTGCAAAATCGCTCGCTTCAAGCCCCCTTAACCAAGTGCGATGCGTCCCCCGTTCCATATGAACGCAAAGGGCAGTGGCAAATGCGTCCGCGTGAGTCGCATCCATCGTGATAATGGTCGCCATCTGAACTTGATGTAGCCCCAGCTTCTTCTCGGGATCCACGATGTGACTAGATTTAGGTTCTTCCCCCTTTGCATCCCCATTCAACCGAGGGCCATCTCTAAACTTCTGGTATTGATCCCCGCTCGTCGCAATTCCGCACCGCTGCAATTCAAACATTGCTAAACTTCGATCAGGACTCTCAACACATCCAATCGATACCGGCCAACCCATGGGCTTTTCCTCGTAAGGCCCCATCCCTAAGCGCATATTTCCCGAAGCGTTGACAACGTAACGCTCAATCCCAAACTCCTGAAGACATTCCGCAAGCCGATCGACAACGAAGCCCTTTCCAATCGCTCCAAAATCAAACCGGACCCCAGGGATACTAAAGCGAACCCGGCGTTCTCGAAGGTCGAATTGAACTTTGTCCCATCCACTTGCCTTTCGCGCCCTCTGCCATGTCTCCTCGGAAGCATCCCGCTTGCTACGTCGTATGCGAGCCAGCGCCCCCAGGGATGCGTCGAAAGCCCCGTGGCTCCATCGATTCCAAGAATCGCATAGTTCGAGCACCTGCCACAACTCGGCAGATGGCGAGTGCCACTGACCATCATCAGCCTTCGCACAAAACTGATTGACTTCACTGTCTTGCTGATAATCACTAAGCACTTCAACCCATCGGTCCGTGAGTTGATTGAGAGTCTTGCCTATGCCTTCCATCGATGCAGATTGATCGGCCGTTCGAGTCGCTTTCGATTCCTTCGGTAATCCGATCCAGCGAATCGAAATCTCCGAACCCATCGTCGCGATCCTCAGAGAATATCCTTCTTTATCTTCGCGCATCAGTTTATGGGTGGAGTTCAAAAGGCATCAAACAATTGAGTTAACGTAACGATACGTCACAGTGGCCATAACATTGGCGATCGCAGTGGCCTTAGCGGTGGCCATCGCTGTGGATCATGGCAAGTTCGGATCGCCGAAGCGTCGACGGGGTGGATCTATCGGTTCTGGATCAAGATTCCTAACGTCCACGGCGTCGATCGTATCCCCGAAGGAACTAGTGTTCCCGTAGGAGTTTGAATTCCCGAATGGATCCGTCTGGTTGAAAGGGGCACCGGGCCAACCCATCGGCGATGTTCCTCGAAACACCCCATCTTGCCCAACAACAATCCACTTAGATTGCAATCGTTGAGCTGCATTGATTGCAAAAATCGCAATGCCGAAGAATACCCCCAGCAGATCGAGTTGGATCAACGAATAGAGAATCCATATGCCGGCGATCCACTGTCCGACGCGCGATGAGATCTCGATTGCATTCTGGCGACTAAATCGGAAACACAGCAAGCTTCGAAAGATCCGTCCGCCGTCTAATGGAAAAGCAGGGATCAAATTGAAAAAAGCCAATAACAAATTCGCCACCAGTAATTGCTTAGCCCATGTCCATTCCGGAAGCTGTTTGAAGTCGATCCAAGAAAAATCGCCCCAAGCGAAATCCATTCGGAAAACCGCCGCGATCGAGACTCCTGCCCAAAGTAATAATGCGATCAAGAAATTCACTGCCGGCCCGGCTGCCGCAATCCAACCGTCTGGCCAGGGATCGAGTTGTCCACCTTCGATGCGTGCAACCCCACCGATAGGCAATAACGTGATATCCAACGTCTTGCGCCCAAAGCTTCGCGCTGCAAGCGCATGTCCAAGTTCATGTAGGAATACGCAAGCGAATACGGCAAACACAAAGCCTAGCAAGGCCAAGGCACGGGTCAGGCCGTTGGGCAATTGCGTCATGAAGATCAAAATCGCCAAGATCCAGAAAGACCAATGGATGAAGATCTTCGTTCCGTAGAGACTACCGAGGTAAAGCGTTTTAAACATAGAGGTTATTGTAGCCTGAACCTTTGAATACGGTTATTGCCCGAGTCGACAACATAGACCCTCTCCTTCGAATCGGTAGCAACGCCCCAAGGCTGATTAAGCTGACCGATTTGACTTCCCGCACTTCCCCATTGCCAAAGGACTTTTCCTTCGCGGTCCCAACACTGGACCCGATGATTCCCAAATTCACTCACCAGCAGACGTTGGTCCGAGATCAAGCACAAGCCGTATGGAAAACGGAGTTGACCCGGTTCAGCACCAGGGACACCTAGAATCCGAACCAATCGCGGTCGCTGCTCACGCCAATCGACGACTTGAATCCGATGATTGCAAGCGTCTGCGATCCAAAGCAATCCTTGGTCATCGACCGCAAGCGTTTGCGGCCGGCTGAATTGCAAAGGGCCATCGCCATGCTCACCGAAGCGATCGATGTATTCTCCCGTTGCAGAATATTTGTAAAGCCGATCAAACTCACCGTACTCGCTGAGATAAAGAGTCCCATCCGGGGCTCTTACCGCATCCGTGACCCAACCGAACTCTCCGGGTTCTTGACCGTTCACTCCTCCGATGGTCCGTTCCGATTGAAGCGAACCATCGGTGGAATAAAACAGGAACTGAAAGTAATGCGTGTCGGCGACCAATAGCTGGTCGGTAGAAACATCGAAAGTTGCCCCGGTCGGCTTGCCGTTGTTCCCTTGTGGTGTCTTCCATCCTCGCAGGAACTTGCCAGCGGTATCGAAAACTTGGACCCTCGAGGTCTTGTCGATCGTATAAATCTCATCGGCTGGACTGATCGCAACAACGCGTGGTTTTTGAAACCGTCCGTCAGCCAGACCTCGTTGCCCAATCACCAGATCCGCCGCCGAAGCAGCATCGCTTTGAGCATTGAGCGTGCGAGAGGTGCAGCCTTGGAAAATTGGCAGGTGTGAAGCCAATACTCCGGCGCAAGGGAGAGTCCCCACGGAACGGAGGAAAGCACGTCGATTAGAACGATTTGAAGCGGAATTGCTCATAACAGGCTTCATCATACGGGTAGGGGAAGCGATGGGCTAGAGTTAGCTGTCGGGAGTGGTAGAGCAGGAGGTAAAACGGGAAAAATCGTCATCCTACGAGGCAGTATCAGCTCTGCGGGTAGTATTGAGGCTTGATTCATCCCCGGAGCATGGATTAGAATCTGACGTAAATCGAGAGATTGGCGAGCGAACCGAACCTAGATGAAAAAGGGTTTTTGGGAAGTAAGCCATCGAAAATGATTCGGAGGATAGCCGAATGGTTAGGAACCTGATTCGAAATCAGGCGCCGGGAAACCGGTTGAGGGTTCGAATCCCTTGTCCTCCGCTGCAAAACATGCTTTTGCCTGGGAGTATCGCGATTCTTGCGAGTTCCCCGAGACTTCTGTAGTCTCCGTGCAGTTCA